>Ga0307513_10005541_pt1 | contig 16645 bp, 14 predicted proteins | sample 15_EM_MG_FD_202174 | JGI IMG/M metagenome (GOLD analysis project Ga0307513, IMG submission 202174) | Populus trichocarpa ectomycorrhiza microbial communities from riparian zone in the Pacific Northwest, United States - 15_EM | ecosystem: Host-associated > Plants > Roots > Unclassified | place... | reverse complement strand
CAAACCTTTAAGAACTAATGTGTCATGCAAAAAGATATACTCGCATTTGATTTTTCATAGAAAGGGAAAAAACAATGAATTTTTTGTGTGTACGGTGAAAATGCCTATAATTTTAGTGTTTTTTTTTTTACCAGATAGTCGTTTATGCTCTACTATGAGTCAAGTTAAAATCTTTTTAAACATGAAAAAAATAATTTTAATATATTTTTAAAACATAAAAATAAAAGGACTGAAATGGCATAGCTATTTCTTTAGTGATAGATTGTAGCACCAAGCCAGTTTGACAAAACAAAAGTCATGTGGATAACTCTTAGCTCATACGAGATGACATGCCCGCGCGTTGCCGCGGGTTTATAAAAAAAATATACTTGATAGTGTTATAATTATGAATCAATGCTAGATAAGTAATAGAAATTAAAGGTATGATGGAGCAAATATTTCATGACGGAAAAAAACATTGTGTTGGTGATCAAAAACTTAAAGACTGAACAAAATGATTTGTAGTAATCTATAGTGTTTTGTGAGGAAAAATATAGTGTTTTCGCCACATGATTTAGCTTTTCAGTTAATAAAAAGGAAAACAAATTACAAAGTTAAATTCTCTACCAACTTAATATTAAAAAAAACCAATAAAGATAATTTTGGAAGGAAAAAAACCCATGAGAAAAAAGTTGCAACAATTGACAATGTTTTGTGAGGAAAACTATAGCACTTTTCCCAATAAAAAAAATAAAAAACCATTTAGAGAAATATTGTAGCAATCCACAGTGTTTTGTGAGAAAAACTACAACGCTTTCCTCATATGATTTAACTTTATTGTAATTATAATTCTTAACCAACTCAATATTCAAAAAAAAAATTGACAAAGATAATCTTGGAAAAAATCATAAAAAAATCACATGGGAAAACACTGCAACAATTCACAGTGTTTTAAAGAAAAAAAATTACAAAGCTAAATTCTTAATCAACTCAATATTAAAAAAAAATCGACAGAGACAATTTTAGAAAAAAAAATAACAAAACAAACACAAAAAAAAAGGAAAAAAAATCATGTTGGAAACACTGTAGCAATTCACAGTGTTTTGTGATGAAAGGTACAGTGCTTCCCCACATGATTTAACTTTATTTGTAATGACTTGTAATTGTAATTCACAAACAACTCAATATTAAAAAAATAAAATTTAAAAAGATAATTTGAAAAAAATTATAACAAAAAAAACCCATGCGGAGAGACACTGTAGCAATCAACAATGTTTTATGAGCAAAGCTACAATACTTTCCCCACGTGATTAAGCTTTATTACAAAGTTAAATTCTAACCAACTCAATATTAAAAAAAATAAAATCGACGAAGATAATTTTGAAAAAAAATATTACAAAAACAAAAACAAAAACAAAAACACAAAAGAAACTGGAAAAAAACCATGTGAGGAAAAGCTGTATCAATCCATAGTGATTTGTGAGGAAAAACTTGTATTTACTTGTAATTGCAATTCTTAACCAGCTTAATATTTAAAAAATAAAATTGACAAAGACAATTTTAGGAAAAAACATAATAAAAACAGAAAAAAACCATGTGGGAAAAAACACTGTAGCAATCAACAGTAATTTTCGAGGAAAGTTACAGTACTTTCCTCACATATTGTAACTGTAATTTTTAACCAGCTCAATATTAAAAAATAAAATAACAAAAGATAATTTCGTAGAAAACCATAAAAAAAACCACGCGGAGAAACACTGTAGCAATCAATAATGTTTTAAAGAAAAAAAATTACAAAACTAAATTTTCAATCAGCTCCATATTAAAAAAAAATCGACAAATATAATTTTGAAAAATAAAGAAATAAAATAGAAAAACTGTGGAAAAACATCACAGCAATCCACAGTAGTTTAAAGAAAAAAATTACAAAGAAAAAATTTTAACCAGGTCAATATTTAAAAAGTAAAATCAACAAAAATAATTTTGAAAAAAACAAAAGAAAAAATAAATGAAAAAAAAATAGAAAAGTTGAAAAAAAAAGAAAAAAAAAAGTTAGAAAAAAAAAGGAGAGGAAAGCACTGTGGATTACAAATCCACAGTGCTTTTGGGTGTGGGGGAACAGTGATTCCCCCACACCATTTAGAATATATATATATATATATATATATAAACACACACACACATGACCTTCTTATACCCTATAACTATTAGTTACCACTGTGTCACCCTTGAAGTCACATAGCATCACAAAGAAAGAAAGAAATCAACCTGAAGAGTATAATTTAATTGGTCAAGTCTTAAGTTTGCTCCCTAAAAGTCATCAATTCGAGTGCCATAAATTTCAGGGCCACTGAAAATTTACATGGTCGTTAACTTTAGGCATCGGGGGATTAGTCAAGGTACGTATAGGCTGGCCCGGACACCCACAGTTACCAAAAAAAAGAAAAAAAGAAAGGAAGAAAGAAATCTTATGCCAAGATGGCAAAGCAATTGCAATTATGCCCACGTTTCAAAAGAGCAATGCGTAACTTGTGTGGGTATTCCAAAAGAAATTACATCCTTTAATTTTCATCACCATTACTTGCTTGCTCGGGTGATCTAGGATCCATATTTTGTGCATCTTCAGATGAGATGACCAGCCTATATAAGATAAATATGCAACAAAAACCTGTGAAAACCAAGATAAAGACCACTATAGCGTGGCAAATAACATGTATATTGATATTCAATAATGGAACACACCAAAAACTAATCCCACTTAGCGGTATGCATACAGCTTGAAACCATGTCAGAACTTAAAACTTTCAGTCTAATTTGGTCAATTTGCACAGTGAATGGACAGAAACTGAAAGAAGTTTCAAACAAATTTTAAAAAGATTCTAAGTTCTAATCATACAAGTATCAAAGAGGATTCGTGTTGTTGTATCAAAGCCTCCCTTCCACAGTTATGAACTCAACAGAATATAGGAGTTCAGAACAAAATCTTCATCAATTTCTGAGAGTATCATTTCTACACAATATTTATGTACAGTACCTGTCTGTTTCGGTTGAAATGCTTGAAGACACAACTGAAACCAAAGATGCATTATCTTTGACCTCTCCACCTGGAAATATGCAATTAAGCTTAAATTTCTGTCCTCTCCAGACAAAGACTTTGTCAGAAACATTATCTAAACTGCCTTCTGACTAATCAGGTGCAAGAAAAGAAATTCCAATGAAAACAGATGTCATCCTTAGCATAATCATTGTCATCCTTAGAGCATCAAATACCTATTCCTAGTACAAATATGTTTGCCAGTTGAACTAAATCCTACAATATAGGCTACATGGAACCAGTTCGATAAATAAGCCTCCAGTGATGGAGATATCAACATTCCATAAACATAAAAAACACAATGTATATTGACTAGCTAGCTGCGCGCAGATCAAACTCCCAGGCATTCTACAAATTAGGAGATGAGGGCAGACACCTTCTGTATCAGATCAGTGCCTTAAATGTAATAGATGGGACTTGTACCAATTGAAAGGTACTCAAAAAAGAAATAAAACCAAGATAAACAGGTTGATCAGTGTGCCAGGCAATGAAGGGAGGAAGGAGAAGATAATTATAACTCAATTCAACACTAGAATGCATAGAACAAAGTTTTTTTTTTTTTACATCACAAAGGACAAGCTTTTCTAATGGTTGCCAAACTCTGTGAGGTCCACCCTTAATGGGAGCATCAATGGACAAATTGGATTAATTCAAACATGTCACCGAGATGTGTGTTCATGTGTGTGTGTGTTTGTTTATAGATAGATAGATAGATATAGAGAGAGACAGAGAGAGAGAGAGAGAACCTGATGTTCCTAAAAATATACAAATCCTGTACAAATGGAGAAGAAAGTCCAAACAATCTTAAACATTGGCACAATGAGAATTGCATCAAACAGTGCCAGCCCTTCATTCAACCTTGTCATCTGCATAAGCAGGAAGCAGCACAGGATTAGATGTTTGGCACATTGTTATCTCCACCATGTTACAAATAAGAAGAAACCATTTGACTTGTATTATCTTACCCAAAATCCAACTGTATTAAGAAATTAAAGAAGCATGGAGTAAGTAAACCAGCTGTGCAACTGATAATCACTATACATGGATAATCTTAACAGATTGGAGATGGAAGCATAACACTTGCCATAATAATAAAACACAAATGCCCAATTTTAGCAGTTCTCAGAAAGGCAAGGAAATGTTAAGCAGAAGCATACAGAGATTTGGCAAACAATACTGAGAATGATCCTACTGCACCCGAAACTACAACATACGAGAAAGGAAGAAGCATATGCCAATATGATCTAAGATCTTGTCCTGAAATGGCAAGCATAATTTCTCTTCTCTTGCATATTGTTGCTAAGGTCAAATGTGAAAACAGTGAGATTTTGACTTGAAGATGCATCCCCAAAACAAATGAGAAATGATAGCCAATCTCCAAACCTCACCTGTAAATGTAATGATGCAAGGCAACAAGAAGTATCAATATCAGACAGTAAAAGAGGAACGTCATGTTACTGTATTTCTCTGTCAACTGCTCTGTCGTGTATACTGATAAGATTCATATGAAACTCAACCTAAATGATCCTTCAACACTTTCTACACTCTCTAACAATTCCCCATCAAATTTTTTCACCCAATACCAAACTCAACCTAAATGATCCATTGTTTATGGATCTCAAAGGACAGAACTATAATAGCCCTTTCTGAGTTGTTATAGCTAATTATGCAACTCACAAGCTTTCCCTACAGCTTGTTCTCAGTGCTAAATACAATTTCAAAAACTCATGTCTCTTCCGAATTTTAAAGAACTTTCAAAAGTGCCTGTTATGTTACGCTAGCAAACGTGAACAGTGGCTCAGAAAGTAAAAAATAGGGCAAACAAGTGTAGCAAAGACAGTCGAGTACCAGGATACTAATGATTTCCAAAAGCAACAAGAAATGTACAATAAAGGCTGCGGCTACCAGGACTTTGAAAAAAACAAGGAAAATATCGATCAATTGGGATCAACTTAATAACAGTACCAATGTGATGAGTGGAATGTAAAATATATACTTCTATGATTCTTAAAATTTATGTCACTTCTTATTTCACATACTCCACAGTGACTATTTTGTTTAACTTTTTCATAACACTGTTTCAATCCACATTACAACTCTATGCGTTAAATGACCTATTATAAATTTTATAGATTGAATTAATCATAATCCTTTAGCAATATACTGCAAACATCGAATCTAAATTTTAAGAGATAAACAAAAGTCACCAGGAACAAGTAAAGATTGCTGATAATCTTTAGAGTCTCATACAATATCAAATTGAGATCTTAATTTGTATCACTATTACTATCAATTTGATTTTGTATGAGACTCTAAAGATTATTAGCAATCTTTACTTGTTCCCGATGACTTTTGTATTATTATTAATTATACGCATATGTGGTTTACAACACACATAATATTTAAATTTGAGTTCAATCATCTACAATATCATTTTGTTTTGTCTTAGATTTTATGTCTTTATCAATAATACCTTATAGATGATACTTCAAACATACTTAATGTTTAAATTTGAGTTCAATCATCTACTCATTCATTTTTTACTTATTATAACCCACATTTAGTGATAAGACAAATAAAGTCACATTTTAAATAATTACTTTGGGGTGAAAGTTATAACACATATTCCATTGACCTTTTTATATACTTTTTTTATTCAGATGACATATCATATATTAATTTTGACGCTCCTGTCCCACTCAAATAACAAGCTTAAAATTATCTTATCCTTATTCATTATAATATAATAGATTTGATTGTCTATGTGAGAAGGCCAATCTTTTATTTTTCCAATATAGTTCTTATAATTTGTTATTTTTAACATGCATATAAGTATAACATATAACTTATGTAATTAGGCATCAATAACATTATTATTATTATTAGAAATGTTCATGAACATTATTGGGAAAAAAATTTTTACATTAATACATCAATATCTATGTAATCCTAGTGACTTAACATGCCTATTGAAAACATCTATTGAAATAGGCTTTGTAAATGGACCTATAATCATTTTTTGCGTAGATATGTACTTCATATTCACTTATTTATGTGAAACCATATCCTTAACATAATTATACTTGATATCTATATGTTTGGTTTGTTCACGGTACTTAGGGTCTTTTATATATGTTATTACAACTTGACAATCATAATTCACTTATACTAGGTTAATAGCACTATTAGACACCCCTAAAATGAACTAGAAAAAGTCTCAACCAAGTAACCTCTTGTACTACAATTGAAAGTGCCACAAATTTAGCTTTCATCGTGGATAAGACTATACAATATTATTTCTTACTACTCCATAATATGGTGTCATTATTCAAGAAGAAGAAAAAACTAGAGGTGTAAAACCCCCAACCTAAAAATTGGTAAATTAGTGTTAAATAGTGTAATTTTAATTGAAAAATAATAAATTATGAGAAAAAATTGATGCGAACACCTCCCAAGATACACTAAAATCATATTTGAATGGTTTGCAACTTGACCCAACACGAACCTGCCTTGAAAACTAAAGTAATACACAATGATCACTCTCATCCTATGTCTATAAAGAGATGCGAACAAGTAGTATAAAATCATAACAAAGTTTATCAATCCTTTAAGGATTTTGTAAGTTCAATCAAGAACTTAGTATTGGAATTACTTAACCACACAAAAAGATAGCAAAAATGATATGGTTCAGGTTTAGCCTTGGATTCCTTATAGTAAGCATTTGATTATGTGTTTGAGATTCGTTGTTAATATGGTTTAGATTTGGGTTTTCATGATGGGTTTTTTCCTAGAGATGCATTCAGTCAGATTGAGGTTTTTATGGATGATGGGTTCGACCCGATTCTTTTGGTGGGTAATTCTATCAGATTAGGACATGCTATGCATGAGATGTTTTTTGGGCATCAAATAAAGTTTATTTAGAGTGTATTTTGGGTCTGGTTTGGTCCATATTAATGAATATGAGTTTAGGCTACATGAGTCCAAAGTTGGCTTGGTCTAATTAAGATGCTGAGATTAGATTAGATTTGTTTAGGGCTGATTTCCTAATTCTACAAGGACTTAAATCAACAAAATATTCTTCTAAAAGTCAAGGAAATTTCATTTATTTAGGAGAATATTTAACAACAAAGAAGAAAGTTTTCTAGTCAACAAAGGATGCTAGGGGGCTGCTAAGCTAGAAAAGGTTAATTAATGATTCTCCTAGTGTAAGAAGGAAACTAAATTAACAAGTATAAAAGAAATAGATTTTCTTCATTAATTGTCCATGTAAAACAAAGAAACCAAGCATAATAAGGCAATAAGACTTCAGAATTAATTATACATTCAGATCACGTTTCCTAGTCTATTTGGGACTTTTTAGGGGTGGCAAATTTGATTCTGGCATATCTAGGATATTAATTTTGGATTTTTATTATTTTTAGTCACACAATCCCAAATAAATCTGATCTGATTCCAACATCTTAATTAACTCAAGCCAAACTTATAATCATATGCATCATATCTTTAATTTCTAAATAATGTTGCAATTTAATCATATTAGCAATATCTCTACTTAAACCATTTAAAAATCTAGTCATTGTAGCTTTCTTATCTTAAAAAACATTAGCTCTAATCATAGCTATGTTTTATCTCCTTAAAATACACATCAACACTTTAGAACCCTGAGATAAAGATTGCAATCTATTATAGACTTCCCTATAGTAATGATTAGGGACAAACCTTTTCCTCATGATTGCTTTCATCTCCTCGCATGTGTCAATGAGTCTTTCTTCATTACACCTTCTACTTGTAACAAATTGATCCCACCAAATAATAACATAATCAATAAATTCAACTACAACTATCTAGTTTTACCTTGTATTCGTATGAATATCAATGGCAATCAAATACAAATTCTACCTTCTTTTCCTAATCTAAATAAGTATCTGGATCATTCTTTCCCTGATATACTAGAATTTTAAATTTTATGCTACCCAAATTACAATCTAAATCATTAAAATCCCTCCCTTGGCTAAAATCCCTATTTGGTTAAAATCTATCACCAAACTCTCTCCTTCACCATGTCTCATGTAAAGGATTTTGATGTGTATGAGACTTTCTTCCATGATTAATTACATCATCCTCCTCCTCCTTATCAAAGTTTTTAGTTACACTATCATTTAGAGGGGAGAGTGCTCGTCTAGTAGACCTTTTTAACATCTTTTTCTTTACGACTATAAACATCATGTCTATAAATCATATAAGTACTTAATTTATCCATCTTTCCCATCAAAACCTCTATCATTACCTCCAACCTATCTTGTTTCTCTATAAGATCCTTTGTCTTCGATTATGTCACACCTTTTGAGATTGTGAATACCTGCAATAAAGGTTAGTAGCAAAGATGAAATTCCTTACAGACATTCTATTTAATGTCACTCCACTCGTGTTTCACACAACTCAATCGAGATTTTCACTTTAATAATCTCATTATACCCTTTTACCTTACTATTCCCTTAGGTTCTTAAAGGTAACTTAACAACTTATCAAATAATCAATCAAAACAATATAATGATTTTATAATAATGAAGACTCAAGAATCAAGAAATATACGTAACTAATCGAAAATGAAACATAAGGATAAATTTACGAATAACAATGTAAATTAATGCGAAATATAATGAGATTTTATGTTAAATATTCAAACAAAACTAACTAATTCAAGAAGTCAAGATTCAACTTCAAGAATTTCAAGAAAACAATTAAAATAAAGCAAGAAAGATCTATTCTAACTAATTTGTAATGAAATAAGACAAGAAAATCCAAGAAAAACAAGAATTTAATTCGGCAATTCCAAGATTTGGTATGTACCTATTCGGCAAAATCAAGAAAATACTCAAGAAACTTTTGGCCAACCCTAAAATTCAAAAGCTTGTATTCGATTATGCCGTAACTTGTCAATTCAATGAATTCTTGCCATTTTCCTTCAACTTTTTCTTTTTTTTATCCACACAATTTGGCAAGAACAAGATTTCTTTTCCTTTTTTTTTTTTTACTCTAGGCCAAATCAAAAAGAACAAAAGTTATACACTAAAATCATAATTTTTCTTTGACGTGTTCAACAAAATCAAGAATCTAAGCAAGGTGATTTTTTTTAATACAGGGGTTGGCCAAAATTTGAAATAATAAGAGAGGAAAATATTTTTTTAAAAAGAAACAAGACCTTAACTGAACTAGAAAGGGAAAAAACAAGCAAGAAAGAACACAAACTAAATATTAAAGGGATATAACTTGATAATAGCACAAGCTATGATATCAATTGATGTGAACACCTCCCAAGATACACTAAAATCATATTTGAATGGTTTGCAACTTGACCCAATAAGAACATGCCTTGGAGAACAAAGTTATATACAATGATCACTCCCATCCTATTCATATAAAGAGACGTGGACGAGTAATATAAAATCATAATAAAGTTAATCAATCCTTTAAAGAGTTTATAAGTTCAATCAAGAACATATTATGAGAACCACTCAACCACATAAAAGATAGCAAGAATGCCTATTTATTTATTAAAATTAGTCTTTTTTTTAAAAAAAGTCTCTGCAAAAAAGTATTTATATTAGAAAGAATCTTAAACCTAATGGAATATCCTTAATGAATATGGATAAACCTAATAAATAATAATAAAAGCTACGAATGTTTACTTTCCAATTCAACTAAAAGCATATTAACATTCCTTTTGTAACTCCATTTATGACCAAAACAGTAGTGAAAGGTCAAAATTGACAGTTTTGAATCTTTTTATTCCAATCTTTTTGTAATGTCTGAATGCCCAGCTATAAGCCCTTTTTAAACATGAATTAAAATAATCAAGACTTGTATTTCATTATTTAAGATCTTCTTGAAGCTCACCTTAGCCCATGTATCTTATATAAGTTAATTGAAAACATCTTCGAATCTTTTAGCCATAAGTCTTGTCACTAGACCAACTAGAACTTCTAATGAATCTCTTTGTGTTACTTAGATTGCATAACAAATTATTGTGATTTGGGATGAACATATCCATTAAATTAACTTAAATTTAAGATGAAATAAAGTAATAAAATAAGTACATGAAATGATAACTAGTGATAAATCGCGTAAACATCCCGATAAGATAAAATAATTATTTTAAATGAATATTTTTTATAAATTTAGGGTGAGAATATTTATAAAAATAAAAGGTAATGCTAAATAAATTAACGTTTGATTTTACATGTAAATATCGCTAACTGACAATCACATAGTTTTTAACCAAAAAGAAAGGAAATCTGAGTGAAACATTTTTATTATGATAAGGGATGAAATTATTCAATGAATTAGTTTGAGAATATTGATGATTTAAGTAAATGAAACAATATGGAAATTCAGTTTTTCGCGTAAAAAATACCTATTGTCCAAATTTACAATATCAAGCATAACTCTCAATCTGATTATTGAATCAAACAAAAATTTTACAAGGTATCTTCTCACATATTGTTCTATATTGGGTTAAAAGTTTAGGGTAGTTTGAGTTCGGGAAGGCCTTGAGAGAGTGCAGATGGTCGGAAACAAAATACAAAAAATAACATATAAACTCATTAATGACATTGTCATAATTTTAGCAAAACAATTCCCCCTAGCACTATTCATGTCGATAGCCCTTACAAGAGAAGAGAAGAGAAATAACTGGATGTTGATATTTTTTACATAAGGGGAAGAAGAATAAGAAGAAGAAGAAGAAAGGAGGCCTGTTTGTTCTGAAATGAGGGATTCCATACTTTTTATTTGGGGGTTTTACTAATGGATAATTAAATATAAATATTTTTAATCATTCCGTCGGTGATATTTAATTTAAATTTTTAATTTAATAAAAAAATTTCAGAAACCGTCAAATATCACCGACGACTTTTCAATCCGTCGGTGATTCCGTTTGTAATATTTAATATAAAATTTTAATTTAATCAAAATTTTCAAAAAGCCGCCAAATAACACCGATGACTTTTCAATCCATCGATGATTTTGTCTGTAAAGAACAGTAATTAACAATGCAATTGGGAAGTAAACAGTTCTAGAGCTCTGTAGAAAACACTGATGGAATTTTTCGTTGATGATTTCCTTTGTAATTGACATGATGAACAATGTCAGAGAGAAGTTAACAGTTTACCAATAGTTTTACTAACGAAATTAATTTCGTTAATATAAATGATACGTCATCATATTTTTTGGCTTTGTTTTAATTATTTTTTTTCCTACTATAATTCCCTCGGTATATACCGAGGGAATATTTTCGTCGGTAAAATTCATTGTAAAAATTCATTGTAATTTACAAACAGAAATATTTCATTGGTATTTCCATTTGTATTTATTAATTTTCTAGTAGTGTGTAAAGTCACACTTACATGGCGGGAGGTTGGACGATTTCTCTGGCGGTTTACTATTCCAATGCTTCACTCTTTCTTTCTATCCTTGTAAGCCCTTCTCCTTTCAAAACTCCCATCTTTAAAACCCTCTCCTTTTAGAGAAATCATTAAGTAGACATGATGATTGCACCTGGATAAGAAATTTCCATGTATATATATACAGACACTTTCGGTTTTTTAAACTGATTACAACTTCCATGCACATCAAGGTGACAATTCATGTGTTTCTAGTGTATGAGACCGTAACTGATACCAAACATTTATGAAAGACTTCACTACAATTTCTTTTGAGTGATGAAGGTACTGAATTAGCCTCTGAAGTCACAACAAGATGGTCATTACTAGGTTTCGACGTAGTTTTTATTCCTTCTTCCACAAAATCAAAGATGCAAATTATACATTTAACTAGCTTTAAGATGTATGGTCAAAGTTACAGTGAACATATGGGGAGTTAAAAGAGTTTGATAGATTGTTTAATATGGCTGTAAAATCTCCTTAACGATGTGAGGAGAAGCCTTGGCATTATATACTAACATTATAGCTAAAGAATCCTATATAATAGGATTGGATAAGTACAAATAAACAAGTTGATAGTTACAAGGAATTCTATGTTAATTAGAATGGAGATATCTTAGGGATAACTCTTATCACCCCCTGTAAGGTAAGCGTGGGAGAGGGGAGGACGCGAAGCTTGCTTCGAAAAAGAAAGAACTGTGGTTTGGACACACCTCTAGTAAGGGAGTCAGCAAACTGCAAAGAAGAGGGAATAAATTGTAACTTCAAGAAGCCATTAGCAATAAGCTCGCATACAAAGTGGTAGTCAATGACAATATGTTTAGACCGTGGTCGAGTAACAGGATTAACAGCCATGAAAATATCACTTTGATTGTCACAACATAGAGTAGGTGAAGTTGATAGTGTAACATGAAGGTCTCTAAGTAATTGAACAAGCCAAGCAATGTTAGCGGTGGCGACCGCTAAGGAGCGATATTCAGCTTCTACACTCGATCACGAGATAATACTTTGTTTCTTAGAGGACCATGAAATTAAATTGGAACTAAGAAAGATTGCATAACCAGTGGTAGATTGACATGTGTTAGGACGACCAACCCAGTCAGTATCAGAATAAGCAAGAAGTTCATAAGTGGACTGTTGTTACAGCTGAAGACCATAATGAACTCTACCTTTAATGTATCGTAAAATACATTTAAGTGCATGAAAATGATCCTCTGTTGGAGCATGCATAAATTGGCAAATAAAATTAACACTAAATGACAAATCAGGCCTTGTGATTGTCAGGTATTATAGCGCATCAGCTAATGAACGAAACAAAGTAGGATTAGTATATAAAGGCCCTTCAGCTGTCAAATGTTGTCCCACAACAAAGGGTGTAGAGATTGGCTTAGCATCAACCATGGAAGCTTGTTGCAAGAGATCGAGGGCAAACTTTGTTTGACTGAGGAATAGACCTTGATCATTAGGCTGAACTTCAACACCAAGAAAATAATGAAGAACACCTAAGTTTTTCAGTGAGAACTCCTTGGAAAGTAAAGCAATAAATTGATGAATTAAAGATGTGCTACTGCCAGGATAGATAGATTGTCCCTAGAGCAGAATGATGGACAAACAACGATGAATCAACTTTGGTGCTTTTTTCAAGCCATACAATGCTCGTTTAAGGCAACATACATGCTGAGGAAACAAAGGATCAATATAGCCTAGAGGTTGTTCCATGTGGACTTCATCATGAAGGAGGCCATGGAGAAAGGCATTATTGACATCAAGCTGATGTAAGTGCCAATGAGAGAATCAGTCAAACAGTAATTGGGCGAACAACATGACTAAATGTGTCATCAAAATCAAGACCCTAAATCTGAGAGAACCCTTGAGCCACAAGGCATGTTTTATGACATTTAATGGACCCATCAGATCGAAGTTTGATCTTAAAATTCATCGGCAACCAACCATATTATAAGATGTAGAACGAGGGACCAGAGTCCAAGTGTTATTCTTCTGCAAGGCTTGAATTTCAGAGTTCATAGCGGACAACCATTCAGGGTGTTTGACAGCTGATTTAAAACCCTGTGGCTCTTTAAAAGCAAGAAGAGCCTGAAGAGGTTGTGAAGAAGAGAAAATAGTTATAACATATTATGTCCATGGTTTAAAAACACCAGTCTTCCCTCTAGTAACCATAGGATGTCTGTTAGTGAGCAGAGAAGGTTGGGAAGACTCGAGAGATGTTGAGGCTACAATGGAAGAGGAGGGAACAAACAGAGATGGTTATTGAGTGGAGGAGTCTGCAGATATAGGAAGTATTTAGGCTGGACTGTCACTACAGGGTAAACATAGAGAACTGGACAATTATGGTGAGATGACAGAGTCAGAAGGAACGGAAACAGAAGGATTAGACACACATTCTGCACATTCAGAGAAAATATTATAATCATTGGTGGACGACATGTTAAGGACTGAACCATCAATATAAGGAAAAACAATTTCAAAAAATTTTACGTGACGAGAAACATAGACACGACGTGTCTGTCGATCAAAACATCGAAATCCTTTATGAAGAGTACTGTAACCTAAAAAGACACATGGAGCGGATTTTGGAAATAATTTATGTGGTGAATCGCGTAAATAAGGAAAACAAAGACACATAAAGGTATGAAGCATGGAATAATCAGGTTTCTGACCAAATAATAGAACATAAGGAGTCTTACCACTAAGAGACGGTGAAGGGAGTCGGTTTATGAGAAATACTGCAATGAAGAATGCCTCAACCCAAAAGAATATTGGTAGACGAGCATGAAACATAAGAGTAAGACTTGTTTCCATAACATGATGATGTTTGCGTTCGGCAATGCCATTTTAACTAGGAGTGTATGCATATGCTAGACGAAGAACAATATTATGAGATTGTAAATGATTTCAAAATTTAGTATTTGTAAATGCAGTCCCACCATCACATTGAAATGATTTTATTTTTGCTGAAAATTGCGTTGTAATGTATTTTGGAAATTGATGAATGTATATATAAAAAAACAAATTTATGTTTCAAAGTAAACATCCAACTAAATCGAGTACAGTCATCGATAAAAACAACGTAGTAGCGATAACCATTAACAAAAGAAATTGGTGATGCACCCCATAAATCACAATGTAAAGGATCAAAATGAATGTCACAACGTTTATCATTAAAAGAAAAGGGTAAACGATGGCTTTTACCAAGCTGACAACCATTGCAAAGAGAATAATCTATTTGTATCAATTTATCACTACAAGAAATAGATCCTATTCTAGAGAGAGAGGCAACAAGATGAAAATGTGGATGACCTAGTCGTGCATGTCATAAACGAACTGTGGCTCGTGGCTTATTGGAAGAGACAATTGAAGCAAGAGCACAATGATGCTTATCAAGAACATATAGACCATTCTCATATCGACCGACTCCCAGTACCGTTATGGTAGCTTGATCCTGTATAGCAAAGCCAAAAGAATCAAAGATAACCCGACAATTAAGTTGTTTTGTGACTTGACTAATAAAAATAAGGTTTTTCATAATGTCAGAAACAACAAGAATATTAGATAAAACAAGGGAGCTTTGGGGAACAATATTAGAAACAGAACCTTTGTGAGAAATAGAAAGAGATTGTCCATTACCAATCAGGACACGTTCATTGCTAGTGTATATAATAGACACATCTAAATTGTCTAAGTTGTTTGTTATGTGAGAGGTGGCACCAGAATCAAGAAACCACTCAGGATTATTGAAGTCTTGGACAGTGCATGCAGAAAAGGTTTCAGCTATGTTAGCGGACTGTTTCTTTTTAAGTTTCAAGAAACTCCAGCAACGTTTGGCCAAGTGGCCCTTTTTGTCACACAATTGACAATAAACAGTAGTGTTGGATGGTGTTTTAACATTGTCAGAGTATGCAGAAGTCGTGGAGAACCGTGACTTTCCTCTCTTTGGTTTTGACTTACGTTATGTCTATTGTGTATAATAAACAAAAGTGGATGGCGATTGGGAAACAAACTTGGCAAATATCTCATGACTCAAAGCTTTTGGAACAATCTTTGAGAATGAGGGTAATGGAAGTTATGAGATCATTGTGGTGGAGAAAATCTTGTAGTCTAGTCCTAATGCTCATAAATACTAATGGACTTTATTTGTGTCATCAACAGGATGACTAATAGCAACCAGTTGATCACAAAGTCCCTTGAAAACTCGGGAGAACTCAACAATGGATTGAGATCCTCGTTGCATTAGTTGGAGTTCATCCTTGAGATGCAATTCACGAGTATTTGATCAGTGTAAGAAGGAAACTTCAAGAACTTGCCAAGCCTCAAATGAGTGTCATAAACCCAGTACCTCACTCATGGATTCCTTTGTAAGAGAAGAAAACAACAAACTCAGAAGCATTTGGCCTATATGCAGCCAAGAATTGTGCTCAGGATTTGGCTTTGTGACTCCACTAGAATAAGTAATCACAACACATGGAGCAACGATGCTCCCATCCAACAAACCGAAGAGTTATGGACTAGTTAACAAGGGAATAACCTGATTTCTCCACAACAGATAATTGAAAGAGGTCAGTTTAATGGTGAGCATGTACACCATTGTGTTGAGCAAAAGAGTAGGGCATGAAGAAGATGAATCTGCCATGATTACAATCTCCATCCGGGCTTTGATACCATAAAAGAGTTTGACAAATTGTTTAACAAGCCCTGACATTATATACTAACATTACAGCTAAAGAATCGTATATAATAGGATTCGATTCGATAAGTACAAGTAAACAAACTAGTTACAAGGAATTCTATGTTAATTAGAATGTAGATATCTTAGGGATAACTCTTATAGGAGTAATAGCATACAATAATTACACAGCCACCGGGGAGGATACTGAGGAAGGGACCCGATTCTCAGCTGGAATCTCAACAAATTCAGAGAGGATTGCTCGGAACTCATCACCAGTCATAGTTTCCTTCTCGAGGAGGACTTCCACAATCTTATCAATGGCCTCACGGTTGTACCTTATGTGGCTCAATGCAATTTCATATGCACTGTCTGATATCCTCTTCACGGCAGAATCAATGTCTTCCGCTAGCTTTTCTGACATTGAGTTCCTTGCCATCATTCTCATGA
>Ga0307513_10005540_pt1 | contig 16646 bp, 10 predicted proteins | sample 15_EM_MG_FD_202174 | JGI IMG/M metagenome (GOLD analysis project Ga0307513, IMG submission 202174) | Populus trichocarpa ectomycorrhiza microbial communities from riparian zone in the Pacific Northwest, United States - 15_EM | ecosystem: Host-associated > Plants > Roots > Unclassified | place... | reverse complement strand
AAACAGGGAGCTTCCGTGGAAGAAATCACAGCTGAGCTCACTCGGGCCAGGAAGGCTTACGATACGGCTATGAATGAAGTCAAGACAATGGTAGCATTGAATAAGGTGCGGATTTTCGCGTCCTCTGACGCCCAGGCGGGTAGGAGTTGCAACATGGACTCGGTGCACTGACATGCCGTCCGCCACCTCGCTCGTAATTTACAGGAACTTGGTAATGCGATCAACGCTCGCCTGGCAAGATGGCACGATTTTAGGAGGCACATTGCGCTGAGATGCAAGGTGTTCTTCCAATTCAACCTTGCACATCGGGGGTACTTCGGCAAGCTACTCTTTGATCACAACTCTCAAACTCTGCAGCTCCGAGTGCGTCCAGCTTCAAACTCTTCTTTCTACGAGCTTCCCAGGATCTGACTTCTAATTCCGCTTCCACCGTCCTTAGGTGCAAACGGAGGAAATGGCCGCAACTCAGGCACGGGCCAAAGATAAAGATCCAAAGGCGCTGAGCGGTGGAGAGAAGTCGTTCTCCACCATCTGTTTATTGTTAGCACTTTGGGAGTCGATCGGATGTCCTATTCGCTGCCTCGGTAGGTCCCCCCCCGCCGGGCTTGTTTTGCTGCTTCTTTTTTTTTTTTGTGTCGTCATGGTCCTTCGGTACTCATCATCTACCCCTAGACGAATTTGATGTATTCATGGATGCTGTCAATCGTCGCATCAGTATGAAGATGATGGTGTGTTCGGCGGGATATCTTTCTCCATTGCAACTCCGTTTCTTAACTCCGGACGTGTCTTTTTTTAGATTGACACCGCCAAGGCGTCGGACGGCAAACAATACATCCTCATCACTCCGCAGGACATGCAAAACGTGTCGATCACGGATGCTGTTAGGGTGCACAGGATGAGCGACCCTGAGCGCAATCAAGGCGTCCTTCAGTTTACTTGATTGGTGACCGGACCTTCAATCCCGTTCCTCCCACTTCTTTTGAACTACGTTAGAGCCATGGAATTGATACGATAACGATCTGGTTTAATGTACTCTATGACGGCCGATTTTGCGAATCATTATACTACGAAGCAGATGTACCCATCAGCTTCATTCAGTTGTCGCCTATCCCATTGTGTGTCGCACAGGTGGGGGGACAGCCCTCTCCATAACCCCCAGACAGATCTCGGATCATGCTACGAAAGGTGTGGCTTACAATAGGGACCAAACAACACAATACAAGAGATCAGACTTTTATGGTCCGGGAATGATATGACAGATTTGCCCTGGCTACGAAATACGCAGGGGCGAAGTGGGGCAGGGCTCGAAACACTTTGTAAGGACGCGTCCACGCGATCGACCGGCAGGTGGCGAACTCTTTGCTTCCTTCCGCCAATCGTCGACCCCCCATCAATCCCCCGTGTCTACTTGCATCCCTGTTCGTAGCTTCTATGGCCGGCAACAGGATAGCCAACGTCATTTGTCCATTCGTTCGTGGGTCACCGGACCTCCAGCACAGTACGTTGTAACCTACTTCCACCGCAAACCCAGACACACTACCAGAAGAGTAGTAGTCTCACCGCGAGCGTCAACGACTACACCAACGTCCTCTGGAACTGGTGCCAGTCGTATGCGACAGTGAGCCACCCGTATACCGTGGAACAAGGGGACGGATTTGACCCAACCGTGTGTGCCTCTCAAGTTCTGCTTCAGGAGGGTGTATCTCACTGACTATTAATGCGTTCACAGGGGTGACACCTGTTACTACCTTGAAGGCGAAGGGTTGGTGGGTGGGACGAAGAGGCCCTGGCGGTCGTGGTCTTGTCCAAACAACAGACTCTTCTAAACAAGGTTGGGTACCTGCTGCGTGTCTCCTCAAGACTAAAGTTCCTGTTTAGGTGGCGGTTGAGGAGGCCGCATACGTTACCCATTCAAATATTGTCGGTTCACCCGAACAGGTTTCCAGAGCGTCAACCCTGCCGCTCGTCATCCTCTCGACAAGCTTCCCCGGCGTTGCGCTGGTGGAATACCGAAAGAAGGGAGATGAAGCTAGATCACTGGAGAGATGGCGCGTCGGGGGTGTTCAAAAAATACAATCACTGGTCTTACGTGAGTTGGGGGGCCCCTCCGGTCTGTAAATGACACCGGATCGTCATCCTTTTGCAGGCCGCCAAAGAGGACACCGGAGATCGGGGCCGGGTCCACGTGAGGCCGCCCGTGCGCATCCTCCCCCCCTCCCCGCCGCAACCTGAACTCACCCCGCTTTCAGTCGTCCTTCATCTGCGAGGTGCATACAGCGAATACCCCAGATACTCCTGTCCCTTCAATGATGTTGTTCGACCTCTCCGCATCTGTCACCATTGGCGCATACTAGGCAGGGAACGGGGGCGTAAATGTTGCCGGTGTGCAACTATTGCCCCCAGGCTTTATTCGTAAGGTCGAACGGACGCGGTTGATTGATCAATCCGTTTCATTTTGGCTCTGACAGGGCGTGCATCGGTTACCCTCGAGTCCTGTTTTCGTTGAGTATTTATTATTCTCGTTCTACCTCCTTCTAACTTGCGGTTCTTTACCTTCTTTGTTCCGGGACTGTAAGTTTCAGTCCCGGGATCTGCCGCTCGTCGACTCTATGTCTTATTGACCATGGAGTTTTCCACAACTGCGCACTGCGTCCCGTGCCCCTTTTTGCATCAGCCTGATTGTATCTGACCCCGTGGTGATAATACAACTATTGACGCCTGTAATGGCTGCCGTAAGCACCTCAATATATATTGTGGAAAACAGCCGCGACCACCTGTGTTCCGCGCCCTCAAGACACCTCCAAAATCATGTCCGGCATTCTTCGAAAACGACGGCCGACGACTAGTGGGGGAGCAGTTACCCCAGGCTCGTGTACGGGACCCGCCTGTTATTATAGTCCCAACCTCGCTGACTTTCTGCAGCAAAGAGACAACGGTTAATCGACAATACGAAGATGGTCCTAGATGTCGCAAAGGAATCGTCCGATTGGTTTCCTCCCCTCAAAGCATGTCTGGGAGGCATTAATGCACTTGTCAAACACTACGATGTATGCTATATCGAACCGTACCGAGGCGATGTTGACAGATTTCGTCCAGCAAAGCGAGGACATCAAGGACAAACTTGAAGAGCTTATTCCATGGCTGACGAAATTACTGGAGAGTCTAGCAAAGGTGGATCCCAATGAGGATCAACAGGAGGTCGAGAGACGTACACAACTGTCAAGGTCGGTAACAAATCAGACTCGCCACTCCACCTCGAAAAAGCGATCTTTTGTAGGTCCTTGGAAGACATCGCACAACGATCGCAAACCTTATTGGCGAAGGGGAAGTGTTCCCGACTTCTCGATAAGACGCGGGATGCTCAAGAGGTCGGAAAGCTCATTGAGCAACTTAAGCAAACATTCCTCATCTACCAGGTGGGCACCAAGACCTTTCGGGATCGGGCATGCTGAACACGTCTTGAACAGGTGTCACAACAGCAGTCGATAAATAACCAAGTCGCTCAATTAGCCGTAAGCTTTCTCCTAGCGCCGCGGTCACACAGACTAATGGGTGGTTGACCGAACAAAGTCTTCTTTGAACGTGTTTTTGAAACTACACGAGGTAAACCAATGTGCGCCTATTTCGCGACACCCTCTGACGTGTCGGCAGAGACTTCCGGGGATAACGGGAAAGATAGAGTCTGCCCTTGCGCGGTTGGTTAGGCTCAGAGTGAAAGTGTGCGCCGCGGGCGATGATGATGAGTCCGAGCGACAAACGGTCCTATCCGAGTGAGCACCATCCAGCGTGAGCGAGCGCCCGTGTTGATCGTATCCCAGTGCTCTCGAAGGGATCACAGAGGAGCTGCAACTCATGTCTCACCGTTGCAGAGCTGCTGATTACCAGGAAAATGAGGCAGATGTGCACGCAGTTTGCGGGCTTGCGGAAGAAATTGGATATTCCATTCTTGAGTACCAGGTCGGTACCGAGCCCAATATACTTCGTTCGTCGTGGGATATCTGCTGAGGGGGCCCACAGCTCGCTCAACAGAAAGTGCTATACGAGCAAAATTGTAGATTGATTGTACGTCCCTTGTTGCTTTGTTGGACCGCATCCTGGACGTTGACTAGCCGTTACAGGATACAGGTCAGATGCATCCGTATATTCCTTTGGTGCTCGCTAATAGACCGATAGCCGAGTCGCTGGTGTTGAATCAGTGTCGCCGCGCTTATGGGGCTGCATACCATCACGGTGATCGCCAGGGTTGCCTCAAGGGAACCCGAGAGAGCGTTTTGGACGAGATCGAGGACTGGACAGAGGATTTTAACAAGTCCCCGGTCTTCTGGCTCAACGGGCTCGCCGGGACAGGGAAATCCACCATCGCCCAGACCATCGCAGAGAGGGTCTTCGCAGGTGGCCACTTGGGGGCATCGTTCTTCTGTTCTAGAGCTTTCGAGGATCGCAGCGATCTCCACCTCATCTTTCCTACCCTGGCGTTTCAGCTCGCACAAAAGTACCCAGGCTTCCGATCTGTGTTTGTACCGCTCCTCCAGTCCAATCCAGACATCTTCCGCGACTCGCTTCACAGCCAGATGCAAGAGCTTCTTCTCAAGCCACTTCTGTCAACCAAGATCTCCACTGTGATCGTGATCGACGCCCTCGATGAATGCAAGGACGAGGATCCAGAGTCTGCGATCCTCTTCGTGTTGGGCAAGACGATTTCCAGGGTTCCCGGAGTCAAGTTCTTCATCACCAGCAGACCGGAGACAAATATCACGAGCGGATTCCGTGGTTCGTTACTGAGGGAATGGACGGAAACCTTCATTCTCCACCAAGTTGAGCCCGGTATTGTTCACAGTGATATTCGTCTCTTCCTCAAACACGAATTATCAAAACTCCCACGCCGACCCCAGGGTTGGCCAACGGACGAACACCTCAACTTGCTGTGTCGAAGAGCAGCCGGTTTCTTCGTTTACGCCGTCGCAACAGTTAATTTCCTCAGACACAAGTTCACGTGTCCCTCGGACCGACTTGATATGATCATGAAATCTCCAGAGAGCACGGCCCACGAAGGGAAGACGGAGCTGAAAGCATATACCAGTCTCGATTCCCTTTACACGTCGATATTTCGGGCGACCTTCTACAAAAACGACGCCAGAGATGATGCGACGGTTCGCTCAGTGCTGAGCGCTGTCGTCCTCGTCACGAATCCCCTCTCACCATCCTCAATTGCCATCCTGATGGGTTTAAAATGCAAAGAGGTCCTGCCCCTTCTCCAGTCAGTTCAGTCATTGTTGACACTGCACGACGACAATACCAACTACCCTGTTCAATCGTTCCACAAGTCCTTCCCTGACTTCATCAAAGACCCCGACCGCTGCAGCGACGCGCGGTTCTACATATCTCCCGACTACCACACCGAACTCGTCTTGTGTTGCCTCAGACTTATGGGTAAATCACTGAAGAAGAACATGTGTTCAATCCCTGACTATGCACTCAACTCCGAAGTGGGGGATCTGGAGAGGAGAATCGAAGAGAATGGTATTCATGGGGCTCTGGAGTATGCGTGCAGGTCGTGGCACAATCATCTCATAACGAAAGCCGACCAGACTGCGGACTTGGTTTCCGCTCTACGTTGTTTCCTAGAGGAGAAATTCCTGTTCTGGCTGGAGGTATTAAGTGTCCTTGGTGCTGCCGGCGATGCAGTGCGTGCACTGAATGTGACCATACAATGGCTGAATGAGGTGTGTCCAGATTGATGGCTTGTTTACGAGGTCTCTCGATGTTAACTCCGAGTCAGATTCTGGAGTCCGTCGAGGTCAATCCCCTTCTCGATACTGCTATAGATTGCCTCTACTTTGTGACCGAATTCTTCGAGGTCATTCGCCAGTCCGGACCCCACATCTACCACTCCGCACTCCAACTTACCTCCCCGTCATCCATGGTTCGGAAACTGTATATCCAACAGATCTACTCTCCCGTGTCAAAAGTCGTGACTGGGGTGACTGACTCGGAGGATTCGTGCACAGTGAGTGTTCGAATGGAATATCCTGCCGGGATTTGGTCACCATGCGGGCGATTCATCGCTGTCTACATGGAATACCTCACGGCCGCCGCGGTCGAAATCCGGGATCCGAACACCCTAGGGATGGTGTCCACCCTCGAACCCCCTATTAGTGATCACAGATACGGGTGCGAGTCAGCTATCTTTTCACCTGATGGACATCTGCTGGCTTGTGGTTACCACGGGTGAGGGAATCCATTCCGTCGGTTATCTCCGCATACCCTAATCCATGCTAAACCCCACACCCAGTGATCGAAGCGAATACACAGTTGTTGTTTGGGACGTCCAGACAGGTGTCGTCATCAGCGATATCATGGTCGGACCCCTGCGACCAGACGGGATCGAGTTCTGTGGGAAGGAAACAATCATCCTCATCTCGGAGCGCAACATCACCCTCCGCACGTACGATGTCCTCAAAGGCACACAACTATTTGAGGTTGTCGTCTCGCCATTAGGCGCACACGAGTTTCTTACTCACTGGGTCAACCGGGAATCTTTCCTGTTTGCCACAAGTTCCGAGACTGGTGGAAAGATTGTGATCGATATTCAGACCCTCCAACCAACCACAAACCCCCCGTTTCTCGTGGTCGAGTCGTTCCTCGTGCCACATCATGACGGGGTGTGTTCCTTCTCCCCAGTTTCCTTCCATGCGTCATTCCTCACCGACGGAGAGGTTTTCATACTCGATGTTCGGGATTCAAAAATCCTTTTACAGATCAACGTAGAGATTCAACATCGCTACTCAGGACACTTCTCTCCAGATGGGCGTTTCTTTGCCTGTATAACGTCGGACGCAGATGTTCGTGTGTGGAAGAGTACACCTGACGGTTATGTACCCTGGAGTACCCCCAGACCGCGATGGCCACCTGACGTCGATATGGGGGGATTCCTGTTCTCACCCACCGCGACCTCAATCTTGAGTTGGAATCAGGATGGAATCCAGCTGTTGGACAACCACCTCCGCCCTCCGCCCCCTAACAAAATCAGGCCCCCCCGTCCGCGTGGAAACCACTTGGTAGCATACTCCGCAGACGGGACCCGCATCGTAACTGCACAGCGTCTTGATAGTGTTGTCACGGTCCTCAGCCCCCTCTCGGATACCCTGAAACAACACATCAATACGGACATGAAAATTCAGGACATCAAACTTTTCGACAACGATGTCTTCGTGGTGGACAAATGTGCGCTGGTCAGCTGGAATCTCGAAGGAGGCGCTCAGGGTGTCAGGAGGGCGACTTTTGATGTTACCGGTGTCAAACTCTCCGCACTGTCCAACAATTGCGCTCGGATTGCCATCAGCACCAGAAATTCGGTATTCCTGTACGACGTAATGGTTCAAGAATTTGATCACGAATATGATGGGGTTGAAGACCCTGTGGAATACCTCACGGACATCCAGTTCTCTCCCGACGGGCGCCATCTGTGGCTCGTCTTCGGCGCTCCCGGAAATGATGGGCCGAAGAGTTACAGGGCATTGGATGCTATTGTTACGGATAATTGGAGCTGCATAGGCCCCGAGTATACGAATATGTCACAAGATGGACGGTCATGGGACGGTCATTTTCCTCTGGGATATCACATTCGGGATGGGTTCGAGTGGGCTGAGGATCCCAGAGGCAAAAAGCTCTTATGGCTACCCCCCGACTGGAGAACGAAGTGCATGGTGGACGCGAGGTGGGATGGCGATTTCCTGGCCTTGGTAAAGACCAGCCACCCGGAGCCCCTGATCATTAAGTTCCAGCCATAACCCCTTCTCTCCCACTCTCGTTTAACTCGTTCGTCACATATGTAATACCTATCCAAATTCTTTCATCCAACGTAGTCCAACCTTACCGCCACCACCTCTTGTCCTTTCTTTGACCATTAATCCGTTTTCTTCGCCCCGCACTATCTGTTCAGCTTCCTTTGTATTCTGTACTATTACAACCTTGTACCAGTACTGTACAAGCGGCCCGCCCGTCCTCGCCGTGTATTTTATGTTCTCCTTCCGCTCGTCACGAATAGAGTATTCGAGCAGAAAACAAATGTAGAAAGACGTTCACGATCAGGATTATCATCTTGTACCAGTAGCCGTCCGAGGTCTATGGCACTCGCCGATATTAATGCCAGCGCACGTAGACGAAGAGCGCGGGGTTTTCGAAGTATCGGTTACCTCGTGCACCATATATATGCACTGAACAGTGAAGGCAGCCTATATTCGGGTGCCAACATTATGGTCACTGCAAATTGGCTAGTTTAAACCCACATTTATACGTAGTTTCTCGCCGTTCTTTACCTTGCTTACGGCCGGACTCACTGGGCGTCACCCTGTCACATTGGGTCTATCAACGATTCCGGAAGCCAGGAGAGTAAGAACATTTGTTATATATGATTGGTATAGTAGAAACACAAAGATGCAATGTGTTACAACGTGTAAAGTCTAGTGCTCGACTTTAGACCAATCGCTCTTCTCGACATCGCTGTCGAGGACAAGAACCTCTTCATCGTCGGATCGTTGGCAATCATCTCTCCTGGATTCTCGATCGCCAGGAAGGGGGAGTGGGTCTAGTTGAAAATGAAAACATCTTTCGCTTTATGGGGTAGTTGAGGGGAGGAACACAGGGGCGGACGCACCAGTACGCTGAAGCGTCCACTCCGGCTGGATAAAATGTATATACGGTCTGTCTGTTGTGGAAGATTTTCCTTCTCCTCGACAAGATTGGCCTCCCCGGCGATATGGACTCTTGGAAAGGATTCGGGATTGACCAGCAGCAGTGACTGGCCATCCAGCCTCTCATACCAGGTAGGTTGTACGTGTACCTGGAGGGTGGGATATGCTTCCAAGCAGAAGAGCAAGGTTGAAGAAACACCCCCGACGTATGGCTGCAAACACGGTTGTAGAGCGTCGGTGGCGGCCGCGCTCCTCACTCGAAGCGGACTTGCCACATACTCGAGAGAAAAGATTGATAAACGATGAACATCCGACTGCGAAGAGCACGAACACGTACAGTCGGTCCCGCGTATTCATCTAGGGCCTTGTGTCCCTTCGGGCTGTTACCCGCTCCACTATGCTGAGACACCCACTCAATCCATTCTCTGCCGGGTACCAACCGAAAACAACCTCAGTGGTGTCGTTGACGTACTGATGACCACTGTACTTCGTTGCGGGATCCGGGATGAACCCGGGAGACCGAGTCCGGAGGAGAGATTGTCGTCGCGTGCAATGCACCGACGGTCAGTCTCTCAACCGCTAGTAAGTGGGTATATTTAAAATTTTAATGTCGGACGGATGCGATACCCTCAGAGTCTCGTGTCTCGCCGAGACCCTGTGCTGTCGATGCTTTTCTTTTTGCGAACCCGGATGGATCAGAGGACGTGGGGAGCAGATCGCGGGTTCCGGGAGAGTGCGGTGGTCGGGCGGGGGTGGCGGGAGTTCGGGAGTCCGCCAAAATTGGAACCTCCCCGGGTACTTATTTCAGATTTGATATCAGAAGGGAGTGGGATTCACATCAGAGGGATGGAGACATTAGATTTAGGGTCGAGAAAAAGGTTGTCCCAACCAAGATGTGGTTTCTGGTGGGGGTGAGTGCGAAACAAAACGACACCCCACCGGATACTTTGAAATGGACAGGTTTCGTGAAGCCGCGAACTAGTGTAAAGAGGACAGAGAAGGCGGGGAGGGCGCCCGGGGTTGGATTCGGATATACGCCCTCGCAGGGCGTAAAGCTTGAAGGGCCAATCACACAGTAACCGGTCGTCACCAACACATCTCTTTCTATTTACTCATGTGCAAAACAGGAGGGGCGATTCATAGCGAACGGGACACGCCTCCAGGCGCCATATCAGCGCTTGCCACCAGCGGTCAGTTGGAGGTGACGCCAGTTATCCCCCTGGAGCCGCCGTTGGAGTTGGGGGCGAGGCCAGTGAACCCGGAGCCACCGTTGGGGTTGGAAGCTGTCTGGCGGACCTCCAGGTTGATAGCTGTAATCGGCGTGAGCAGGAAAGATGATCGGAAGCGGGCGGGATGCACTCGTACCCTCTCTGCGTCCCTTCGTAGAAGTAGAAACATGGCCACCGAGAGGAGTGACGCTCCTCATATCAGTTGGCACCGGAGCTGTGACTGACGTGAGCGAGGGGAAATGATCGAAAGCGAGTGGGACGTACCGGCCGGGGTCGGATGAGGAGTGGCGTTGGTAAAGGCGGCAAGGGCAAGGAAGAAAATGGCGGTTTTTGCAAGCATGATGAAAGGGATGATAAAGGTGACTGGTCGTAAGAAGGCACCGGGCCCGAGGATGGAAGACTTGGGATAAGGATGAAGGAGTGCCTGCACTGGGGAAACCTAGTGTTGGACAGAGGGCTTTATATCCCCCCAGATACAACATCCGATGTTCCGCGGTCGCCACCGGGACTCCCGCGGCCCCGTCTCGTGTAAACGGGTGATTCATCACCGCGTGGGCGAGCTCCCGATGATGAGGGAAAGCAGCAGATTGAGTGCGGACTCGCGATCCGGAATCTGACTCCAAGCGTCCAAACCCCCGAACTCCACAGTAGTTTGCGCACAGAAATGAACATGACACTTGGCCTCTCGTCCACTTTCATGTGTAAAGGACTGTGCGTCAGAAAGCGGGCTCTGTCATCTGCAGATATCGAGGCACGAAGCCACAGTCCAATGGCCTTGATGGTGATGCACCAGGGGCTCAGGATTAGTGAATGACCGGCCCGAGTGGGTACCAGTTAACGGCAAGCGCCGCGTTGCGTTGGCACGGCTAGGGTGGACAATGATCCGCATGAGTTGGGAGTCTGCGACCCCTCCGATGGCTAGCAGTAAGTTGATCATTCTTGCGCCAGATAACCGAGGGGTTCAACTCAATGATGGTGATCATCGTGAGTTAGTGATCCACGGCTCGGAACCCGCCACGCGGATGAAATTCACCCGCATGCCGACATACCATGTAGAGACTCCACTTTGGAGTGACGTACGAAAAATTGGAACGATGTAGAGAGTATTAGTATGGCACAGGGTGAAACGCCTTTCTGGCAGAGTGGAAGGCCCCAGGTCTCAGTATTTATTGCTCCTTTTTCGTATCACACCAAAGCGGGAGTTACCTTGGTTGCGAGGTTCTGGACCCCGCCTGGATGATCATTGCGGCATTGTCGCTTCTGGGCGCTTAACTTAGCTTCCGTCCGCCCGATCCCAGTATAACTATCGGCCCGTAGGGTGTATCACTCAAAAATCGGTTACATTAAAAAAAACAAAGGACACGAAGGCAACGCCTCAGGCTTGTACTCCGTTATGTTTATCAAGTGGAAGTTTTACCCTCGATACGAACACGGGGAGTTTCCCTTGTCGCATGCGGCATTGATTGTCACATCTGTCACAGTTCGTTGTGTGTAGCAGGGGCGTTGCGTGTTCCTCGCCTCTTGTGCGAAGCCACTTTGAATGAACGTTGTGAAAGTTGGTTCAGAACGAGCACGATGCTCGACGCGTTAAGGTTTGGAAATCCGAATCTTTGGAATGTGTAGATACGTGCTACCGTGTTCATATTGCCAGGTTTATTGGTCAGGTTCGCCGGCCGCCATGCACGAATCCAATACGAGTTGGGAGACGTAAGATCGCCATTTCAGAAAGCACGGGCAATGGTATTCGGTAGGGGAAAACATGTTCCAACATCCCAACGTAATACTTCGTGTGCTCGTGGCCAACACAAACGCACAAACATCGGGAATTCAAGGTTCCAGCCAACTGCAATCAGCACTTCTCGAAGGTCGTGATGATGAGCAAACGTGAATATCGCAAACGGGACGAATGTACCAGAACTAACGCCGTTCTCAACCCTGAGGAGTCTCCGCTCGGAGGTGGCTGCGACGGGGAACTCCCTTGGGCTGCTGCAAGAACGCGCCCAGGGCGTGCTGGCACTCACTAAACTTGCTCGGGTCTGCTGCGAATGAACGAACACCGCGTGAAAACAGTAAGGAATTCTTCCTGTCGTCGTGGTTCGAGCTCGGCGGCAAAAACGGTGAAATACCGCCGGTGAGTGGCTTCAGCTTGTCGTTGTCAACAGATCAAAGCCTCTTCCTTGGCCTGGCGACGGCGATGGCTAGTCACAACCTCTGGGGCTCAAAGCTGGTGGAAGAAGTCTGGTTGGGGAGCGGAAGTGGGGTACGAGAGGACCATAAATCAAGATGCATTGTGGTAGAGGTAATAATGCAGGCGTAGTCGGTGGCTGCAGTTGGTTCCGGGAGAGCTGGCGATCGGGCGTCAAGATGCCCCGGCCGGTTCTTAACCAGCTGGCAACTCCCCATATCTTATTTTCTCATACCGTGCTAAGTACGGAAGATGTACGTACAACAGGAATACCTACCTCCTTCCGCTAATCGTCGACCCTTCGTCGATTCTCCATGTCCGCCCGTACCCTGATTCACAGTTCCCACAACCGGCAACAATCTGACCGATGCCCTTTGTCCGTTCATTCGTGGACCACCGGACCTCCAGCACTGCGCGTTGTAGCCCACCTCCGCCAGAAAGGCAGTGACCCCACCGTGAGCGCCAAAGAGCCAAAGTCTTCTAGAACAGGCACCCTGCATTATGCAATAGCGATCTACCCGTACATCGTTGGACGAGAAGACGAATTTGACGCTGCCGTGTAAGTATGCATCTCAAGCTCTACTTCATGGTGGTGTGTTTCCCTGATGATTGACCCACTCACAGGGGCGACATCTTTGTTACATAGAACGCGGACGGTTATCCTCGAGTCCTGTCTTCGTTCTATTTCCTTCTAATTTGTCTCCCTCTACCTTCTTTGTTCTAGGACTGCATTTCGTGATTTCTTTGGCACAAGCCTGATTGTATTTGGTCCCATGGCGGCAATACAATAATTGACGCCTGTGGCGGTCGCCGCAAGCACCCCAATATATACCCCGGAAAACAGCCGCAAGCCACCTACGTTCCGCGCTCTCAAGGCAGCCCCGGAATTATGGTCAATGTCCTTCGAAAACAACGACCGACAGCCAGTGGTGGAGTTACCTCAAGCTCGTGTACGGGACCCGACAGCGCGGTGCTGGCCGGGCAGAAGACGAAGGGGATGACCCAGAGGAGATGGCATCATCAGGGGATTGGAGAGCATGAGTAGTCCTCGAGAGAGCTCTATAACGCGCCTAGGGATGTCAGCAGAAGCTTCATCGGCGGCCTCGGGCTTTTAGCGTAGGCTTCTGGGACTCTTCGACGTCTGCAGTGCAGGCCTTGCCCCTTCCTTTGTCCGGGACATCGTGTTGTGCTTGGTCACTCAAGGGAGTAGGTCGTGACTGTCCAGAGAAGAAAGGGTATTCTGGATGGGCTTGGTAATGTCGGCCTCGGATTTTGTAGCGAGAAGTTGCTTCAAAGTATCGACGAGGGGTGTACGCTTACAGCGTGTGGCCGTCGGACGTTCTGAGAATAGTTGATTAGAGCCAGGTCTACACTAAACGAGGGGACAAAAACGACATACCGATTGAACTCCCTTGAGTTGCTGCAAGAAAGCGTTCAGGGTGTGTTGGCGCTCAGCAGCGGCCAAACGTGCTCGGGCTTGCTGCGAATGAACGAACTCCGCACGACTAGCAACAAGCAACTCTTCTTGTCGTTGTTGTCCAAACTCCGCAGCAAAAGCGGTGAAATATCTTCGGCGAGCGGTTTCCACCTGTTGTTGTCGACGGATCGCAGCCTCTTTCTCGGCGTGGCGACGGCGGTGGTTGGCCTTCTGGGACTTACGCTCCTGGAACTCTTCTGTCGAAGGCTACTGGAAGAAGCCTAGTTAGGGAGCGGAGGCGGGGTAGGAGGGAATAGAGATAGTGGGCATGGGTAGGACGATACTCGTTTGCATAAAATCGGTGTGTTTCTATCGGGCAATGGATCCTGTGCATCACGCGTCACGCGTCACGCCTCGGGATGATTGGGTAGCCTCCGTATCCGACTTTACTTGACACACATCGGACAAAGAGACGACCACAACCACACCTCGGCCCCAGCATCGGATGTCGTGTTGTTTTCTCATATCATGCTACGGAAGGTGTGATCTACAACAGGAACCCTACTCCCTTCCGCCAATCATCGACCCTCCGACGCCGATTCTCTGTGTCTGTTCACATCCTAGTTTTTATGGCCAGCAACAATTTGATCAGTGTCCTTTGTCCATTCATTCGTGGATCACCGGACCTCCGGCACCGTGCGTCGTGGTCTACTTCCACCAGGATAGCAGTTGTCTCAGTGTGAGCGCCAAAGGGCTAAGGCTGATCCTGCCGCTCAGCATCCTCTCAACAAGCTTCCCCGGCGTTGCATTGATGGAGTACCGAAAGAGATGGGGAGGAAGATCCCCAGAAGGATGATGCGTTCCTTCGGTCTGTAAATGACACTGGAGATCAGGGTCGAGTTCCTGTGCGTGTTCCTCCGACTCACCCCTCGCCGCGACCTAAACTCATCCCAACCTCAGTCGTCCTTCATCGGCAGGATGCCTATAGCGAATGCCCCGGATATGCCTGACCCTTTGGTGGTGTTGTCCGACCTCTCCACATCTATCACCATTGACACATAAGCGAGGAACGGGAGCGTGGATGTTGCCGGTGTACAACTATCCCCCCAAATTCTACTTGCAGGATCGAAAAAAGGTGGCTGGTCGATCAGTGGGCCGTTTCGTTCCGGCTCTACTGCAGGGGTGTGTCGGTCGTCCTCGAGTTCTGTTTTCGTTCTACTTCTTTCTGATTTATAGTTCCCTACTCTCTTTTTTTGCGGGGCTGTCAGCTTCAGTTCCGGGGTCCGTCGCGTGTCAGTCCTATACCAAACCTCACCAGCCAAGGAGATTTTCTCCGCCTCTTTTGCGCCGGCTTGATTGTACCTGATTCCGTAGTGATAATACAACTGTTGACGCCTGTGGTAACTGCCGCGGGCACCTCAATATCCCACTGTGAACCACCTTAGTTCCACGCCCTCAAGACACCTCCAAGATCATGTCCGGCATTCTTCGAAAACGACGACTGACGGCTAGTGGGGGAGTAGTTACCCCAGGCTCGTGTACGGGACCCGCCTGTTATTATAGTCCCAACCTCGCTGACTCTCTGCAGCAAAGAGACAACGGTTGATCGACAATACGAAGATGGTCCTAGATGTCGCAAAGGAATCGTCCGATTGGTTTCCCCCCCTCAAAGCATGTCTGGGAGGCATCAATGCACTTGTCAAACACTACGATGTATGCTATATCGAACCGTACCGAGGCGATATTGACAGATTTCGTCCAGCAAAGCGAGGACGTCAAGGACAAACTTGAAGAGCTTATTCCATGGCTGACGAAATTACTGGGGAGTTTAGCAAAGGTGGATCCGAATGAAGATCAACAGGAGGTCGAGCGACGCACACGACTGGCAAGGTTGGTAGCAAATCAGACTCGTAATCTCGCCTCAAATCGCCTCAAAAAATGATCCTTTGTAGGTCCTTGGAAGACATCGCACGACAATCACAAACCTTATTGGCGAAGGGAAAGTGCTCCCGACTTCTAGATAAGACGCAGGACGCTCAAGAGGTCGGAAGGCTCATCGAGGAACTCCAACAAGCAGTCCTCATCTATCAGGTGGGCACCACGATCTGTCGGGATCAGGCATGCTGAACACATCTTGAACAGGTGTCGCAACAGCAGTCGATAAACAATCAAGTAGCTCAACTGACTGTAAGCTTCCTCCTACCATCTTCACCATACAGGCTGGCGGACGGTTGACCGAATAAAGTCTTCTTTGAACGTGCTTTTGAAACTACATGAGGTAAAGCGATGTGCGCCCATTTCGAGACACCCCCTGACGTGTTGGCAGAGACTACCGGGGATAAGAGGAAAGATGGAATCTGCCCTTGCGCGGTTGGTTAGGCTCAGAGTAGGAGTGGGTGCCACGGGCGATGATGATGAGTCTAGGCGACAAACGATCCTGTTCGAGTGAGCACCATCCATTGTGAACGAGCGCCCGTGTTGATCGTATTCCAGTGCTCTCGAAGGGATCAAAGACGAGCTGCAGTCCATCTCTTACCGCTCCAGCGCCGCTGACTACCAGGAAAATGAGGCGGATATGCAGGCTGTTTGCGGGCTTGCGGAAGAAATTGGATATTCCATCCTCGAGTACCAGGTCCGTACCGAGTTCAAACCACGCCGCCCGTCGTGGGATATTTGCTGAGGTGGCCCACACGCAGTTCGCTCGACAGAAGGTGTTATACGAGCAGAATTGTACATTAATCGTATGTCCCCGGTTATATTGTTTGACCACATACTAGACGTTAACCATCTGTTACAGGATGCAGGTAAGGCGTGCTCGTATTTTCCTTCGAAGATCGCTAATGGACTAATAGCCGAGTCGCTGGTGTTAAACCAATTTCGCCGCGCTCACGGGGCTGCATACCACCACGGTGATCGCCAGGGTTGCCTCAAGGGAACCCGAGAGAGCGTTTTGGACGAGATCGAGGACTGGTCCGAGGATTTCACCAAGTCTCCCGTCTTCTGGCTCAACGGACTCGCCGGGACGGGGAAATCGGCCATCGCCCAGACCATCGCAGAGAGAGTTTTCGCAGACGGTCGCTTGGGAGCGTCATTTTTCTGCTCTAGAGCTTTCGAGGATCGCA
>Ga0307513_10005539_pt1 | contig 16647 bp, 19 predicted proteins | sample 15_EM_MG_FD_202174 | JGI IMG/M metagenome (GOLD analysis project Ga0307513, IMG submission 202174) | Populus trichocarpa ectomycorrhiza microbial communities from riparian zone in the Pacific Northwest, United States - 15_EM | ecosystem: Host-associated > Plants > Roots > Unclassified | place... | reverse complement strand
GGGGCAGCCGCGCGGACCTAGCGGATGCTTTGGGAGGACTGGTCGAGTCAGCTCTGTCCGGAGAACTTGCGGATGCGCGGGAGCAGGTTGGAGAAAGTGACCGAGAGGACTTGGGGGATTGTGTTATAACTACACTATGATCATAATATTATGTATGCATAGTAGAGGAGTAATAGAATAGATAATACACATAGCAAAGGCGCCCGGAAGCCCGGAAGCCCGGAAGTAACAAAACTGTAATAGTGTAGAGGCCCTGAGAGGGTGGTCGGCGGGAGATGATATGCGGCTACCACGTCGTGATGTGTCGGGCGGGTGATTCGAAGATGCGCAGCTATGGGCAGGTCTTCTGGTGGCTAATTGTAGGTTCTGTAGGTTCAGAAGGCGTGGAAATGTGTCAGGCGGACGGTCAAAAGCCAGGAGCACATCGTAGGACATCCGGCCGACAGGAGAGGTTGTATGGGACGTCTGGTCGAAGGGATAGGTTGCAGGAGACGTCCAGCCGACGAGATGGGCTGTAGAGGACATCCGGCGGACGTGATAAATTGGAGGGGCGCCCGGCCCACTAGATGGGTGGCAGGGGGCGTCCGGCCGACGAGATGGGTTGTTGGGGGCGTCCGCAGGAAACGCGGGAATAACCATCAGGATCCGGAGGTGGTGAGGTAAAAGGTCAAGGGCTGGAGCACGCCCGCTGGATGCGGGGAGATACACGATGGGATTGAGAGGTAGAGAGCGAAAAGGAGTGTATGTGGGGGGGTGTGGGACGGAGAGGGGATAGGGAGGGGAACTCAGGACGGAATCCGGAGGGAGCACAGTAACATAGGAGGAAACCTGGTGGGGGGGGGGTTGTAGGGCTTGTTAGGGAGCAAACCACATGGCTCGACAATGTCCAAACAGACAAAATCACCTCAGAGCCAATACTGCTGCCATTCGTGCAACTCCGCCGGTGGTTCCTGAAGATTCTCGTCCCCAGTCCGAACACTCGGAAAACTAACTGTCCCATGTACAGTCCAAGGTACTGTCATGGGAGAAGAATCGCCTTTTTCACCACTTTCTTTATCCGGTTTATCTCTCGACGACCTGGAGAATGGGGTTGAAGCCAATGATCTGGTAGTGGCATGTCCCATTATTGACAACCATAACGAGATTTGATCCCATGCTCTAATAGACTCGGGAGCAACTGGAGATGCATTCATCGACAAGGCTTTCGCCGAGTGCCATAACTTTCCTTTATTTGAACTTAAAGAACGACTACCTTTGACCGTCCTCGACGGACGGCCTGTGAGTTCCGGAGCAATAACTCACATCACCAAGATCGGCTTGTCGATTAACAACCACGATGAAATGATTCCTGCTTTTGTTACCACGCTTGGGGGATACCATCTAACACTTGGTATACCCTGGTTAAAACACCACGATGTCAAGATTGACTTCGCTTCTAACTCCCTTACTTTGGAATCTGAATATTGTTTGAAGAACTGCGTTGGGGACGTTACAATAGCCTATGGGATTGAGGAAGAGTTACCACATTTCTTCACGCTGATGCTGCCCAATGTGCTCTCGGACATAAGGTTCTTGACACGAACGAAGTACTTCAGATACTTCCCAACCAATATCACGAATTCCTTCCATTATTCCTCTAGAAAACAGAAGATCAACTACCACCTCACCGAAGGTTTGATCACGAGATACCACTGCGCCCGCGATTTGTCCCTCCTTTAGGACCAATATACGGTCTTAGCCCCCCTGAGCTATCAGCCTTATACGAATGGCTAGACAAAAATCTGGATAAGAAATTCATCCGCGAATCATCTTCCCCTGCTGCTTCCGCGATTTTGTTTGTTATGAAAAAGGAAGGTTCTCTACGCTTATGTGTTGACTATAGAGGACTTAACCAGGGAATGATCAAAAACCGTTACCCTTTGCCCTTGGCCAAAGAAACCTTTATGCAACTTTCACGAGCAAAGATATTCACTAAACTGGATATTCGCGGAGCCTACAACTTAATCCGCGTGAGAGCAGATAAGGAGTGGAAAACAGCGTTTCGTACACGCTATGGGCTTTTTGAATCCCTGGTCATGCCCTTTGGGCTTACCAATGCCTCCGCTACCTTTCAAGCATACATTAATGATGCGCTACGCCCATTTCTGGATAGGTTTTGTACAGCATACCGTGACGATATCTTGATATACTCTGAGAACGAGGAACAACAAATTGAACACGTCAAACCCTTCCTGGAAGCTTTAACGAAAGCTGGACTCCAGGTAAAACCTCAGAAATGCGAATTCCACACCAACAATGTCGAGTATCTTGGTTTCATCATCACAACGGAAGGCCTATGAAGGGATCCCGCAAAGATCACCACAATAATTGAGTGGCCCATCCCTAAGAAATTACGCGATTTCCGCTCCTTCTTAGGATTTACAAACTTCTACAAGCGCTTTATGTAAGACCATTCTCATCTGGCCAGGCCACTAATCCAGCTAACAAAAAAGTGTACACCATTTGTATGGTCGGATCTTTGTCAAGCCGCATGTGCAAGATTGAAGGAAGCCTTTACAACGGCCCCCATCCTGATCCACTTTGATTTTGATAAGGAGATAGTAGTGGAAACCGATGCTTCCGACATCGCCTCTGCCGGTATACTATCCCAACCTGGATCTGACAGGCTTTTGCCTCCCATCGCCTTCTTCTCAAAGAAACACACACCAGCCGAATGCAACTACGACATTTACGACAACCAGTTGATGGCCGTGGTATGCGCTTTTGAAGAATGGAGGGCTTATCTAGTTGGACGACCTGTTACAGTACGGTCGGATCATCAGAACCTGCGATACTTTACCACGAAAAGGTTACTCAATCAACCACAAGCCCGATGGTCGGAATTCCTGTCACAATTCAACTATCCCATTGAATTTGTACCTGGTAAAGCACATGGGAAGGCGGATGCATTGACAAGGATGGCGGGACAAACAGAGGAAGAGGTATCGGAGTACGAAACGCATAGGACACAAGTGGTTCTCAAGTCTCAGTGTCTGGGTTTGTTGGCGGATATCCCGCTTCACTTTGGAGCGTCCCCTTTGAATGAACTGTGGACGGAAGCCTATCAAGCCGACCCCCTTCCAAACCCGATACTCACGATACTGGAACAAGGGGTATGGCATTGGCGCCTGATATCCCTAGCCGAATGTACGAAGGATGGTAATCGACTGGGGTATCCAGACCGTCTTTATGTTCCGGCTCACAAACCTTTGAAACTGGCTACCATTCGTGAAAATCACGACGCCCCTGCTGATGGTAACCCCGGCAGATCCAAAACACATGAGTTAATCATGCAACGATACCATTGGCCGAGTATGCGAGAAGACATCGCACGATACGTGGCCAATTGTCATATATGTCAACGAAGTCAAACGACTCGTCACGCTCTGTTTGCTATCCTTTGACCACTCTATATCCCATATCGACCATGGCAAGATATATCAATGGACTTTGTAACCGGCCTGCCTTGGAGTAACGGTAATGATGCGATTTGGGTAGTGGTAGACCGACTAACCAAGATGCGTCATCTTGTCCCTTGTCGTACAACTATTGATGCACCCTCTCTGGCCGACCTATTCCTGGATAACATCTGGAAACCCCATGGGCTACCACTGACGATTATATCCGATCGAGGACCGCAGTTTGCTGCTGAATTCTGGGGAACCGTCTGTTGCAGACTAAAGATTGACCGACGTCTATCTACTGCATTCCATCCTGAAACTGACGCTCAAACAGAACGAGTTAACGGTATCATGGAACAGTACCTGCGGTCATATGTAAACTACCAACAGGATGACTGGTGTCAATGGTTACCGATGTCGGAGTTCATAGGAAACAATCATGCATCCGAGACTACAGGCACCTCTCCCTTCTTTGCCAACTACGGCTATGATCCTGATATGGACTTTCTCGATGAACAAACACTCCCGACTGATAACCAAGAGGCATAATCTTTCGTTGTCACTATAACAGAACTTCATGCACATCTTAGAACTGAAATGGGTTATGCTCAAGAAAGGCGACAGGAAAAGGCTGACCGACATAGAATCCCAGCTCCCTCCTTCCAGATCGGTGATAAAGTGTGGCTGAACGCCAAAACCATTAGGACACGACGACCTTCACGGAAGTTGGACAACAAACGTTATGGACCCTACGAGGTCAAAGCCAGGGTCGGAACACACGCTTACCGTCTGGAATTGCCGAATACCATGAAGACACATAACATCTGCCATGTGTCACTGTTGGACCTGGCAGCCAACGATCCACTCGAAGGACAGATAGTCCCACCACCTCCCCCTGTGGAAGTTGAAGGAGAAGAAGAGTAGCAGGTTCAGAAGGTTTTGGATTCCAAATTCGTCAGGAACCGACTACGATATCTGGTGAAATGGGAAGGGTACGACGAAACGACATGGGAGCCAGCTGAATCGATCAACAAACTAAGATCAGTTGACGAGTTCCACGAACGGTACCCACTTAAGCCAGGACTATTACCGGAGGATCCGGAATAACGTATTTCAGCCAGTAATGGGTCACCCCCCAGTAATGGGTCACTCATTCTCCATAGTATGATTTGATACATCCGTAATTCTGGGGGGTAAAAATTGTCCGATCTTATTCAAAGTAAATTTCCAAATTGTCTTGACACATGTGTATAATCCTGCCAATTTGTGAAACCGCTATTTCAATGCCCCATCTGTAAATAATACAAGTGAGATATCATGATTATGTATAAAAGTATTGTAAAGCAAAGGTACGACTATTGCAAAAAATCAAAGATTTCTCAAGATTATTGTATAGGTGATATACTATAAGACCTGTAAATAATAAAAGATCAAGGCAAAATCTGAGGCTGAGCAAGAGTCTCAAAGATTAGTCGTCTTTTAACCTTTAAACTGCTCTAATTTTAACATATAACTCACACTCTTGCCATATCAAATTTCACAAAAAGCACTACCAAACACATACCAAACTGGAAGCCTGACCTGGAGGATCACCTTCAGCCAGCAATTACTATCAATAATTAAAATTCTGATATTTCCATCCACTATTGAGTTAAAAGCCTTAATGATTCCATGTCAATCCTTCAGAACGCACTCAATAGGTGTACAACTTCTAGAAAGATCGTTGATGAAAGCCAGCAGTTGTTTCCCCATCCAGAGAACAAGATAACAGTTTCTTGCATTGAAGATTATAATCATAATACTATTTTACAAAGGTTGTTGATAAATTGACACAGAGTGAATGTAATTATCTTAAAAAGTAGGCTAAGGATAAAGAAGGAAGGTTTTAGCAAGTAAAGAGTGATAGCCACAAGAGGCGAAAGAATAGAATGAAAACTAGAGGGTAGAAATCAGGCACTTTTAAGGTTTCTGAAATTTCGGTATATGAATCAAGTGCCAAATAGAAAGAAGATATTGTATATATAGTATGTTAATGTGTTTAGTATTTTGAAAACCTTTGTTCGAAATCAATAGTTACCTAAATCAAAATCTGCAACTTCCAGCTTCAGTAGTAGCAGTCCCTCCAGATCTTCCAGGCATTGAATCAAGTATTCTATAAAGGGGAAAGCGGCAATGTAAGCTTTGACAGATGCTCAAAAAGATCTCAGGAAATATCACGCTGCAGGATTCCAGAGACATTGCTTTTCTAAAATACTTCATCTTTTGTAGTAACTATTGGCCGCTCTCATTCTATAGTCTGGATAAATTATGTAAGTTCAAATGAAAATGTAGTGGCAGATATTCACTTTTTAGCAATGTGAGGAAAATGAAATATGTGACCGATTACTGGGGGGTGACCCATTACTGGGTGAAATACTTTAGGCCGCAGGGGACTTCGGCCCTGGGGAGGGCCCGGCTCTCAAGGTCCTATGATGAAATATGTGTTGGGATAACTTTGGTGTTCTTTCTTTTGTTACGCGGTTGTTATGAGGGATTTCCTTTACAAGGTTTACGACAAATTCTATTGTTTCCATGGTTACACGGATATGCGACTCATTCTGGGGTATGAGTCGGACGGCAAAGGCTGTGCTAGGATTTCCTTCTATATAAGGGGAGCTTCGCCCCTTATTTCCATGGTTCCTCCCCCACCGAGCACCAACAAGCCTCCCTCATCGCTGCCACTTTCCCCGACATCGCTGCTCGTGTCCTTAGGGATGCGAACTGTATCCTCCCACTCGCAGTGACGACCAAGGTCAATGATCGCGGGTCATTCACCCTCCTCGTCACCGACCCTACCACTCCCGCTGCCGCCTTTGCGCCCTATTTCGACGCCCTCTCTTCCTAGCTCAACAAATCGTTCCCTGTGGGCGAGTCCCCTTGGCTGCCCTTCCGCCTCGCCCCCAATGAGACCCAACGCGCCATCCACTCCCTCCCCATTGCCTTCCTCCCTGAGGACCCCAACAAACTTTTTCCCTGCCTCGCGGAGTCAATACTCAACTCCAAGAACATACGCATCCTCGCCGCCAGGTAGCTCAACCCCGACGCACAATCCAGGGAGGGGAAGTCCGCCACCTCCGTCGTTGTTTCTGTCCACCCCGGGGACGTCCTTGCAATGGGCTCCTCCATACGTCTTTTCTCCCGCACAAGAACGGTTGAGCGTGCATACTCCTCCAATAGGTACACGCAGTGTAAGAACTGCTGGGGTTTCGGCCATGTCGCCCCCAGATGTCCCTCCGTTGGCCCCGTCTGCCCGATCTGTTCCGTCAGCCATACCCGGGCCATGCACCGATGCCCCAACCCTACCTGCCCTGGAGGTGGCAACCTTAAGGCTACTCCTGGCTGTTGCTCTTCCTCACCACCTAGGTGCGTCAACTGTGGTGGCGCCCACACTGCGACTCACAGGGATTGTGACTCCCGCCCGCCTCCGCCCACTCTCAGGCGTTCCACCGCTGCCGAAACGATTGTTCTCCCGCCACCCGCTGGTGACGAGATGGACACGGCCACCGATGATAACGACCTCTCGCCCCCCGCTTCACCCACCCGCTCTCTCCAGTCGGCGTTCGAGATGGCTACTCCAAGAGCCAGAAGCTCAACGATACTTCCGGCCCCAATAGGGCCCACACAACGCAGCCGGTCGCTCCCCTGCGTGGAGCCCGTCAGCCCTTCCCCTATGAGCAGAACCCCATCGGGCCTGGCCCGTTAACGCAGCACAACCAGACATCGTGGGGCGGCGAGCTGGACTCTCCCCCCCCTCCGAAACCCTTCACCCTCGTTCAACACAACTGCCTTGGGAGCTGGGATGTGTTTCTTTCGCTTTTCGGGTCATTCACACAGCTGGCCCTCCCGCCGTCTATCGTCGCCCTGCAGGACCCTCCAGTCTACAGGGGTAAACTTCCTTCCTTTAACTTGTACACTTGTTTTTCCCCCCCCTCCTCCGGTGGGTGTAAGCCCCGGGTTGCTTTTTACGTTTATGGTCCCTTTTTGTCGACCGTTGTTCTTCTTCCGCGTTTTTTCGGAAGGGGTGATGTGATGGCACTTGACCTCTTCACCCCGGACGGTTTCTTTAATCCCTCAACGACCGGCTTTACGGTTATTAACTCCTATAGTACCAAGGGTCGCTCTAATAACCCTCGCTCTGTCCCCCCGGACATTATCTTTCCCTCCAGCCCCCTGCCCACCCTCACTCTGGGTGACCTCAACATTCACCACCCCACGGCCGATCCCCTCAGGGTCTTCAAGGAGGACGAGATCGCTACCTCGACCCCCTACTTCGACAGGGCTACGGACCTGGGATACACTCTCCTCAACACACCGGGTGTGTTCACTCGTTTCTCCATGTCGAGTATTGGGCGCCCAGGCGTCCTCGACCTCTCCTTTGCCTGCCCCCTCTTAGCGCCATACTTCACCGAATGGTCTGACCCCCTGCCCTCGACCGGCTCTGATCACATTCCGGTCCTTCTCCGCTTTGAAGCCCCCTTGTTCCGTGCCCCCCCCCCTTCCCCAAACTGGGCCCTGACCGACTGGGTCGCCCTGGAATCCTCCCTTAAAGCCACGACAATTTCGCCCCCTCCTCCTCTCCCTACCACGCGGTCTCTTGACACCTGGTTCAGTACCAACCTGGGCAGACTCATGTCCCAATTCGCGTTACACACCCCGACCAAGAGGGTGACATTCCGTTCAAAGCCTTGGTGGTCCGAGCTCCTGTCAGTGCTCAGGAAGGCCTAAGGCTCCGCTCTCCGCTCCTCGAAACGTGACCGTTTCGACGCCGCCCTCCTGGCCTCGGCAAGAGCGGCGAGGTCATCATACTTCAAGGCCATTAAGAAGGCAAAGCGGGACCACTGGACCTCCTTCCTGGCCAACGCGACCCCCCAGACGGTATGGACGGCCAAGAAGCTGGCCGTTGGACGCCCTCCTCCCCGATTCCCGGAGCTTCCAGGGGCCTGCACTCCACCGGAGCTTAACCGAGCCCTGCTTGATCACTTTTTCCCCGGAGAGCCGGCCGGCTTCACGGACACCATCCTGCTCCCGTTCACAGAGTGCCTTCCCTTGTCCGCGGATGAGATCGGCAGAGCTCTGGCCCGTTCGTCCCCTTCATCGGCCCCTGGGCCTGACATGACCCCCAACTCCGTGTGGAAGAGGGTTCACCGTGTGGCGCCACACCTCATCCATGACCTGCTTGCTCCCTTGGTGGTCTACGGATCCCACCCCCTGACCTTGAAAAGGGCCGATGGCATTGTGCTCGACAAGCTGGGAAAGCCCTCTTACCACTCCGGCTCCTCCTTCCGCGTCATAGTTCTGCTTCAGACCTTCTCCAAGATCCTCGAAAGGATAATGAACTCTAGACTCTCCTGCGTGGCTAGGGCAACTGGCCTCCTTAACCCCCACCAGTGCGGCTCTCTGGCTGGCCTGTCAGCCTCGGATGCTGTGACCACCCTCACCCACGAAGTTAAGACCCTACAGATGGCTCAAAGGAAGGTCTCTACTCTTTTCCTTGACATCAAAGGGGGTTTCGACAACGTCAACCCCTCAACCCTCTGTGGCATGCTTAGAGCCAAAGGGGTCAACCCGTACCTTGTGTCCTGGACCAAATCTTTTCTCTCTGGCAGGACCTGCAGGCTCCTCTACCAAGGATCGCCTAGGTTCTTTGCTCCCGTTTCGGTGGGCACCCCCCAGGGGTCGCCTGTCTCCCCACTGCTGTTCGTTATCTATGTCTCCCGCCTCCACTGCGACATCCCCGGTGGCCTCACCCTCTCCTACGTTGACGACTTCGGTCTGACAGTCTCCTCCGCGTCCTATCGGCGCAACGTCCAACTACTACAAAAGCAGTACGCCAAGCTTAAGGCCAGAGGGTCCAGGTTGAGCGTTGGCTTTTCGGTCCCCAAAACAGAACTTATCCACTGGCGCACGCACAGGGATAGAGCAACCATCTCCCACGCCCCGTTCCACCTAGACGGGGCTGTTTTCACACCCAGGAATGAGGTCAGGTGGCTAGGGTACTGGTTCACCCCCTCGGTCTCCACAACGTCCCACTTTGTCAAAAGGCTGGCAAAGGCCCAGGCGGCCTTTGTGGCAGTTAAACGCCTATCCCCGCCGGGAATCGGTCTTCCCCCCTTTCTGTGCCACAGGCTGGCATCCTCACTTCTCTTCCCCATCCTCAGCTACGGTGCGGACGTCTTCGTCCCAACAGTCCACATGGTTAGGAAGCTTTCCGTGTTTTGGCATAAGGTCCAGAGATGGACGACCAACTGCTTCATATCGACCCCGACAGACATCCTGGCCATCGAGGCCTGCCTCCCTCTCCTTGAGATCCTGCTGGCGTACAAGCGCAGACTGGCGTGCCTGAGAATCTTGTGTTCCCCCCGGGAGATCAACCCTGCGACGGCTAGGATCCCCCGATCAGTACAGACCCCCTCCCTCCACCGACACTCGCCTGACCACAGGGACCTGAGTGCGAACAACGCGGGCAGCCGCCTTCCGCTTCCATGGCTTCAACCCAGACCTCCCTCAAAGAACAGGGCTCACCTGCCCCTTGACGCACTCCCCCGCTCGATGCTTTTCCTCCTTGGCCCCGACGGCCACGCACCCCTGCCTGTCACCTCCCAACACCTGCTCACGGAGCACTACCCGGGGCCTCCCGCTGGCCGCTCCTACCCCCTGCTCAAGCTCAAATGCAAGGACCTCCTCGTGGAAGAGTGGGAAAAGGCCGCGCCGGACCCGGCCAGATACCCATACCGCCCTTCACTCAAACCTGACCCATTCATGGGCCTAGACAAGTTTTCCGCGGGCCGCCTCCACCAGATGCGATCTGGGAAGAGCTACCTCCGTGCCCACCCCTCCTGGGACAGCGACGTCCCCACCACCTGCCCTAGATGCCAGGCCGCCCCTGAGACGTTCGAGCATGCAATCCTCCACTGTTCAGCAAGAGAGCCCGCCAGGACCCGCCACCTTCAGGGGGTCCCCGACATTGGCCCTGATGCCCCCGTCTGGTCCTCGGCCGCCCTACTGGGCGCCCTAGCCCGTTTCGTTAAATCCACCGCTACGGCCATTCCCCCGGGCATGTTCTCGCGCCCGACTTCCGCTGCTTCTTCTATTTCTTCCCGCTCGTCTAATGTAGTTTCCTTTGGGTACTTTATGTCATCTCAGGATTAGCTAGGTTTCCAGTATTTATTTTTCATGCTGTCCGCTGGTGTAGGAAGGGTTTTCCTTAGTTTACTTGGTTTAATTTCGCGCCCGTATGTGGGCCTGGGACCGGTACGGACCCCAGTTGAAGAGATTTGGTGCCTGATGATCCTTTTGTTAGTTCGTTTTGGGTTTTGGGTTTTGTTTTCGCCATAGCTAGCGCTCCATGCGATTTCTTGTACCTTAACAACGTATATATGATATAAAAAAAAAAAGCCCCTTATTTCCATGCTCCCGGTCTCGCACGATTCAACACACCTACTCATCCAACCGGAACACACAGTGTAAGAACTGCTGGGGTTACGGCCATGTCGCCCCCAGGTGCCCCTCAGCCGATCCTGTTTGCCCCATCTGCTCCCTCAACCACATTTGAGCCATGCACCGTTGCCCCAACCCCACCTGCCCTGGAGGTGGCAACTTTAAGCCTGTTCCTGATTGTTGCTCTTCATCCCCGCCCCGGTGCGTTAACTGCGGAGCGGACCATACTGCCACCAATAGGGATTGCAAAAGCCGCCCGTCACCGCCCCCTCTCAGGCGTTCAACCGCTGCCACCGAAGTTGTTCCTCCGCCGCCAGCCGGCGACGAGATGGACACGGCAGCTGATGACAGAGACGTCTCGCCCCCCCCTTCACCCACCCGCTCCCTCCAGTCGGCGTTCGAGATGGCTACTCCAAGGGCAAGAAGGGCAACGATACTTCCGGCCTCTGTAAGGCCCGCACCAGGTTTTGGACAGCTCCGCCCCGTGGAGCCTCAGAGCCCTTCACCTATGAGACGCAGCAACTAGGGCCTGGCCCGCTAATGCAGTACGACCAACCCTCATGGGGGGGTGAGCAGGCCTCGCTCTCTCCTCCTAAACCCTTCACACTCGTTCAGCACAACTGCCTTGGAAGCTGGGATGAGTTCCTTTCTGTGTTCGGGTCGTTCAGACAACTGGCCCACCCTCCTTTCATTCTCACCCTCCAGGACCCCCCGGTCTACAGGGGCAAACTCCCCTTGTTTAACTTGTTTAGTGTTTTTTCCCCCCCCACGGCCGGTGGCTGCAAGCCACGGGTCGCTTTTTACGTTTATAGTTCCTTTTTGGCTTCGGTTTCCCTCCTGCCCCGCTTTTTCGGAAGGGGTGATGTTATGGCTTTGGACCTCTTCACCCCTGACGGCTTCTTCAACCCCTCCACCACTGGTTTCACAATTATCAACTCGTACAGCACCAAAGGTCGCTCCAACAACACTCGCTCTGTTCCACGGGACATTATTTTCCCCTCCAGTCCCCTTCCCACCCTCACCCTGGGTGACCTGAATATTCATCACCCAGCGGCCGACCCCCTCAGCACCTTCAAGGAGGACGAGATTGCCACCTCGACCCCTACTTCGACAGGGCCACAGACCTAGGATTCACCCTCGTTAACACCCCGGGTGTGTTTACACGGTTCTCGATGTCACTCATTGGGCGTCCGGGCATCCTTGACCTCGTGTTTGCCTGCCCTCTCCTCGCACCATATTTCACAGAGTGGTCCGACCCCCTTCCCTCTACCGGGTCCGACCATATCCTGATCCTCCTCCGTTTTGAGGCCCCCTTGTCTTGAGCTCCCCCCCCAACCCCTAACTGGGCCCTGACCGACTGGGCCTCCTTGGAGTGCTCCCTGAGAGCTACGGCTATCTTGCCCATTCCCCCCCTCCCTACCACGCGCTACCTAGACCTCTGGTTCAGCACCAACCTAGGCAGAGTTGCGTCCCAATTCGCGCTGCACACTCCACTGCAGAGGGTGACCTATCCATCCAAGCCCTGGTGGTCTGAGCTCTTGTCAATGCTTAGGAAGGCCTACGGCTCCGCTCTCCGCTCTTCGAAACGGGATCGCTTCGATGCAGCCCTCCTCGCCTCCGCAAGGGCAGCAAGGTCCGCCTATTTCAAGGCCATCAAGAAGGCGAAAAGAGATCACAGGTCCTCTTTCCTGGCCTCAGCAACCCCCCAGACTGTGTGGACGGCCAAGAGACTGGCCGTCGGCAGTCCTCCTCCCGGCTTCCCGGAGCTCCTGGGCGCCTCCACACCGCCGGAGCTCAACAGGGCTCTCCTCGATGACTTTTGTCCCGCTGAACGGGCCAGTTTTCTTGACACCATCCTACTGCCGTTCAGAGCATGTCTCCCGTTGTCCCCGGACGAGGTCGGCAGGGCCCTGGCCCGCTCCTCCCTGACGTCGGCCCCTGGGCCTGACATGACCCCCAACTCGGTATGGAAAAGCATGCATCGTGTGGCCCCTCACCTGATCCACGACCTGCTAGCCCCCTTGGCGACTTACGGGTCCCACCCCCTCACCCTCAAGAGGTCCGATGGCATCATGCTAGATAAGCCCGGGAACCCTCTTACGACTCACCCTCATCGTTCGGTGTTATAGTGTTACTCCAGTCGTTTTCAAAAATCCTGCAGAGGATAATGAACTCTAGACTCTCCTGCATGGCCCGCGCGACCGCCCTCCTCAACCCACACCAATGCCGCTCGCTGGCTGGCCTCTCAGCCTCGGACGCGGTCACCACCCTCACCCACCAGGTGAAGACCCTCCAAATGGCTGGTAGGAAGGTCTCCAAGCTCTTTCTTGACATAAAGGGGGGCTTCGACAACGTGAACCCCTCCTCCATCTGCGGCGTTCTTAGAGCCAAAGGGGTCAACCCGTATCTTGTATCTTGGACCAGGTCCTTTCTTTCTGGCAGGTCGTGCCGACTCCTGTACCAGCGATCCCCCAGAGTGTTCGCCCCGGTTTCGGTGGGCACCCCCCAGGGGTCCCCACTCTCTCCACCGTTGTTTGTTATTTACGTCTGCCGCCTCCACTGCGAGATCCCCCACAGTCTCTCCCTCTCCCATGTGGGCGACTTCGGTCTAACCTTCTCCTCTGCGTCCTATCGGCGGAACATCCAGACACTACAGAAGCACTACGGCAGGCTGAAGACCAGAGGGTCCAGGCTGGGCGTCGGCTTCTCGGTCCCCAAGACGGAGCCCATCCACTGGCGTACGAACAGGGACAGAGACCCCATCTCCAATGTCCCGGTCCACCTTCACGGGTCGCTCTTCACGCCCAAGAGTGAGGTCAGGTGGCTAGGCTACTGGTTCTCCCCCTCGATCTCAACCACCCCCCATTTCGTCAAAAGGCTGGCCAAGGCCCAGGCGGCCTTCGTGGCTGTCAAGCGCCTCTCCCCTCCGGGGATTGGCCTCCCCCCCTTCCTCTGCCACAGGTTGGCCTCCTCCCTTCTCTTCCCCATCCTCAGCTATGGCGCGGACGCCTTTGTGCCCACCGTCCACATGGTTAGGAAGCTCTCCGTTTTTTGGCACAAGGTCCAGAGATGGACAACTAATTGCTTCATGTCTACCCCCACGGATATCTTGGCCATCGAGGCCTGCCTCCCACCGCTTCCGCTTCTCCTCTCGTACAAGTGACGCCTGGCGAATCTTAGGATTATGTGCTCCCCCGCGGAAATCAACCCCGCAACAGGAAGGCTCCCGCCCTCCGTGCAAACTCCATCCCTTCACCGCCACTCACCAGACCATAGGGTCCTGAGTGCGAGGAATGCGGGCAGCCGCCTTCCCCTCCCGTGGCTTCAAGCAAGACCTCCCTCGAAGAACAGGGCCCACCTCCCCCTCGACGCCCCCCCACCCTCCATGCTGTTTCTCCTGTGCCCTGACGGGCTGTGCCCCCTCCTGGTTACCTCCCAGCACCTGCTCATCGATCACTACCCTGAGCCCCGCCCGGGCCGCTCCTACCCCCAGCCTAAGCTCCAGTGTAGAAGTCTCCTCTTGAAGGAATGGAAAGAGTCTGCACCAGACCCGGCCAGATACCCATACCGCCCCTCGCTCAAACCTCACCCTTTCATGGGCCTAGACAAGTGCTCCGTGGGCCGCCTCCATCAGATGAGATCTGGGAAGAGTTACCTCCGCGCCCACCCCTCCGGGACAGCGATGGCCCCACCACCTGCCCCAAATGCCAGGCTGCCCGCAAGCCATTCGAGCACGCCATTCTCCACTGCCCAGCTAAGGAACCTAGCAGGACTCGCCACCTTCAGGGGGTCCTTGACATTGGTCCCGACGCCCCTGTCTTGTCCTAGGCCGCGCTACTAGGCGCCCTCGCCCGCTTCATTAAGTCCACGCCTACTGCCTTCCTCCCGGGTACGTTCTCACGCCCTACATCCGCTGTTTCCTCAATTTCCTCCCGTTCCTCTAATGTAGTTTCCTTTGGTTACTTTATGTCGTCTCAGCAGAGCTAGATTTATGCTTGTTGTTTTTCATGCTTTCCGCTGGTTGAAGGAGGGTTTCCTTTGAGCTACTCGTTTGAATTTCGCGCCCGTATGTGGGCCTGGGACCGGTACGGACCCCAGTTGAAGACTTTAGGTGCCTGATGTTTCCTTTGTTTGTTTGTTTTGGATTTTGGGTTTTGTTTTCGCCATAGCTAGCGCTCCATGCGATTTCTTGTACCTCAACAACGAATATATGATATATAAAAAAAAAAGAATCAAAAGCCCCTTATTTCCTTAATTCTTTACGCTACTTGGTATTTCTTTCACGACTCTTGTACTTCAGAATATAACGTCTTCTATTCTGATATCCAAGTTCCAGGCCAAGAACCCACGAACACGGACCCTGATCTATCGTTACACGATCAGCCTTGACCAGATATTGTCATCTCCGAACCCTCACGCTAAACGAGTGTTATCCTTTAGGACCTTCCTGTCGTCGTATGCCTTGAACTAACGTCCAGTGCCAAGACCCCGTTACACTATACTATCGAGGAAACATCCGCCGACTGCAAGAAGTGTTCAGGACAATCCAGGCTAGGGCAGCACGTCTTGGCATATCCTTTTCCGTCCTCATGACCGAACTCATCCACTGGAGGACCCTAGGCTTCGTTACGGGGCCCCATTCCCGAGGAGCGGGGACAAAGTAACATAGGTTATTCTGATTAACAGGTCGAAAAGATCATCCAAATCGGACAAGAACTGACTGAGATAGAGCTCTTTGAAGTTAGACAACTTCACAGAGCTCTATCTCACTCAGTTTTGGTCCGATTTGGACAATTCCTTTTTTAATATGCAGTTAATAACCTGCTCTTGGCGCCCCGTTTGTCTGAAACGGGGCCCCGTAACGAACACTAGAGGACCCCCAGCCTAAGGCACTCGGAGTTGTCCCGCTCACCTATTCAGCTAGATGGGGAGATTTTTCACACCCGGCATTCCCTGCGGTGGTTAGGTTACTGCTTCCCCCCTACCCTCTCCACGTCGACACCCTTTTCTCGCCGCCTGGTGTTGGCCCAAGGGGCCTTTGTACTCAGCAGACCCCTCAGCCCCCTAGGGGCGGGGCTTGCCCCCTACCTATGCCACAGACTGGCAACCTCGCTTGTCGCCCCCCTCCTCCTGTATGGGGTGGACCTCTTTACTCCTAACGTGGGCTCTTTCCCGATGCTCAAGACCTTCTTGCACAAGGTGCAGAGGTTGGCCACCAACTGTTTCTCGTCGACTCCCACCGCCATCCTAGTCATCGAGTCCTGCTTAGCCCCTATCCCTCTCCTGGTTTCGCACACGCAGAGACTGGCCACCCTTACGACAGTCTGCTCCCCGCCCAGTGTCAACCCGGAGACTGCTCGCCTACACCCTTCCTTCCCCTCCCTGTCCCCTTGCCGGACCCCAGATGGCTCGAGGGCCGACACCAAAGGCCTTTCATTGGTCTACCTCCCCCTGAGCTGGAAAACCCCTCTCCCCTCTCCCGCTCTCTGGAAACACCTCCCGATAGACGCAGTGGCACGCAGGACAATCGCTTTCACCGGTGGTCTGTCTAGGGTGCCCATGATCAACGCATACCTTGTCCCCCAAGGTTGGCCGCACCTCCCTCCTGTAACATGTGTACATGTTCCGGTAACGGTACACAGGAGCGGGCAGTGCAGGATCTCCTATGTTTAGTTGATTTATATTTGGTTTATTTGATTTGATTTCAGCTCCGCCACTGTCTCTGAGTCAG
>Ga0307513_10005538_pt1 | contig 16651 bp, 15 predicted proteins | sample 15_EM_MG_FD_202174 | JGI IMG/M metagenome (GOLD analysis project Ga0307513, IMG submission 202174) | Populus trichocarpa ectomycorrhiza microbial communities from riparian zone in the Pacific Northwest, United States - 15_EM | ecosystem: Host-associated > Plants > Roots > Unclassified | place... | reverse complement strand
AGCGAGCGAGCGAGCTACTACCGGCCTACCGGCAGGGCAGCTAGGGCTCTGTTCTATGACTTAGCGTCTCCACGTCTCCACGTCTCCACGGCGAGCTGAGAGCTGAGAGCTGAGAGCTGAGAGCTGAGAGCTGGTGAGTGATAGCCCTAGGGTGAGGGTCGACCAGCGCAGCGTCGAGCGAATGAGCGCCGGCTCTAGGAAACTAGGGAAGTAGACGTGGGTATTAAAACCGAGCGGGAAGATTCGGGTCAGCCCTGGAAGAAGCTTCAAGCCTAATCTATCTACGGATCGTGTGCACGAGAAGGCCTTCCTTCAATCTCACACGTACCTAACTGGTGAGCTAGCGACTCATGTCATCCTCCATTCTGACGCTTGCCTTACAGATGAGTGGTACCACCTATGCTTCGCCCAATATATACCTGACGTCTTCAAACCAAGTTCCCCGCAGCTTGGACCGCTGACATATGCTCGGACCGGCCAAGTTGGCGCGCTCCCGAAGTTCGATAAGTATACGAGAAGCAGATTCACTGTTCATCACTGGCGCTCGACTACGCAATTTGTCACACTCGTCCCCTTCTTATGTTCCAAGGCGACAGCGGTGTGCCCGACATACCGTTCGCTGCACTAACCTACGTAGTCCCTCGGCACCATCCAACCCGACACAAAAGTATCCAGGGCCCTTCGTCTTCACATGGTCGCGTGGGAACAACGCGACTCCGTCGCAGAAACTATCATTGTTACTCATACCGATTAACGGACAAGCCGATAGGGGTCGGGCGTTGCTTACTCCTGTTGGTGTCACCATTCCACCGGATTATTGGGGTTCCGGAATACCCCTAGGCTCGTTTCATGTGTGGTTCCCGCACGATCGGCATTGAACAGCCGCACAAGAAATCAGAATTCGACATCGAACCGTGCAACTACGGAACAGGGTGCAGTTCTGTATCCACCCACTAGCTGCGACGGCATCAACCGAGACTGCGTAGTAGGACAGTGCTGCTTTTCTGGTAACTACATCACCGAGTGTCGTCACAAAGGCAAACCGCTTAGACTCAGGTGGCCACGCTGCCGCAAATGTAAACACCGGTGGTCCAGAACATAATTTTGATTGCACTGTTTCAATGCTCGCCTTATCGAATGCCACAGCAATCAAGCGAGTTGACTCAAGCTCGGCAGACTCACCTGCATGCTGGAATCGTGGGCCTGCCGAACTAGGGACTACTTCTTTCTCATAATCAGAAGAGTTTTCAAGTGGTCCTGCATATCCAAAACCACAGAAGCAAGCGCGTATCACCACCATACTCCACCCAATTGCGGTTCCACACCCGAAGTTTGAGCCGATGTCCGACACTTTCCTATTGTATGTATTGAGATATAAAGTCTCTGAATACACTACACTATCCGAACAAGCAAGATACGAGAAGGAGGTACCGTTTCTGGTCCCTGGTGCCTCTATGAAGACGAAAGATACTCAGGAAACGGGTGTCGTCACCCAACCGACCATTCATTTATATTGTACACAAGATACCGGCTCATTGAGTGTCATTAAAAACGGCATCACGGTACCTGTCCTAGAACACTAATATTTCTAACACGCTTCTCCACAGGCACACCACTGGATCTTAACCCTGGGGCGATTGCATAACGACAAACGGAACATGTTATCAGGAATACAAGGTTTGATATCGCGCCGGGGTGAGAGCGGACCAACCAACCAACTAATGGACGGAAGAGCGAAACTAACATTAGTCTAAGAATAAATTTCAGGCGCCGCTCTAAGCGCGTCTTTTTCACTAAATTACCAACTTTAATGAACAATAAGTTCCCGCTCAATTCCCAGCAAAGTGGTGTGACTACTCTAATAGTCTGTTGAAATTGATGACGCCTCGCGCTTCGGCATTACGTACGTTTGAGCTTGTTACGAACGACTGGATTTCGTAATCTATAATACAGATAACAACATATATCGCGACTTTAGCCGGCCGTGGTGTTTCATATATACGTCTACAGTGCGTCACCAAAGCGGTTGGTCTACCATTATCTTAGTTCCTCGCAACGCCAGCCATTCGGATTAGTGGCCCTGTTGCGCCCAAGAGAAACCTCCTGGTCGCCAAGACCATCAGCTTCACGTCTCGGAATTGACTGAGAAATAGCCCTACCAACGGAGTTTTAGAGAGTAGGTGGATACGGATCTGGATTACCTCATCGTGGTTAGATTTACACTCCCCATCGTCGTTTGTCGTTGAAGGAATGGCCATGTGTGCATATGTCTTTCAATACTCGATTTCCGTTCCATTATATGGATCTCCCTCAACGAATCGCCCCTTCCTTATATCCCGTACGTCCTGCATGCATTGGAGTTCTCCCAATTTTGCTTGCACGCATTTTCCTCGTCAGGTTCATACCCGATCATCGCCTTTAATCGCTCCCAAAGGTTTCACATCATTTCATATGAATTTATAGGACACCGCCCGCAAGGTGATACCATCTGGGAAGTCCCCATCCCAAATAACAAGTCTACTCATGGGGAAGATAGGATAGCACACCTGAGCGTCTATTCTCCCCTTATAGATCTCACAGAGCCATGTAAAGCCGTTTCAACCCTCTCCCTTGACGTGTCCGCATATGGAGAGATAAAGCAAATCAATCCGTTGGTTCAGAGGACCCGGCCTTGGACCCTACTTGGTAACATTGAGGTGTATTAGGTACCCGAAAAAGCGTGAGTAGAGAATAGTCCATTTTGACCTCCAGAGTGCAGACTCCACACCCCAAACTAGTCCGATTGCGATATGCTCAGGTGCACCCAACCCACTTTGAGACTGAAAGAACGCTACCGCACTATACCAATCACACACTACTCTCAACCTGGCGCGTGGCTCAAGGGTAGACAAGAACCAGCGCCCCTGAGTATAATCACCCCACATAGTGCCACAAGCGTCTATGTATAACCTCCCAAGGAAGGTGGGCCAGGGTACATTTATGGTACTGATGGGATAAGTTGCCTTTACACAGCGCACAAGGGATTGTATCAAAAAAGCCCAAAGAGGCACTTTCGAATGTAGAGCGCGTAGTACGTAATGTGTGGTTTCATAGTTACCCCTCGCATCGCGTCGCAGCCCTCGACTGGCTGACCTAAGGTTTCTACCTCTAGCATGGATAGAACGGCCGCAAGACCCAAGTTCTCTACTACTACAGCGGAGGGTTTCTCCGTCCTAGTCGAACCCTCTCGTCCTCAGTCAATCCAACCTCTTCTCTTCAGCTGGCACTTTCAAGCGCCCCGCCAATGTTATGGCAGCGATTCAACATGCGGCAAAGCTGGTGATGGCCCAGTCGCCTGCGAAATCCGCTCGTACCCACTACGGCGCTTGGGGTTCGCCCTTCTCTTCTCCTTTGCGCGCCGTCGGTTCGGCTGGACGACAATGACGGGAACGGGCGAGTGGGACATGCAATATCTACTCATCATCCGATCGGTCAGTGTTCTTATTCACATACAAAATGCCTCCCCCATGACCAGACCGATGCGGGTGAGAACACACCTAGAAACACTCCCCACGCCCGCACCAAGCGCCGCACCGACGCTCTCAAGCAGATTCTGCTTCCCTCTTGTGCCGACTACGAGCGAATCAGGCCGGTAGAGCGCAATCATACGTTCGATCGTGTCCGTGATCTTGCCCGCGACGAGTTCGACGACAATGGAGAGCTTGCTCCCGCCATCTTCGAGCTCGGCATTCTTCTCTTGGATGTAACGCATTAGGTCCTGCGCTTCTTCGCGGAGATGGTCGTGCGGTTTGCCTGGGACTCCACGTTAGTATAACATCGTGAATTGGAAAGGAGAAGAGGAAGCACAATGAGGAACGGAAGATTATATTTGGAGGGAGAGACTATCGACGCATGAGCTACATTTGGTCAATGGACGTAGACCGATATCCTGTCGTTCTGAGTGCAGCAATGCCCTTAACAAGGCATGGATGAGGACTTGGCACCACATCCGTACTGAGTTGAGTTATGAGGCGATGCGCAATGCTTGGGCTGAGCCGCCCAGGTGGAAGCGATCGGACGAGACCTCGTTTTGGGGGCTGCATTAACAAGACGAGGAAACTTGAATTCGGCACTCCGTTCCACGCATGAATACTTGTCGAAGCTGTCGAAGCGCCAGCCAAGCACATCAGAGGCAGCTTCCGACAAGAAACTCCGCATCGCTATTGATGGCTCATCACAACAACATCTACATTAGAGTGCATGTGTGTCCCCACGTGATCCTACAACCCGTGCCTGGTCGAATGGAGAAGGAACTCCGCAGGAGCTCACTGAACAGAGTGACAGGAGCACGGTTGTTTGTGCATAGTAAACTCTGGCTGGCAGGGGACTAACCAAGATCGCCGACATCGAAGCCACGAATCACGACGAGCTCGTCGTCGTCCGAGACGAGTTCCTCGATGCACCACTCGAGTGCCTTTGAGCCACTCTCGTCTGGGCTGGATGCACAGAGGAAGACGCGGGTGCGCCGTGTCCGCTTGTAGCCGTCAGACTTTACCTGGACGCAAGGGAGACGTGATTAGCGATGAGGGGGGCAAGCAAACGCTTGCTGCCTACTTGTAAAGTGTAAGAGAAGAGAGCGTCGTCGTTTGGGTTTTCGAATGTGTTGAAGGAAACTTTGGGAGTATATCCCACAGGTGGCGAGAAATTCGATCCGCCTGCGTAGGTCTGGGGTAGCTTGCCTGCACCGCTGCTGCTTGACGATGCGTGGAGCGCTAGAGGGAGGCTGGCCGAGTGGGGAGGATGGGGCAACGCTGCAGGCGACGACGGCGACGACGGGCGCGAGTGGCGGAAAGCAGATCGCAGCGGGGCGGGACTGCTGAGCTGCGAATGAGACATCTATTGGGGCTGGAGATTATCTACAAATTTATCAGATATTTAGTCTGTTATAGTGGAGGTCAAGTGGGGAATGTATTGGTTGGTGACCGCTGAACCATCTTGACTTCGTCCGTGTCCATGGCAGTCGAACACAAGTCACCCGTATCACAACACTCAAATGAAAGTGGAGACGACGAGCAAGAACATTCCCAGCCGTCAACAGAAGAGGTGAAATCCAATGAGCCAGCCATGGAAGAGCCCAAGAGGACGGAAGACAACGGCGACGAGGACGAGGACGAGGAAAAGGATACAAAAGAAGACAGAAATGAAGAAGGTGATGACTCAACGTCACCCGCGAAACCAGAATCCCAAACGCAAGTCGAACCGGGTGAATGGCAGACGACCTACTCCGCACCACACAATGCCTGGTACTTTTTTAATACAAGGACAGGCGAAACAACCTGGACGAATCCCTTGCAAGACCTTAACGCAGTCGCGTCCTCGTCTCAACCTCCCTCGGACCCCTCTTTAGCCACCACTCAAGATTTATCCTACTCAACTACAACGATATCCATGACGCCAATGGGACAAGCAGCCCTCGAACAAGGCATCGACCCCGAACTCGCCTACCTCGATCCCTCGCTCGCTTATGGGCCCCTTTCGCAAGGTCCGGAGACCTATTCGGCGCGCTTCAACGCCCATACGGGCAAATTCACCGCCCCAGATGGGCGGGATCCGAGCCATGTCTCCGAGTATGCAAGGGCGCAGCGGATGAGTACCGTCTTTTTTGATGTGCAGGGGTGGGAAGCGGAGATTGCCAAGCGCAAGGCCGAGGAGGATTTGGAGGGCCCAAGGAGGAAGAAGAAACCTACCAAAGCGGATTTGGTGAGTCGACGTCTGCTTGACTTGCCTGCAACGCAGTGGAGGTATTGATCCCTCTGCGACCAGGAACGGTTCAAGGCGCAGAAGGAGGCGAAGAAGAAGACCAAGTATGCATGGTTGCGAGAATGATGCCTCCCCTGGAAGAAACTTTGTCATTGTACCCTCCCCCGTCTCGCAACCTGGGCCGATTAACAGAGTGTTTAGCTTTCACTGCACAACTTCGCATCACTCTGGTGAGCCACCCATAAACAGGATTGTCGAGTTCAAGCGGACGTGCCTCGGTCTTCAGCATCACCAAAGAAGCTTCATTCACTTGTTGTCCTTCAAGCTACTACATGCATACCACAATAAGACGGGTCGTTCGTGACGTTTCGATCATCAAACCGAAAAATGAATCAAGCGCTTTTTGAAATAAGAAACCCTCCAAGTTGGCATGTAAAATAGAAAAGAGCAAATAAGACTAGACGACGCGACGTACATGCGGGGAGAAACTCGAGGAGAAGGCATGAGTCGTTGAACTGCTTAGGCGATCTGGCGCATGATGCGAGATCGGCGGCGGAGGTTCAAAACCTGGCCGGGCTGGAGGTTGGTGCACCCGGAGTTGATACCCGGGTTAGCAGCGAGGAGCCCCTCAACGGTGACGCCATTGGCTTGAGCAATGGTCTTGCAGAATTCGCCACTCTTGACGGTGTAGGTGCGGCCGGAAGTAGCCAGAGTATCGAGTGCGGGATCAGCTGCATCAGACTCGTCTGCGCCCAACTCTGCATCAGGCTCGGCTGCATCGAGTTCGTCTAGACTGGGCTCAGTTGCATCAAGCCCGTCTGTGCCCGGCTCAGCTGCATCCGGCTCAGCTGCATCCGGTTCAGCTGCATCAAGCTCGTCTGTAACCGGTTCAGCTGCATCAAGCTCGTCTGTAACCGGTTCAGCTGCATCAAGCTCGTCTGTAACCGGTTCAGCTGCATCAAGCTCGTCTGTAACCGGCTCAGCTGCACCAAGCTCGTCTGTACTGGGCTCAGCTGCATCAAGCTCGTCTGTAGCTGGCTCAGCTGCGCCAAGCTCGTCTGTAACCGGCTCAGCTGTATCAAGCTCGTCTGTAACCGGTTCAGCTGCATCAAGGTCGTCCGTACTGGGCTCAGTTGCATCAAGGTCGTCTGTGCCCGGCTCAGCTGCATCCGGCTCAGCTGCATCAAGGTCGTCTGTGACCGGCTCGGCTGCATCAAGGTCGTCTGTGTCCGGCTCAGCTGCATCCGGCTCAGCTACACCAAGCTCGTCTGCACCAGGTTCAACTGCACCAGGTTCAGCTGCATCAGTCTCCTCTGCATCAGTCTCCTCTGCGCCAGTCTCGTCTGCACCAGGTTCAGCTGCACCAGGTTCAGCTGCATCAGTCTCCTCTGCATCAGTCTCCTCTGCGCCAGTCTCCTCTGCACCAGTCTCAGTCTCCTCTGCACCAGTCTCCTCTGCACCAGTCTCCTCTGCATCAGTCTCCTCTGCATCAGGCTCGGGTGCATCAGGCTCGGGTGCATCAAGCTCGGGTGCATCAAGCTCAGGAGTGTCGGCGTCTGGTGTAGCAGTTTCAGGAGTGTCGGGGCCGGGTGGAGCAGGTTCAGGAGCGTCGGCTCCCGGTGGAGCAGATTTAGGAGCGTCAGCTCCTGGTGTGGCAGGCTTAGGAGCACCAGGGCCACGGGGGCAGTTCCCGACCGGGGGAGCGGTGGGCGCTTTGTTGTTAGCGGGCTGGCGGTCGACGTCCTCGCCAGGGTCGGGGAACTCGACATCCTTGCTTTCCTCCGTCGAGCATCCGTTGGCGACGTTGGCGACGAACATGGCTGGGTGGTCGTCGAGAGTCGAGGTGCCGGTACCCTCAATGGTGATGTGTGCGCAGTTCATGTACATCTCCCTGTTACCCGACTGGTTGAACCACGTCCACGCCCAAATCGCATCGCCGGCCTTGGCATCTTCAGGAATGGTAAAGTCGTAGACCTGGTTCGGGTCGAAGACGTTCCCACCACTCGAGCGGACGCAATTGCCGATGAACGACTTGATGACCTTCCAAGTCTGGCCCTGGTCAAAAGAGAGCGAAACTTGGCACGAGCCACCATTGTGGGCGGCTTCTACGCCCTCAGTCTTGAAGGTTGCCGGCTGACCTGCGACAAAGGTCTTGGATGACCCGCCCTCAGGGGTACTGAGATCCTTAAGATAGCCCTTGCATGGGAAATTGGAACCGTCCGGGGCGAGAGGTGCGACCATGTCGAAATCGATGTTCTTCGCAAGGGTGTTAGTCTTGCCTCGGAGGACGGGGGCTAGAGAACAACGTCAATGGAAGGATGTGAAGAAAGTTGGAAAGTACACACGATCGATGACTTGCATGTGGGCCGAGGCACTAGCAACAAAAGCCGCGAGGAAAGCCGCGACGGTCGTAGATCGCATCGTCGTCTTCAAAGATGCTCTCGTTTAAATAAAGAGGGTGAAAAGCGCGTCGGTTTAAAGAAAGAAAAGGTGGTAAACGTAACACAAAAAAGAGGTCGATCAACGACTTTTGAGTAAAATAACAAGTGAAGAAGGGGTGAGGCTAGCTGGGACCATTCCAACGTGTTCTGTGGGTTTATATTCGATTTCTTGCCGGGGATCAGTGTATGCCACCCATATCGGATCGCGAGAGCGAGCAACGCACCGCCGTGAGATCAGATGATGAGGCAAGAAGTTAAGTAAGCGGACAAAACCACCTGCGACCTTTGGTTCCGTTGAACCGGTCGACTATGAGAAAGATCTGCTGCGTTCCTTTGTGTCTTACCAGCCAGATCACGCCGATGATAAATATAAACACCGACAGCGCGCTGCCTTCGCTTCGGCGGCCGAACGGCAGTGAGGCGTCTGTAGCTTGTGTTCACGATCACCAGATGGCATGGAGACCAACACTCCGCCAGATGTTTTTTGAGGTCCAAAAAAAGGGTAGCACAGCGTACTCGGAATGCACAGGGCAACTGAAACTCATGTGGTTCGTTGGAATAGGACTGCCATTACCAGCTCTGTAGGTGCGGTGGTAGGAACACCATCATGGACATTTTGGGAGCGGTGTAGGTTTTTTCGTTGGGCTGCGCGTGTCTCACTGGAATGGTCTCACTGGTTTCACCTGCTCACCTGTAGTCACTTGTAGATCTTAAGAGGCTCGGGAGAAGGCGAGTAGGGCAATCCCTAGATTTGATCAAATCATTCTTGTCCACGTCCTGTAAGTCACTCTGCATACACTGAGGTGTAAACAAGCGGTCATAGTGCCGTTCTGAGAGTTTGATCCTTCGCCTTCCTTTGGAATATTATGGTTTCGTCATAGAATGTGGACAAAAAATTCTTGTAAACAAGAAATGGCCACACATCCATGTGGGCATGCAGATAGTACTAATCGTGAGATCCTTACTGTCAGATTTCACGGCGAAAGACCAACTACTAATTCCATTTGTAGCTAGGGAAGTGGCTTATATACATGTACTACGGAAGGAATTAAGCAACAGACGTTAGAATACAGGAGATACACGCGAAAACAATACAAACCGCGAGAGCGCCGTGGGACCACCCAGCCTCCGGTCCCCGAATCCAATCAATAGGTCATGGAAGGCAAAAGAATCCCTAATATTACCTACGGTTGAACAATTGGGGATCCGATAGGTGAAGTCATGGCAGCGGACTGTTGGAGTTGATGATTCCTCCAACTACAGGCCGGGTAGCGTAGTGGTTAAGGCGCCCTTACTGGATATGGGGAGGTCCCGGGTTCGAACCCCAGTCGGGCCAATCTTTTCTCTTCCTACACGGACGAGTTCGGCCGTCTGGGCAGTCGTAGCTGGTACTGCGTGAATCATCTTTGGCATTAAGCTACTAGTATTTCGGCAATCAAGTGGAACTTCCTATTCATGGCGTCGGAATCCAGGACTATTGACATTCATCCGTGACATTCATCCGTGTTCGGTCAAGCCAAATGTTGCTCGACGTTTCGCATCTTGTTCTCATAGTAGATATCTTGCATGACGTCAAAGACGGCCGGTGGGATGCGCGCTCAAGATTTGGGGTCCAAGTTGGTCGACCAGGGAATTACAATAATACTGTGAGTCGTCGAGAGTTCGAAATACTCAAGGACGATCGATTGGGAGGAATAGTTAACGTTGATCACCCGGAACCTCGACAAATGCCAGTAACATCCGTGGTCTGGCATCAACAACGTTTCGGCAACTCCGCGTTGAATAGAGAAAGATGCGAGGGAGGGGTACTAAAATGGAGACCTGGCGCGCAATATCAAAGCAGAAAAGGCTCGCGAGTCGCAAAGAACTGAACTCGAACTGCTGTGCTTTTCCCAGCCTCACACGTCAACAACCTCCACCATGCCCTCCACAGCCCGGAAACCGCGCAAGACTGCTAAACCACCACCCCTGAAACGCGTCAAACGCTCATCTCGCGCGCCCTCCGAGGAGCATTCTGAATTTGCCGCCTCTGACGCTGAAGAAACCGACGACGTGGAGGAGTTAGACAGTGACCATTTGGATGACGATCCGCCGGCCAAGAAGCCGAAGAAGAATAATCCAGTCATAAAGAAGGACACGCAAGGTGGCAAAAAGAGTAGGAAGCGTAAGCGAGACGAAGATGCAGAGGAGGACCAATCCAGTGGTGGGAAGGGCAAGGTCAAGGTCGTCATACAGGCCCCTACCACTGGACGAGGTGGGTGCATATAATACAATTTCCGTTGAACGAAGACTCTAAGACCTTTCATATCAATCAGTCCCGCCTGGACAACTATCCCAGAATACACTCGACTTTTTGGCTCAGTTGATGATGCCTGAGTGTAACGATCGAGAATGGTACGTGTATTGCCCGTGTTGAATCCCTCGATCTCAATTCCTTTGCTAGGTTTAAGCTGCATGGTAACCTTTCAAGCGTTTCATTTGCTCAAAAAGACCGATGACGAAACCCATCGATAGATCCAGTGTATCGCCTCGCCGAAAAGGTACTCCTTTTGACCTTTCGTCGTATCGGCTAATGGTCTTCCCTAGGAATGGATCGACTTTATCGACGAGTTTACCCAAGTCCTCAATGAGGTGGACGACGAGATACCCATTTTGCCGGCCAAGGATGTCTTACATCGTATTTATCGGGACGTGAGTTCTTCGAGCTTCTTAGAGGCATCTGGTGGCCGAATGATATTGCCCTAGATTCGATTTAGCAATAATAAGACTCCATATAAGGTATGACAATAAATAGAACCTTGAGGATGTTTACTCATGAGGGTTCTAGACTGGATTCTCAGCAACTTTCTCGAGGTCTGGGAGGAAAGGCCCGTATGCTTGCTGTCAGTATATCCATCGGATAGGGTCACCGCCGGACTCACCCCTCCAACAGACCATGTGTAGGTCCTAAGTTCCCTTCGGTGTCACACTGACCAAGTACTCTGTCAACAATAGATGCGGTAGGTACGACTTCCCCATTCCATCCACCCTTTCTGATAATGAGACCTACAGTCAAGCCTAAGGGTGGGAGCTTCATTGGTGTGGGGACCTGGTGCCCGGGCAAGAATGAGCTCGAAAGCATTAGGTGCGTCTCATCTTGTTTCCACGCCTCACCTCTCACGCCATTTCAGACACTCTATAAAGGCCAACTCTGCTCCACTACGCGAAATTATCTCTGGTCCGATCTTTGAGAGTTTATTCGGGAAGGCGAAGGTGGAAAAGGGGATGCGCTCGAATATCTTTGGACATGAGGACGAATTGAAGACTGCTCCTAAAGGTGTGGACAAAACACATCCGTGCGTGCCCTTGCTCTCCAGTATCTCGCATCCTTGCTAATACTGGCCTCGCAGTGACATTGACCTGCTCAAATGTCGAAGCTTTGCCGTGATGCACAAATTTACGGATGAACAAGTGCTCGATCCCGAATGGAAGACCATACTGTGTGAGATAGTCCGGGTCGCAAAGCCATTCGTTCACCGGTGCGCGTGCCTCATGTCTTGGGGCCGATTCGATAGCTGAATAATTGCCGGTGTAGGCTGAATCGGATGATGGGCGTTGATGTAGGGAATGTGACGAACGGAGATGGGTTGGACGACACCGATTAGTGATTTCGATTTTCGATTTTAGCCGGTACAATTTCGACTAGGGCCTCCTGTAGCATAGACGTATTCTACCCGAATATCTGCATGGTACTCCGTGTTCAAGATGATCTATGACCCGGCGGCGCGGAAACCTCGTGTTTACCTAACAGGTTGGCTACTGACCTTTTGAGCCGCAGCACGACCACCGCACACCGGACCAACCTCGTCTGTACCTGCCTCTGTGGAGATAAGTCATTAGGAATGGCCAGCGAGAGGAAGAAGGCGGCCCAGCCAAAGTAAGTCGGCTTTTAGCCTCCCAACGCTCGCATGCCTTGTGAGCCGTCATCGTGACTTGGCGTCTGACTCTCCCGCGCCGGTCTCTTTACTCGTACTCTTTGTCGACGCCCACAACGACAACGAACCGATGGAACATTTACTGACGAACCCCAGATATCTCAACGATTTCAGGTCAGTTGGGTGGCTGCGGCTAATGCCCTCAGCCCTAGGCTCGTCCGACGGCGAAGCTGACGAGCGTTGCACTTGGGTTATTCTAGCAAAGCACTCGCGCAGGAAGTCAGAATCCTACTTCAAGAGGTTGGAAAGCTCAGGGATGAGCGTCGCCAATTACAGTTTGAAGTGGCTGAGTTATTGGCCGTAAAGGTGAATAGCTCGATCGATTGAATACGTATATTTTTTGATACGTATATGTTCTTTATAGAGTCGGCATGGTCCTGGTGGCAGTTTCTCTCCTGAATGGTGCGCTATTCCCTATTCTTTGAAGACATCACTGACAGTCCCCCCCCAGGGCTCCTCCAGTGGGTTCAATACTGCTGTTCCTTCTGACCAGACACCCTTACGGTCCCAATTCCAGCCTCCTCCAGCAGTAGAAGCACCTCCGCCACCGGAACCAGAACCGGTCCCATCAGATGCCCTAGTTCCCGTTGCCAAACCGGGTTGGAGGTCAGTCCCCAAGAAAGTCGAGCGTAAACCGCGTCAACCGCGAGCCCTTGCGCCCGCACCTGCACCCGCGCCTGTACCTCCGCCACCGCCTGTCGCGCCTGTCGCACAGATGCCCGCTTGGGCCAACTGGAAACGTACGTAGGAGTTTACTTTATGTGATGAGGAGACTGATGTGTCTCTGATTGTAGCGAATCCACTCTACGCCCCGGTCCCGAGGCAGCCTGCGCCACCTCCGCCCACTGGACTCTTTGGTATGTTTACGTCGGTGCCCTCTTCTGCTGTTTAACTAATCATCCTCCTCAGGTCCCCCAACTCCTCCACCGGGCCGTTAAATCTTAGATAGAATGAGCCTCCAGATTAACCTCAACCAATTGTACCAACATACATGGACCACCGCCTAACTCAACTGGACTCGCTCTGCCTGAAATGGAACCTATGCTTGACGCACGCAGTTCTGTGGCCTGGTTTCTTTTAAAAGTGCTGAATCTTATCATCCTGTTTGTTGAGAATAATATCTTTTTTTTTTTCCGATCTGGTGCTTGTATCGTGAGCTCGGGAGTTCAAGAATGCACCAGTCACTATGGTCTACATTGCAGCGCGAGGTCTCGACTTTACCACCAAAGGCAGCGTGATAGATGTTAGATGTGTCACCAGCATCCAATGAGCAGAATATTATTCAGTGAGGTACCTCGGATCTCGAACCTTGAATCGGCCAGGTGAAGGTGGGCTGTTCTTGGGCCTGTCCTCTCCCACTGTTTATGCGATGCCTTCGCAAATACATGCCACCTTTCCTTCTGTGTCTCTCAAACGTGATATTTGTCTACATCTTCTCTGCCGAAGCACCCTAAATTGAGCAATTCGCCGCCCTTTTCGTAGCATTTACGCAGGCACTGCGCTGCCAATCCAAGCTCAGCAAAGACCTCGTCATCAGCGCTAAGGACAGAAAGGCGTGTCTCATCGCGATGAACCAACCTAAGACGAGCTACTGCCGCGCTACCTTCTATCGTTCTTGCTTTGAGTGTGTACAGCGGGGGGAATCGTCTGCCAGAGTCCCAGAACGGAAAAGGCAAGGAGCGGGAGGTGGATAGTACAGAGTGATGGAGGAACCCCCGATCCTCCGATTGCAGATCTCGGTCAAGGTACTCGCCTTCACTCGCCTCTTTTATTCCCAGCCTGAATAGTGAACCAGACACTTATGGCCGCAGTGAGGTCGTCGTCTGGAGAACAGAGAGGCGCGAATGGTGCCAGCTTCCTACGTCGAAGGTATGGAACCATCGAAGCAAACCTCTGTAGAGGAAAGCAGCGAGACACGCAGAGTTTTCAAACTCAATTTCAAACACGGTTTGTATCTTTTGACTAGCTCTGACTTCCTCCTATTCAAGCCTTCGCCAGGTGTGAACAAAACGCACAAGCTCTCCGTCGCTGAACCGTCCACCTCCGGTACTCCAGCCTCACATAATAAGCCTATGTTTCAACTCACGATCGGTGCTGCGACTATACGCGAGCTACTCGAGTACCAAGGCGTCGGATTGTAATCTGAAGGACCTGGTGATCATCCTGCAGTTCAAATGAGATACTGTCACCATCAGTGCGCGTGGTACCCATCATGGTTGTGGTAGAATCGCAAAATCCCTTGGAATAAGGAGACGAGACGAGGACGAGACGAGGACCGCGAGGGTGACAGCTGTTCGGCCAAACTGAGTGGGGAAGTGTGATGAGTCTGACTTATTGCTCACAGCAAACTACCGTCTTCGAACTTCACTCACGCTGGATGCCAATGGGTCCTAAATGTACGAGCTGCAGACGGCGCCGATCACTCTGTCCTTCTTCCTTCGCGAGTTCATCGTGAGTTGATTCCAAAGGCTATATGCTGTCTCATAAATTGTATCCTCCTGGCTGAATCTCTGTCACTTCCAATCAATCACGCTGCGGTTCACCGCGCCATGCGAGCCATTCTTCATCACGATCGATGAGGTACAAGGTTTTCTGCGCACTCGCAACGCAAGAAGTACCAGAAGATGAGGGAGACGCCATGGAGACGCAGGACAATCGGACGCAAGGCACTCATTCCTGAACGATCAAGGCTTGTCACTGTACCCAAGGGGGTGAAGAGGGAGCACGGAATCGATGAAGAGCTTGAGGACGCGCAGGGCGCAGAACCCAAAACGGAGGGGCGTGACCACCTCAAACGTTCCCAGCGGTCGGAATACGGAAAGCCAACTGGAAAGAAACTTCGACGGAATGGAGGTGGTCATATCCCATGGAGAGCCGAGCTTTGGAGATGAGACAGCCACTAGCAGCCACGCAGCGAGGACCCTTATTATCCCCTGCGTCTTAAATGACGCAGGTAGACATAGAGATAGAGGTATTCAAGGCTGCCGGACTTGGGGTTGCCGAGGCTAAAACAAAGAAAAACGCGATATTTTGGATCTCGAAGCGTTACTCAACGGCGATATCCCGGACGACGATCTGAATAACGGTGGCAATATTATCGTAAATGACGATCCTAGTGGTGGTGAGGGTGTGTGGGGGGACATAACTCGAGGTGGTGAGATGGCAGGCTCACGGAAGGACGCAAATACTTTTGAGGGACGATCACAAGACATTCAGACCACTCTTGATGACTATCTAGGTACTAGTGGGCCTACACAGAAATTACGTGATTTTGTAGATTAGTCGGTCGAAGTCGACCTTCAACTTTGTGGTCTATTTTTGTTCTGATTTGGGCCCACAGTCGATTGTGCTGAGTTATTAGTACTCTCTGATGGGGCTATGCACTGTTGAAAATTTGGGTCCAAGAGATTCCAAAAGCAAAGTCCTCAAAATCAAGAGAAAATATGGCGTCTGTGGGATTTTTAGGAGAGCACGTGAACTCAGGTCCGCACGACAGTCTGGGGGTACCCAATAGAATAGGCCATTCTTTGGGTCGGGCTGGGCACAAAAATCGGTAGACATTCGGTTATGCGACGAGTAGGGTGGGATGGAAACATGTGGAGATGAGTCCTACACTTGGGTTGTATTGTCACTCGATCCATACAATGTACCGCGGACCGGTAGAGGAGGCTACAGACCACACAAAAAGTGTGCCCCTCTTGAGGCTTGCCAACTGCAGCACCATCCCCCGGTACCCCAGATCCTAATGGTATTGTCATTAGATCCAGAGATGATGTGCCGCCATTGAGCGAGCAAGCGACAAACCGCACAATGTCAAGAGGCTTGTTGACTGCAGCACCAGTCTCAGCATCCTAGATTCGAATGATATTGTCATGAGCTCCAGAAGTAAACAATAAACCGGAATTGAGATGTTTATTACATGGCATATGCTGCATCTTCCTATGCTTCAATGAATGGTATATAACCTATGGTACTAAGGGGAACTTTTCGCTTCAGTGGTTTGACTGTGAAGACCGCTGAGCTCTTAGTGCATAGTTATATTCACTCGCTGATAACCACAGGATATAGCATTCTCTATGGCATTCCGCAATTCCTTGGTGGAGTTCCGAGGGATGAGTCACGTGCAGTCTGTTGAACGGCGACTACGTCGGCACTTTCGCTGCGTCGTCCTCTGTAACTACATCCCATCGTCGACAACAAGTTACCGGCATACAGGGTGTTCCGGAACATCCTTCCTACCCTGTCGCGCCGCCAACAAGACGCTCAACACGACAAGTTCGAGCGGTTCCACTGGCTCAACACCCTCAACTTCCAACAAAGAAAACCACCCCCCAGCGGCCTAGTGGTAGTTAGGTGCGTATTACGGGTTCGCAGCTTGTCCTTAACCCCGGTCTCCCCAGCTCCCGCGTGAGAAACGCACTTCAACTCCAACTGTTTACCGCGATCCCCGTGCACTCGACCGTGAAGTCCTTGTGGAAATGGGGCTATGCACATCGC
>Ga0307513_10005537_pt1 | contig 16652 bp, 16 predicted proteins | sample 15_EM_MG_FD_202174 | JGI IMG/M metagenome (GOLD analysis project Ga0307513, IMG submission 202174) | Populus trichocarpa ectomycorrhiza microbial communities from riparian zone in the Pacific Northwest, United States - 15_EM | ecosystem: Host-associated > Plants > Roots > Unclassified | place... | reverse complement strand
GCCGGTGGGGTGCTCTGCGGAGCGAAGTAAAGGAGGAGGCGGCGGCCGCCAGGCCGCCGCCGGGGGACATTCGCGGAGCAGAGCACCCCGGCGGCACGCTCGCTCCCCGCTCTCCGCACGCGTGCAACAACGAACGACGGCAATACGCCGAACGCAGTCATCCGGACCCTCGGCGGAATCGGAGCCTCCGGCTTCATTTCACGAGGGCGTGAGCACCGGCCAGCCGGCGGCGCGCGCGTGCGCCAGCAGCCGCGCGTCCGGGTCAACGGCCACCGGGTGTGTCACGCTGGCCAGCAGCGGCAGGTCGCTGATCGAATCGCTGTAGAAATGGCTTTCCTCGAAAGCTTCGAGGCGCATGCCTTGCTGGGCCAGCCAGCCGCGGACGAGGGTTGGTTTGTGCTCGCGGAAACACGGCAAGCCGGCGATCTCGCCGGTGAAGCCGCCACCGTTCAGTGCCGCTTCGGTGGCCACCAGGTGCGCCACGCCGAACAGCCGTGCGAACGGCTCGGCAATGAAGCGGGTGGTGGCGGTGACGATGGCACACAGGTCGCCGGCGTCGAGATGGCGCTGCACCAGCGCGCGGCGCGAAGCTGGCACCTGTGGCGCGATGTCCTGCTCGAATTCGGCCACCCACAGCGCCAGGTCTGCCCCGGCATCGCCGCGCAGCGGCGCCATGCTGGCGCGGTGCATGGCGTGGATGTCCAGCGTGCCGGCCACGTACTGGTGGCAGTAGCCGAGGTAGTCCGCTTCGGCCGCTGCCGGCAGGTGGCCGCGGCTGACCAGGAAGCGCGTCCAGGCCATGCCGCTGTCAAAAGGGATCAGCGTGTGGTCGAGGTCGAACAGCGCCAGGTTCATCACGCGGGCACCGCTTCGCGCAGCCGCGCCGGCAGCACACCGCGCAGCGCGTTGCAGACTACCAGCGCCTGGGCGCGCTTCAGGTCGGTGCGCGTCAGGCTGCGTTCCGCCGCGCGCCAGACAGGCGCCGCGAGCAGCAGGCCGCGCATCACGCCGGGCAACGCGCCGTCGGCCACCGGCGGTGTCCACCAGCGGCCGTCGAGCCGCACGAAGACGCTGCTGCGCCCGCCTTCGACCAGACGGCCGTCGGCATGGAAGAACAGGCTGTCGAAGGCGCCGGCGGCTTCGGCCGCCTGCACGCCGGCGTCGTAGTGCGCGCGCAGCGTCGTCTTGTGGGCGGCCAGCGGGTTGTGGTCGGGCAGCGGCTGCTCGGCGAGCAGGACGCCGACGGTCGGCGTGGGCAGCGGCTGCAACGGTGCGTGGGTCAGTGCCAGGCGGCCGCCGTGCGCGAGGGCCAGCCGCACCCGCGACGGCGATGCGGGCGGCAGCACGGCGGCGGCTTCGTCCAGTGCCTGCAGCGCTGCGGCGCGGTCGAAAACGAAACCGAGCGCGGCCGCGCTGCGCGCCAGCCGCGCCAGGTGCAGCTCGCGGTGCTGCAGGCTTCGCTGCGGCACGAACAACAGCGTCTCGAACAGCTCGAAGCCCGGGTCCAGCCCGGTCAGGAAACGCGCTTTCAGCCGGCACTCGGCGTGTTCGTCGGCCGCCACGCTGTCGAGCACGATGCCGGCGCCGACACCCAGCTTCAGCGGCCGCAGCCCGTTCTGTTCGGCGCCCAGCACCAGCGTGCGAATCGCCACCGAAAGGCAGAAGTCGCCGATCGTCCGGCCCGGGCTCGGCGCTTCGAGCCAGCCGATCGCGCCGCAGTACAGGCCGCGCGGCGTGGTCTCCAGCGCCTCGATCAACTCCATCGTGTGGTGCTTGGGCGCACCGGTGATCGAACCGCAGGGGAAGGTGGCGCGCAGCAGTTCGGGCCAGCCGATGCCAGGCCGCAGTTCGGCCTGCACCGTGGAGGTCATCTGGAACAGCGTCGCATACGGCTCGATCGCGAACAGCGATGGCACCTTCACCGAGCCCGTGCGCGCGACGCGCCCGAGGTCGTTGCGCAGCAGGTCGACGATCATCAGGTTCTCGGCCCGGTTCTTCGTGTCCAGCGAGAGCAGGCGTGCGGTCTCGCTGTCGCTCTGCGGCTCTTCGATGCGCGGTGCCGTGCCTTTCATCGGGCGGGCGCTGAGCACGCCGGCGTCCTGGCGCAGGAACAGCTCGGGCGAACACGACAGCACGAAGCCGCCGCCGGCCGTGTCCGGCAGCGCGATCAGCGCGCCGAACGCCACCGGCTGGTGCCGGCGCAGCGCGCGGTACAAACCCGCCGGCGACCCATAGGCCTGGCCGAGCAGCCGGTAGGTGTAGTTGACCTGGTAGGTTTCGCCGGCCCGAATGGCCTCGAGGATGCGGCCGATGGCCTCAATAAAGGCCGGCCGCTCGACGCTGGCTTGCAGGTTCATCACGCCGCTGGCCGGTGCCGCGTCGCGCGCGGCGAGCCAGGCGTCGACCTGCGCACTCGACAGCCGCTCGAGCTGGCGGAACATCAGCACGCGCAGCGCGGCGGGCTCGCCGCCGGCGCGCCCGAGCACGAGCTTCGTGCCCCACTCGTAGTCGGCCAGCAGCACGGCATGCAGGCCCCCGCGCAGGTCGGCATCGACTTCGGCCCAGGTGGCGTCCAGGGTCGCCGGGTCGTCGCAGCGGTGTTCGCCGGCGAAGCCGGTGTACAGCCGGCTGCTCGGTCGCTGCTCGCTGGCGTCGCGGTCGTCCAGCAAGGCGAACATCGTCAGCTCCAGTCGTCCATGTCGTGCTTGATCTTGTGCCGGTTGGCGATCAGTTCGTCGACGCCGGGTTCGTTGTTCAGCGCCCGCCGGATCGCCAGTTTGGTGGCCTCGTAGTTCGTTCGGTACATGTCCTTCTTGTCGAGGTTCGGGTCGGTCGCGCAGCGCGGGTCGATCCAGACCAGGCTGACGATGCACAGCTCGTCGGCCAGCGCCTTCGGGATCACGCCTTCGATCAGGCAATCGACCACCGCGTCGGCGGTGGCGCTCTGCACGACGCCGCCGAAAAGCTCGATGTTGGCCATGTCCTTCAGCGTGACCTTGGGCACCATCATCGTGGCCGGGCGCACGAGCTGGTTGCAGGCACGGATCGCGAACATCGTCGTGTGGCCCTTGTTCTGCGCCATCATGTTCGCGAAGGCCTGGCCGACCGGGCCCGAGTTCAGGCCGATCAGGATCTCGGGCATCGCGTCGGTGAACTGGCCTTCCTTGGCGAACACGGTCGCCTCGCCGGTGTGGAAGAGATACGTTGGGCTCATGGGGCTGGCTTTCAGCGGTTCGAAAATGGTTGTCAGTCGACGATGATCAGCTCGCCCTTGCCGCCCACCGCCACGTCGCCCAACTGGCGCTGCACGCGCCGCCCGGCCAGGTCGGCGAACGGCCCGCCGTGGCGCGCCAGGTCGCGCGCCAGCAGTTGCCAGATGACCGGCGCGTCGGCGATCGCCGGCACGAAGGTGGGCGCAACCGTGGGCGCAGCGCCGGCGAAGACGAGGCTGCCGCGGCGCATGCCGTAGCCCACGTGGGCACCGGCACGGCCGCCGAGCGCGATGCTGCCGGCCACCATCCGCGACGCGAAGAAGTCGCCGGCGTCGCCGAACACCAGCACCGTGCCGCGGCGCATGCGGTCGCCGAAACGCTGGCCGGCGCTGCCGAGCACGACGAGGCTGCCGCCGCGCATGCCGTCCAGGCTGCCGGGCTGGGCGCTGGCGGCGAAGTCGCCGACGTCGCCTTGAACGAGCAACTCGCCACCGGCCATCTCGCACGCCGCCAGCCAACCGGCGTTGCCCTCGATCCGCAGCGCCCCGGCGCTCATGCAAGCGCCGGCGTAGTCGCCGACCGAACCTTCGACGACGATCCGGCCGCCGGCCATCTGCCAGCCGACGCGGTCGCAGCGCGACAGGTCGCCTTCGAAAGCGAGCGTGTCGCCGTCGCCATCCACCGCCACGTCGAAGAACTCGGCGAGCGGCAGGCTCTGCCGGCCATGGGCCAGCGCCAGCCGCTCGATCTGCGCCGCATCCAGCGCCGACAGCACGGCCGGCAGCAGGCCGCGCAGGTCCAGCCGCAGCGAAGGCGGCTGCCGCAGGCGCAGGCGGATCGTCATGCCGCCTCCATCAGCTTGTGCAGGTGGAACAGGTACGGCCCGAGCTTGCCGCCGTAGTTGCCGGCCGAGACCCGCAGCAGCCCCGCCGAAGCACCGAGCGCGATGCCGGCGTCGAGGCCGGCACGCATCGCCGCGGCCACGTCGGCCTCGGTCAGGCCGTCGATGACGATTTCCATCACGCAGCGGGTGGCTGCCGTCAGTTCGCTCTTCGCCACCAGGCCGTAGAGGCTGGGGCAGAAGGCCTCGTTGGTCGACGCCATCAGCCCGCTGTACTTGCTGCCCACTTTCGAGCCCGAGCGAACGACCCCGCCGGGGAATGGCAGGATGACGTTGGGCAGCCGCCGCATCGCCTGCACCGCCGCCTCGGCCGCTGCCAGGGCGGCGTCGGTGTCGCGGGCCAGCAGCAGCAGGTTGCCGCCGCCGACGGCCTTGACCACCGCCGTCGTTTCCTGGGCGACGAACTCGCCGTCCATCACCGGCACCCGCCAGTAGCGAACGCCGGCAATGACTTTCGAGATCTGCCAGCCATCGCCGAAAAAACGCAGATTCTTGCCCAGTGCGACCGCTTCGCCCTCGGCGATGCCGGCGAAGACCGCCGTCGTCGGGCAGGTCAGCACGCACTGGCCGACCCGGCGCTCGATCTGCTTGGCGAGCTCCTTGCCCGACATCGAAAAGAGCAGCACCGACAGCCCCGGCCGGCCATCGGGGGTCTCGTCGGGCGACAGCTCACGCTCGATGCCGGCTTCGCAGCCGCAGGCGATCACCGAGGTCGCGAAGCCCGTGGCGCTGACCGCCGCATGGCGGGCCCAGGTCAGGTTGTGCGCCGTGATCAGCAAGCGCGTCGCCTTCATCGGGAAGGCTTCGGCGAAGGTGTCGTCGATACGAACGCCGTTGTACAGGCCGTTGTGGATCACGTCGGCTGCCCTTCGAAGCAGGCCGCCGGCAGCAGGCGGCCGCCATTGCAGCAGCGGCAGAGTTCGTCGTGGCCGATCGCGACATGATCGAAGTTGACCTGGCCGTGCTCGGCGAAGTGCTTGCGCAGGCTCTTCTCGATGGCGCGGTCGTAATCGGGCGCGACGAAGTGGGTGCCGCCGACCGGCATCGCCGTGATGCGCCCGCTGCGGGCGACCAGCGCGCCGTCCTTGAACACGTACTCGGGCGTGCTGAACATCGCCTCGAAGTCGGCCGCGTGGCGGTAGAGGACGATGTCGGCGGCGGCGCCGACGCCGAGGTGGCCGCGGTCGTGCAGGCCGAGCAGCCGGGCCGGGGCGGCGCGGGTCATCGTCGCGATCTCGCTCAAGGACAGCTCGCGCGTGATCGATCGCAGCGCGCAGCTGGCCGCCACCTCGGGGTGCAGCTTGGCGAGCTGTTCTTCGCGGAACGAGCGGTCCATCAACAGCCGGATCAGGTGCGGGTAGCTCGTGAAAGGGCCGCCGTTCGGGTGGTCGGTGGTCAGCACCACGCGCCAGGGGTCGTTGACGAGCAGAAAGATCTCGAGCCCGATCACCCATTGCAGCGCGTTGACGTAGCTCTGCTCGCGGTAGCGGAACGGCACGACGCCGCAGCCGGCTTCATTCTCGATGTCGGCGCCGATCCACTTGCGCGGGCTGGCGAACCCCGACTGCGCGTGCTGGCGCATCGAATCGCCGGAGACGGTGACGGTCTGGCCGAACATGATCTGTCCGACATCGATGCTGATGTTCGGGTTGGCATTGACGGCTTCGGCCAACTGCAGCGCGGCCGACGAGAACTTCTTCGGCCCATCACGGCCGTAGGCATGGAACTGGATGTGGGTCAGGTGCGCCGGCAGGCCGTCGAGCGCCTGGATCGTCTGCAAGGTCGACTCGATGTTGCCGGCCACGCCGAGGTTGCTGCCGTGGATGTGCAGCGGGTGCGGCACGCCCAACTCAAGCAGCGCCCGCGCGAGCGTCTGCACCACCTGGCGCGGCGTCACCTGCCAGTGCACGTGGGCCTCGTCGACGTCGAGCTTGCGCTGGTTGAACTTGAAGGCCGAGATGCCGGCCGGGTTGACGACCTTGACGCCCATCGCCTTCGCGGCGTTGATGGTCCAGCCGGCGTAGTCGCGGATGCGCTGGAAGTCTTCGCCGCGCGCCAGCATCTCCAGGAACAGCTCGTCGTTGCCGAGCATCACGTAGGCGCCGTGGTCGAGGATCGGCGTATCGCCCATCTCCATGTGGGTGTGGCGCGCGTTCGAGGCCAGCATCGCCGGCTCGAAAGCCGCCGTGTAGCCCATCTCGACATAGCGGTAGCCGGTGACCAGCGTGCCCGGCGCGCAGCCGCCGCACGAGGCCAACTCGAGCGGGCTCGCCGGCCGCGGCACGGTGTTGCGGTGGTCCTCGGGCAGCAGCAGCCGCGCCAGGTTGAGCTTGCCGCCACCGATGTGGGTGTGCATGTCGATGCCGCCGGCCATCACGACGCAGCCGGTCGCGTCGATCTCTTCGTCGACTTCGACCGACGCCCCGACGATGCGGCCGTCGCGCACGAACAGGTCGCGGGCGGCGTCGTCGCCGCTCTTCGGGTCGACGACGTGGCCGCCGCGGATGCGCAGCGTGGTCATGTCGCCAGCGCGGCGGTCAGGCGGCGCAGCACGTCGGCCACTGTCGGCAGCGTATCGGGCCGCAGCGCGTGCAGCGGCATCAACACCGCGCCGTCGGTGCGGAAGAGGTGGCCGTCGCTGCCGATGCCCGGTGTCGCCACCGGGATGAAGACGTCGGCGCCGGCGGCCGCCAGCGCCGGGTGGCCGATCACGATGCGCGGCAGCGACATCTGCAATGACGTCTGCGGCAGCGCCGGCTCGGGGCCGAAGCTGGCCACCCACAGCAGCAGGTCGACCGCGCCGTCGGCGCACAGCCGTTCGGCGTCGAAGGTCAGCGGCTCATGCTCCAGGCCATGCGGGCCGGCGTGCGAGCGCAGCGGCAACCCGGACAGCCACGTGAACACCTGGTTGACGGTGGCCGCGCCGTCGCCGCCGCCGCCGCCGTTGCCGCCGTCATTGCCACCATCACTGCCGCTCAACACCAGCGTCGCCGCGCGGGTGCTGCGGTTCAGCGTGGCCACCACGCGCTGCAGCATCTCGATCAGCAACGCGCCGTGCGGCCCCAGGCCGGCGGTCTCGAACACCAGCACGGCGTAGCGCGCCGCTTTCAATCTCTCGGCGGCCGCCGCCAGCGGCGCCGGCGCGCCTTCGACGGCGCGCCCTTCGACCAGCGCCGCCAGCCGCGCCGCGGTTTCGAACCGGTCGTCGCCGTCGCCGAGCACGAGCAGCCGGGCGTCATCGGCTGCAAGCCCGGCACGGGCGAGGAACTCGGGGTGGCGCAGGGTCGGCAAGCCGCCGAAGCACAACACGAGGTCGGCGCGCGTGCGCAGCTCGGCCAGCGTCGTGCTGAAACCGCCGCGGTCCTGCAAGGCGCGAACACCCTGCATCAGCGCCGGGGGCCCGTCGCAGATGGCGCCGCTGGCGCAGGCCAGCGCGTACAGCGCGCGCGCGCCGGCGGCGTCGGTGGCCAGGCCGCCGAACAGCGGCTGCCGGCTGTTCGCCAGCAGCCGGGCCGCCGCGGTAACGGCGCTGTCCAGGTCGCACGGCCGTCCCTCAACCGCCGGTACCGCCGCGGACGGCGTGGCGCTGCAGGCGGCCAGCGCCGCGCCGGCGCGCGGACAGCTGCTGCCGACCAGTGCCAACGCGCCCCCCGCCCCCGCCTCGACGCCGAAGGTGTCGCACAGCAGGGGGCAGAACGGGCAGGTCCAGGGCCTGGCGAAGTCGGTCATCGGTACACGAAGACGCAATCCATGTGCCACGGCCGCGCGCCCGTGGCCGCGCGCTCTCAGGCCGGACCGCAGTCTAGATATGCGACACAGTGTCGCGCTTTTGACTTCAGAACGGCTGCCGCGCGGCCCAGGCGGGATGGCACGATTCATGAAGGGCTGAGCGCATGCCCAGAACCCGGTATCGCCCGTTTCAGCGCTGCACGCGCGGAATCTGGAGGTCGTGCAGTGCGCTGGCCACCAGCCACGCTGCGGCACCGGCCTCGCCGGCCAGCGCCAGGTCGGCCGGCGAGCGCAAGCCGCCGGCGCCCACCAGCGCGGCCCGTGGTGCCTTGGCCTGCACCTCGCGCAAGGTCTGCAGGTCGGGCCCGGCGCCGGAGCCAACCCTCTCCAGCGTCATCACGATCACCCGCTGCGGCCACAGCGCCGGGGCGTCCCAGCAGCCCGCGGCGTCCAGCCGCTGGCCGTCGCGGCGGTCCAACGACAGCACCGCGCGGGCGCCGATGGCGCTGCTGCGGTCGAAACACGTCGCCAGCACATCGCGCGAGCGCAGCGACTCGCTGCCGAACACCGGCACCACGCGGGCACCGTCGGGGCCGAGCGCGTCGATCAGCGCTGCCGCGCCGTCGGCGTCGGCAAAGCCGCCGTCGACCCAGAGCTCTTCGATCGCGGGCAGGCCCTGCAGCAAGGCGCGCAGCACGGCCACCTGGACCGTGCCGCCCATCAGCGCATCGAGGTCCGCCACGTACAGTTGGGCCGCCGCGCAGTGCTCGCACAACACGGCCGCCACCACCAGCGGCTCGCTGCTGCGGCACAACGCCGAGACGATCGGCCGGTACGCGCTGCGTTCGCCGCGCACGCCGCGCACGACCTGTCCGCCGAGCAGGTCGATCACGGGAATGAGCTGGGTGCGGCTGGGCATGGCGGGGTGTCGATGAAGCGGGTTTTCGTGTTCGAGTATCTCACCGGGGGTGGCGTGGTCGACGGTGACGAGGCCGCGCTGCAGACGCTGCTGCCGCTGGGTCTGTCGATGCGCGACGCGATGGTCGGCGACCTGCTGCAAGCCAGTGGCATCGCCGTCACTGCGGCCACTTGCGATCGTGCGCCGGCGCCGCCGGCCGGGGCCCAGGCCTGCCAAGCCGAGCCGGGTGAATCAATGCTGGCCCTGGTCGCCCGCCAGGCGGCGCAGCACGATGCCGTCTGGCTGGTGGCGCCAGAGACCGGCGGCCTGCTCGCGCAGTTCCAGCAGGCCGTGCCGGGCGAAGGCTGGCTCGGCTGCGACGCGGCAGCCATCCGGCTGGCGTCGAGCAAACAGGCGACGCTGGCCCGGCTCGCGGCGCAGGGCCTGCGCACGCCGCTGGACTTCGACGCCAGCGCAACCCGCTGGGTCGTCAAGCCCGACGACGGCGCCGGCGGCGTCGCCACCACCGTGCACCGCAGCCTGGCCGCAGCACGCGCCGCGCAGGCCGCCGGCCGCGCCGGCGAGATGACCCTGGAACCCTGGGTCGACGGCCATCCGATGAGCCTGTCGCTGCTGTGCCGCGGCGGCAGCACCGAACTGCTGAGCATCAACCGCCAGCAGATCGCAGTCGCCGCCGACGGCCGGCTGACCTACGGCGGCGTCGATATCGACCGCGTGCCGCGCGACAGCTCGGCCGGCGAGACGCTGGCCGGGTTGGCGGCGGAGGTCGTGCGGGCGATCGGCGGCCTGCGCGGCTTCGTCGGCATCGACCTCGTCTGGCACGCCAAGCGCGGGCCGGTGGTCATCGAAGTCAACCCGCGCGTGACCTGCGCCTATGTCGGCCTGTCGGCGCGGCTGGGCCGCAACCTCGCCGCCGAACTGCTGGCCGCGGCAACCCCGGAAAGACGGCATGCCGACACCTGAGGTCTTCGGCTGGGACATCGGCGGCGCGCACGTCAAGGCCTGCCGAACGGCCGACGGCCAGGTGCTCGACGTCGCCCAGTGGGCCTGCCCGCTGTGGCAGGGCCTGGAGCACCTGGACCGTGTGCTGCAGGCCGCGCACGCGCGCTGGCCGCAGCTGCACAGTGCCTGCCACGCGGTGACGATGACCGGCGAGATGGTCGACCTGTTCGCCCATCGCGAAGACGGCGTGCAGCGCATTGCCGCGCGCCTGGCCCTGGCGCTGGCGCCGGCCGAGCCGCACTTCTTCGCCGGTGACGCCGACTGGTGCGGCGCCGGCCAGGCGGCGGCGTTGTGGGAGGCGATAGCGTCGGCGAACTGGCTGGCGACCGCGCGCCACGCGGCGCTGCGCCACCCGGGCCTGGCCGGCGTGCTGGTCGACATCGGCAGCACCACCACCGATCTGATCGCCTTTCGCGACGGCCGCGTGCTCACCCGCAGCCGCAGCGACGCCGAGCGCCTGGCCAGCGGCGAGCTCGTCTACCAGGGCGTCGTGCGTACGCCGCTGTGCGCGCTGGCGCCGCGCATCGTCTGGCGCGGCCGGCCGCTGAACGTGATGAACGAGTTCTTCGCGACCGTCGCCGACGTCTACCGCCTGACCGGCGAACTCGACCCGGCGCACGACCTGCATGCCAGCGCCGACAACGCGCCGAAGGACCTGCCGGCCACACGCCAGCGCCTGGCCCGCATGATCGGCCTCGACGCCCGTGACGGCAGCGCGCCCGAGTGGCTGGACTTCGCCCGCGCCTGGCGCGCCTGCCAGATCGAAGAGATCGGCGGCCAACTGCAGCGCGTGCTGGCGCTGTACGGCCTGGGCAGCGGCACGCGGATCGTCAGCGCCGGCTGCGGCGACTTCCTCGTGCCCGAACTCTGCACGCTGGCGGGGCTGGACCAGGGCATCGCTTACGGCAAGCAGGTGGCTCAGATTGCGCCGGCGGCGGACGGCCCCGCACTGGCCGCGTGGGCGCAGGTCTGCGCGCCCTGCATAGCGGTGGCGGCGCTGCTGCAACGGGAGCCCGGCCGATGTGGGTCGTGAAGCTCGGCGGCAGCCTGGGCACCGACCCGCTGCTGCCGCAATGGCTGGACCTGCTGGCGCAACTCGGCGGTGGACGGGTCACCGTGGTCAGCGGCGGCGGCGGTTTCGCCGACGAAGCCCGGCGGCTGCAGGGCCACTGGCGCTTCAACGACCTGGCGGCGCACAACATGGCCATCCTCGCGATGGCGCAGACCGCGTACCAGATGCACGCGCTGAACCCGGGCCTGCAATTGGCAGCGCGCAAGACCGACATCCGCCGCGTGCTGCACAGCGGCCACACGGCGCTGTGGCTGCCGTTCGAGCTGCAGCGCGACGAAGCCGACGCCACCACGCACTGGGGCCACACCTCGGACAGCATCGCGCTCGACCTCGCGCGCCGGCTCAACGCCGAGCGGCTGGTGGTCGTCAAATCCTGCGGCATCGACCCGTCGCTGAGCATCGCGGAGCTGGGCCTGGCCGACATCGTCGACGCGCGTTTCGCGGCCTTGTCCGAAGGGGCCGCATTTCCGATCACCGTGCTGCACAAGGCGGACCTGGCCGGGATGCGAGCCTTGCTGCTCGACGAGGGCCGGTATCTGGGCGTCTGAGGGTCCTCTTGCCGGTCACGGGGCCGCGCCGGGCCAGAGTCGTACGACCAGTGCAGCGGCCGCGGAAAAGGTGGCCATGGCGACCACCGCCATCCAACCCCATTGCGCCAACACCAGCGCGCCCAGGGCTGATCCGATCGCCATTCCGAGGAACGTGCCGGTAAACAGGATGGCGTTCAGTCGGCTCCGTGCACTGGGCTGGATACCGTAGACGATGGTCTGATGGGCCACCCCTGCAGCCTGAATACCGAGATCAAATCCGATTGCAGCGACAACGAGAAGCGCAAGTTGCGCCTCGGGCCGCAGCAGCGGCGCAAGTGCCATCGAGGCGAACGACACGACGACCAGACTGCATCCCAGGCGTGAGATGAACGCCGGCCCCCGAGTGTCTGAAAGTCGACCCGCAACAGGCGCGACGAGTGCGCCTGCCGCGCCGGCAAGCCCAAATGCGCCAGCCGCCGCCGAGCCCAGATGGAACGGATCACCATGAAGCATCACGGCCAGCGTCGACCAGAAAGCGCTGAAACCGATCGACAAGAGCGCCTGTGCCGACGTGGTACGACGCAATGCGCCATGCTGCTCCCATAGCTTTCCCATCGACGTGAGCAGCGCGCCGTATGACAGATGTGTGGTCGCCTTGAAGCGCGGCAGCCCGCGCCAGGCTATCGTCCCCATGACCGCAATGCTTGCAGCCGCAACGATGAACATCATCCGCCAGCCCAGCTGCTCCGCCACGAAGCCACTGACGACGCGTGAAAGCAAGATGCCAAGCAACGCGCCGGTCATCACAGTGCCGACGATCTTTCCGCGCCTTGCCTCGGGCGCGAGTGTGGCTGCAGCCGGAACGATGTCCTGGGCCATCGTGGCGGACAGGCCAACCACGAGACTTGCGATCAGCAAGGTCCTGATACCTGGCGCCGCTCCGGCGAGCAGCAAAGCGGCACAGAGCACGGCCGCCTTGATCAGAATGATCCGGCGCCTGTCATAGCGATCGCCAAGGGGCGTCAGAAAAAGGATTCCGAATGCGTAGCCGAGTTGCGTGAGGGTCGGCACAAAGCCAACTGCGCGTTCGGAGGTGCCGATGTCGGTACGGAGCACACCGAGCATCGGCTGGTTGTAGTAGATCGACGCCACTGACAAGCCTGCCGCCGTTGCCAGAAGGAGCACGACCCATCGGGATGGCGACGCGGTCTCGACGGGGCCTGTCGGACGGGATGGCGCATGCGCGGCATGTATGGATGGCATTGGAGAAATCCCTCGAATCAACCTGCAACGAGGCGCGAGTATTTCGGGGAATATGCGTCGGCGGTAGGGGCTGCCGGCGTAAAAGACTTATACGATCGGCGTATGCCTCCTCTCAAAACCTTGCGATCGCCAGTTCCACTCCCGTCGAAGCCGATGGCTGCTGCGGCCGATCGAATCGATCTGGTGCAGAACTTTGTGCGCGTGGTGGAGGCCGGCAGCCTGTCGGCCGCGGCAATTCAGATGGGTACGACGCAGCCCACCGTCAGCCGGCGATTGCAAGCACTTGAACGTCTGCTCGGCGTGACGCTGTTGAGTCGATCCACGCGTGGCACCAAGTTCACAGAGGACGGCGCTCAGTGCTTCGAGCAGGCCAAGGAAGTGATTGCCAGCTGGAATGCATTTCAGGCCAACTTGCGGGGCGCTCGAGATACCCCTGAGGGAATATTGCGCGTTCTGGTGCCGCGCGCGTTTGGCCAGGAGTTGTTGATCGGCCCGCTGACCGAGTATCTGCGGATGTACCCTGAGGTGTCGGTCGTATGGTTGCTAGACGATCGACGACCCGACTACATCGCCGAAGGAATCGATTGCGCCATTCAGGTGGGCGACATGTTCGAACCTGATGTTGTGGCAATCAAGTTGTCGGAGGTCCCTCAAATCGTGGTCGCAGCGCCTTCGTTGCTGGATGGGATGCAGCCGCCAGCACACGCGTCGGAACTTGCTGCACTCCCCTGGCTCGCGCTGCGAACGCTCTACCGCACCGAAGTCCCGCTGACGCATGAACCCAGCGCGAAGACATGCAATGTTCGGATCCGTCCACGCATGAGTACAGACAACCTCTATGCGTTGCGGAGCGCTGCGATCATGGGCGCCGGTGTCACGGTGGGCTCCGCATGGGTCTTCAAGGAGGATCTGGAACAGGGGCGGCTGGTGCAGGTTCTTCCGGACTGGCATGCGCCCGCGATACCTGTGCACTTGGTCTATCCCTATGCACGCTTCTATCCAGCGAAGTTGCGCAGGTTCATCGAAACGGTGAAGCCGGTCTGGGCAGCGTGACGCTTTCGACCGCAGGCCGGGAGCACGCAGCGCAATCGCACCTTCGCGCAGTGGTCACGTTGGAACCAATCTGAATAGCGGAAGCGGGGGGGCGTCAGGCACTGGTTGAAAGCAAACACTTACCCGCTTGCCTATCGCGATCTCGCCGGGGCGGCAGTCCACCACATGGCTAAGCATCAAAGGACCGCTATCAAGCCTGATGTAAGCTATCGCGAACGGACCGGTCGGCGAGCGTCGCACTATCGTAAACGTGTAGATAACACCGGTACCTTTGCTCTCCTCCCATAACGTCCTGGGAGACATACAGAATGGACAAAACGTCCGCGGATGCCAATGGGGCTGCCCGCAATCACTACAACGCTTGATAAGTAGACGCTGTTGGCGCGCCGCTTCCTGTAGGGGTGCGATCTCAGCGTCGGTCGATTGCGCACCAAGAGCGGCGCGCATCATCACTTCCTCCACCATCGTCAGCTCTCCCGTTCCAGGATCAAGGTAGCGGAGCAATGCCTCATGCCGAGCGCGCCACCCGTACCGTGTGCCAGCGCAATGTCACATCCCGGCACCTGAACCTTCTGATGCGCCTCGCCACGCAACTGGCGGACAGCCTCAATCACCTTGGTAATACCACCTCGATTGGCCGGATGGTTGTTGCAAAGACCACCACCGTCAGTATTGATTGGAAGACGCCCCACACCGGAAATCAAGTTTCCATCCGCGACGAACTCGCCACCACGACCCTTTTCGCAAAACCCCAAGTCTTCGAGCTGCATCAACACCGTGATGGTAAAACTGTCGTAGATCGATGCGTATTTGATGTCAGCAGGCTTTACACCCGCCTCCTCGAAGGCACTGGCACCTGACCTCACTCCTGCGCTCTTCGTGAGGTCCAGTGCGCCTCCCCCATTCAGACCCATGTTCGCCATCCCAGCACCGATCAACCTGACTCTGGGTCTGGAAAGCTCGCGTGCAACGCCCTTCGAAGTGACGACGAGAGCGCCCCCGCCATCGGTGACTACGCAACAATCAAGACGGTGCAGCGGGTCGAATACAAGGGGCGAATTCAATACATCGTCGACAGTAACGACATCGCGAAGCAAAGCATGCTCGTTCCACTGCGCGTGATGCGATGCGGCAACTTTGATCCAGGCCAACTGTTCAGACGTCGTGCCATACTCGTACATATGCCGCCGCGCGCACATCGCATAGGCAGCAGGGAGCACGAATCCATACGGCACTTCAAAATCCTGCTCCGGCCGGCTTCCGCTGAAAGTTGGCGTCGCACTGAGCTGGGTTTGTCTAGGTCGTCCCGCCAGCGTGATGAGTGCAACAGAACACTTACCCGCCGCGATTGCCTCCGCCGCGTGGGCCACATGGACCAGATAAGAGGACCCGCCCGTCTCAGTCGAATCCAAGTGCCGGACCTCGAGCCCAAGGTATTCAGCCATCGAAATCGGACCTAAACCCGGTGCATCGCCAGCGCAGAAGTATCCGTCGATGTCGCCCTTGGTCAGTCCTGCATCGGCAAGCGCCCCAGCGGCACATTCCGCGTGGAGCTGAAATGTGTTCTTGTCCGGCTCATTTCTGGTCGGATGCTCAAACGCACCCATCACGTATGCAAGACCACTGATAGTCACGCCGTCTTCTCCACCGTGAATGCCTACTAGCAAGAGAAAAAGTTGAGCCGCAATCCAGGCTCCGGCCAACGTGTCTTTATGAGCCTGCCGGTTCCTGACAACGTTAGATATGCATCACGCATATCCGACCCGCCAAAGCATATATTTGTCACCATCAGATCCGGAAAGGGAAGAAAGGTGCAAGCGCCATCAGGCTTAATGACGGTAACGCCGCCGTTTAACAGTGTTGCTACACATACATCGCCATTCTCCTGAACCGCCAAGCTGTCGAAGAATACATGGCCAGGCTGCGTGCAAATGCAGCGGCCAAGCGAACCAATCCAACCAGGCGCAACCGCCCCTTCTCCTGTAATGTCAAACGCCCAGAGTTTGGAGGTTACGGTCTCTGCAGCGTAAACAACGTCCTCTTTGGGAGACAGTCCGACACCGTTAAGACCTCCAACGAAGCCATATACCACCTCTGTAATGCTGGAGCCGTTGGGCTTCGCGTAATAGAGTCCTCCCTTGTCGCGATGGCGGGCATGGCCCTTTCCAAGATCGGTGAACCAAAAGCCACCGGCCTTGTCAAAAACCAAGTCGTTCGGAGAGGTCAGCATGCGACCATTTACCTGGTCATAAATTCGTTCGAACCTACCAGTATTGATGTCGACACGCTCAATGCGCCCACAAGTATAATCTGCGGACGCCATCTGAGTTGGAATATTCTGGCCATTGACAGTGGCAAATCCCAAGCCGCCATTGTTGCAGACATAGACCGCACCGTCCGGCCCAAGGGCCGCTCCATTCGGTCCACCTCCTAGCTCTGCGATGACTTCAACCTTCCCATTCCAGACACGAGTGAGCGTGCCTCTTTGAATCTCCACCAAAATCACGGATCCGTCCGGCATGATGATAGGCCCCTCCGGGAAGAGAAGTCCCTCGGCCAGTATTTCAAATTCCATTTTGTCTCCTCACACGTTGCTAGTGATCACCACGCCAAGTCGTGGCGACCAGCGCCCAATGGTCACGTCACTACGGAGTCCCGTCGTCGAGGTGCTTTTTAGACGCGCGCCACGATCGCGGAAATCATCGCCGGATCGTCATGCTCGATACCCAGCGAATAACAAAACTTCGAGACAAGTACATAGAAGCATGCGGTCATGGTAATCTCAAGAACCTCGGATTCAGGGAAGTGTGCCTTGAGTTCGATCATGCTGGACTCCGAAGCGCCTGTTACGTCCCGCACTAATTTCGGCGTTTAGTGCCAGCCTATTCGGGGGCGAACAAGGGATCCCGTCTCAGGCTCGATTGGGAGGTACTCGGACCCGAGGCACCGTGGGACGGTGAGCAGCCAGCGC
>Ga0307513_10005536_pt1 | contig 16652 bp, 17 predicted proteins | sample 15_EM_MG_FD_202174 | JGI IMG/M metagenome (GOLD analysis project Ga0307513, IMG submission 202174) | Populus trichocarpa ectomycorrhiza microbial communities from riparian zone in the Pacific Northwest, United States - 15_EM | ecosystem: Host-associated > Plants > Roots > Unclassified | place... | reverse complement strand
TAGAAAAAGAGTTGCTGTTGGTGGATCAACTGTGTGCAGTAGGACGGTGACTATTTCGAAGGCATCAATAAGAGAGGTTGACTGTAAATAGTTTACAAAATAGGGGGGAATGATGATATGATAGGGTTGTGCTCGTGACCCTGGAGGTAAATTTCTAAGGCTTTATTGTGTTGGTTGAGTATCACTCGTTTTGTGATTAAGAAGTATCATAATAGCCGAAGGTAAAGGAGGAAGAGGGGAGGGGGGGGTGGGGGGTAGAATACCCTTAACGCAATCTGTTCTCAACACTAATCTCCGGGCCTATAGGCGCCTATCAGGCCTGATAGGCTTTCGTAGGCCGATCGAATTCGGCCTATATGGGCCTAGGCTGTCTTCCGGAGCGGCCTGCCTTGGCCCGGCCTACGGCCTATAGACCGGCCTACCATCGGCCTGGCCCGTTGGGAACACTGGCAGGGCCTGCCGTCCGCCACATAGACGGCCGTCCTGAGGTTTCCAGGACGGGTGTGGACCGCATTTTGCCGTCCCGTCCGGTCCAGGGCTCTTGGCAGTCCCCCCGTCGGGCCCTACGGGGGCCCCGGACCGTTGAGAACACTGCTCGACCTATTTGTCTAGCTCCCAGATAGTAGATAGTCAGGGTCTTTCGCCCTTCCCTTTGAGATAGACTAGAGTGTCACGTTTTCTCAAGCAATCAATCACTTCTTCATAATTCGTATGATCTTTTCATTCAATATTTTCACAACACTTTCGACCCTAAAATTAGCCGAGTGACGGGCGATGATGGCCTCACGAAATTGAAACTTCCTGCGGAGGCGCCCTTGTTGGATATCATGGGTTGTTAGCCGAAAAAGCTTCGCCACAGCTCGTCCCAGCTGTCATTGGTTGTGGTGCTCCCTTGTCGTCTTTGCTCTCTTCACCTTTCTTTTCCAAACGGTTCTCTCTCAACTATAAACGAATGCATGGGGCTCGTCTCGACATAACTCTTGTTTAACCTTTAATCTCTCTCTTACTCTTGCCTTCAGTAGAGCTCGCTCCATATTTTACGCGCTCAATAAGCGGTCGCGTAAACTCTTCACTCGACCCACCGCTTAGAGAGTCTGGCTCGCTAGGGATCATTTCTGACACCTGTACTATCCCTTGGATTCACAGCTACGTTAGGTGAACGCCCGAGCAATAAGTCAACCGACCCCGATCTCGCGCATGTAGCGGCGCAGTGCAGTGGTGTTCCTCTTGCACTGGTGCGAATATGCGGACTTGCACCTGCAGGGGGAGACGGGGGGTTTCGTGTGATGTGTGGTGGATAGAGGGGGAGGTGCCACTTTTCTCTGCCGAGTCACACCATATCACTGACTTTCTTCCCTCCGAGAAGAATCGTTGCGCAGCCCAAGACTAGTCCATACTAGGCCAAGCTTAATGGTGAAAAAAAATTCAATCCCATCCTTTTGCCCAACCCTCTCTTTTTCATGCGTGACTTCCATTCTACAAGAGACCTCTCCAGGCACTTCATTTCCCATCCGAGCACTAGAATCTGGTACAATCCCCCCCTCTGATAAAACTTATATCACCTATTGGGAGGGGCCGCACGTGGTATGGGGAATGTTGGCATTCTGAGGCTGCAGCTGCATGCGTATGAGCCGGCGGAAGGATACCCATGCTGCAAAAAAAAACACCTATTTGTTCTTCCTTCCTGTCTTTTCCTCGTTTCATCCCTTACTTCCTGCTCTTGACCCCCCCAAGACTTTCCTTTCTACACGCTCAACACAATCAATTATGAACTCCTTCGCCGCTCAATACAAACCCTGTGCTTTTACTTGAGCTACTCTACTCAGCTGCGTAAAACCTTCATTGCCGATAACTTTCTCTTCATTGATTATTTTCAATAGCCCATGTTGGGGATGCCCGTACTTATAGGTATCAGCGCAAGTATGCACTTGTGGGACACGCAAGCGTTGAAACCTTTTCTACGATAAAATTTCCTTCCTCCTTGTGTTTGCTTTAATTTCCTTCCTGTTGTAAACTGTGGTTTCCTGTCATGCTATTTGCCAGGTACCTTTCTTTACCTTGATTTTCCTTGCTTGTGTGCTCCCTCGCCTTCACTCAACAAACGACGGCAAAACAAAACAATCTCGACTTCTACAATCCTATTCGCTTTTGTGACCTTCACTTCTTCAAGACTTCTGGCAATTCCATCCCCTTTCACAAGATATCTCATAACTCCTTAATCGCTTCAACGAAAATTGCCCTTGTTCACCTAAACCACTTCGCTTCGCTCTGTATGGTCATTCAGTCCCGCCATTGCCTCTATCGCAAGCAACACCTCTACTCCCAACAGTCCCCTGTAGTCCGGTATCTCTCCTGCCGCCCCTTGGCAAGCCTGCCGTTCTACACATACCCGCGAAAAAGAATTGTCTCACCTTATATGACCCCCCTTCCAACCCAAAGGCTTCCGTCCTCTGATTTCTAGGCCCTAGATAGACTTCTAGAGATAGTCTAGCTCCGTCCGGGACTCTTGGCAGTCCCTCCCCCGGCAGGCCCCCGGATCTTCGGAACACTGGGTCGGCAAGGTTTGAAAATTTATGGCCCAAGCAGACCCATTACGAAGCTTGGTCTAGAAGAACTAAGCTAGTGGTTAAGTTCCCTGTGTTCTTAGCGGTAAGAGTTGCTTTCTCACATGTAAGAACTTTGATGCAGATCAGGCGGCTACTGCTTTCGACCCGACCCGCAAGAAATTCACGAGCAGCTTCTACCATATTATATCAGTATTCAGAATACCAGCACAGTGGTCAAGTTACAGAGGAAGAGCTTCATGAGGCATACCCAAAGACGGACAACCTTCCCAGTGCCTCTGAACCTACATTCCGGAATCAGAAAACCTAAGTCCACCGCGAATCCATGCTTGCTGTGGCATCTTGCCGCACCATTTGCGAATGCACATGGAACACGCTCACCCTGAGAGTTCTTGAGGCCGGTTTCCGAGTCAACATGCTGGCTCTGCCGGAAATTCCATGTTACCGCGGTCCTCTGTTTTCCCTCCATAAGGGCTCATGTATTGTCCTGCCATGGTAAATTTGACACCTGACTGGGTACTTCCTCTAGAAACACCTCTAGGGGTGTCAAATACCATGAAGGGGTGGTGCAGGACTAGGTAGACTAGGTTGCCGCGAGGAGTATAGCACGCGGAGGGCCCGACTCCATCCATTTCAATTCCAGTCCCGGTAAAGGAGGGAATAGGGAATATGTCGCAGGTATTATTCCACACCTACACGGCTAGTGTAGCCTTCCTCCCTCCTCCAGTATCAGATATACCCAGGGGTGGATCGTTTCTTGAAGTTAAGATTTGTCTTGTGTTCGCTTCTCTATTTGATATTATAATAATAATAATTATTGTTGCTGTTGCTGTTGCTATTATCCCTTGGACGGTGTGAAATAGTAAAATTTAGTGCTAACTAAATCAAGTATCTACTTGCTATGCTTGGTGAGGCGGCCGGATTTCTCAGTCTTTTTTAATGCTCAAAAAACTCCGCATTCGGGTATGATCTGAGGCTTCACAAAATAAACCGCTGATCAACCCTCGATGGCAACGCACCCCTACTCATCAGGCCGCGCCCTCAACACCACTTAAAGAGCTTTCCCCAGCTCAAATATGAATTTCTACTATACATTCTACCTTATGCTTATCCATGATTTTTTTTCTTTGCTTTTAGTGATGGTGGGGTTGGTGGGGGAGTGTTGTTATCATGGCTTAAGTTTTTCCACCTCGGTTGGTCCGCGGTTAATATTGTCCACGGAAAATACCATATCGTATCGGAGATGCATTACCGTACCTTAGCGTTCGAACCCTGGAATTTGCTGAGTGATGGGTGATGATGGTCTCAAGAAATTAAAAATCCCGCTGGGCACGCCGTGTTGTGTAATCTGATAATGTGACCAGATGATGAAATGACAAGGTGGTCCAGTATCCCGCATATCTTATTTCATCGTGTGTTTATCCTAGCTGCACTCGGGTAGGGATGAAAGAAATCCGGACGCTTGTGGTGGCGAAGTAGGGAATACCGTAAAAACTGGAATAATTGGACCTCACGCCAGGGCGTTGGAATCGCCTCGCCTAGTAAAGTCGGACCTGTTTTTTCTTTATATTCGCCTCTGTGGAGGGCTGAAAGAGATATTTTTCGCTGTGTTTCCCCTCCTAATCCAAAGGATGGAATTCTAGAAGTCTTAGTGTGAGCTTAACTTATTCCAGTTTTTTGCGGCAGAGGGACGGTCGCTAGGGCAATGGATGAAGAGTGTTAGAAATGATAAGAAGCGAGCGAAGCTCAGTAAACAGCAGTCGGCATAGGGCGTTTGCACAACTGCTAGTTGGGTACTGTGAAGGAGAAATCTAGCTTTTCTTAGATTGCATATCTTAGCTAGCCTGCGCACGACTTAGAGAGAAATAGATAGTGATCCATGATACACCTTTGCTTGGGGAGGGAAGCAGCCTGAGCTTGTATTGAGCGGTGGGTAGGGGGGTGCACGCTTATTACAGGGGTAGTTGTTGCTTGGTTTTGGCGGACAGGGGGGGAGGGCAGAGGCTCAACTGAGGTACGGGCCAAAACCCCGCAGGTTGAACAGGGGGTGAAGGCTGCAAGCTTGCTTGTGGAACCTACAAAACTTAGGCTCTGTACTGTACCTCGGTATGAGAAGACAATCTTTCTTTTCCTTCTTTCTCTAGGATGCCGACAACAATAGTAGTGGTTTTTTTTCGGACGATGGGCGAAAAAAATTAAAATTTGGGAGTGTAGGCTTAAGAGGGGGATCACCTGTGCCTAGATAATCGGACAACTGCGCAAGGTTGGGCTTTCCTTTCGCTTAGATCTTTTTCTTTTTGTGGATTCTTCTTGGGTGAGAGGTTTGCCGATTAGCTTAGGAGAATTGAATTGATCGTGACTTTGGTGGTTGTTCTTTCCAGGAGCGATTCCTTGATAGGACGATTGTTGGCTCGCTCATCTGGGCTTCTGAAGGTAGACAAACTGGCCTGTATTTCTTTGTTTCAGTACGGAAGATGCAAGGTGTAAATTTACAGAATATGTGAAAGTGTGAAACGAAAAGCGAAATAAGAATTGCAGTACCACTAGTCGTATTGATTTGGTCTACCGGAAGATAAAAGGCTGACTTGTGTGGAGGGGAATAAGTAGACCAACTTACTTCCTTGATGTCATCTGAAAACTTATCATTCTCTTTTCTAACGGTTTCCTTTTGTGCTCGCATCGGGTGATACTTTTGGCAGCCCCCGGCAGAGTAGAAATATCCGGCTGCCGTGCTCTAGGGCTTGGGGGTCTCCTACAGAAGTTACTAAAAGATCATAGATCATCACTCGTATCCGAACTTGCGCTTATTGTTCAAAATCCTGGTTGCGGAGGTAATGATTTACAGTGGGGATTTTACGCAGTGGACTGAAACCGCTTAGGTGGAGATGAGAATCATGATTGATTGATGATAACTTGGTGGAAGGAAATACTTGAGGAAAGTTGTGTACAGGAAGGAAGGTGTGTTGCGAGGAGTGATGGAGTAACCCCATCGTGGTATGTTAGGTTAGGGCACACTTGTAGGTGTGAGCAGGGCTATTGACCAGACCGCGCGGCGGTGACTGGTGTTGTGTGGTAGGAGCCCACTGTGCGGGCCACCACAAACTGTATCTAGTCTGAGCTGCGTTCCTTTCTCTGTACGATAACTTCTTATGGTGAACACACTCCTTGTAACACACTTGTTATATATATCGAATATCGAACACATCTCAGTTTTCCTATCAGCGACTGACCCGGATCGTTCTCGTGACGACAGTTCCGATCATCGCTGTGTCCTTGCGGTGCCTGTACGACGGCATATTCCCTGCGCGGAAACCAGACCTCCATCAAGGAGAATGTGTGAAGGAAGGAAAAACAAGTGGGGTGAAAACATTTTGAGAGCTTACGCGTCCTTTGACTAGTGCGTAAGTATACCTCTGCGGCCACAGAGAGCGGGCACATCCCGCACCAAGTGCGGCCATCAACTGCTATTTCCAACACTTATCGTAGAAGCAACTTGGGGCATCCGTGTGCGGGTAAACGATACGCGGGGGGTCCTAAAAGTGGCTAATTCCCAGGTGCCGTGGGTGGGGATTTTACTTGCGCTTCTTCATCCGAGGGTGAGTCCCGTGTTTATCGGCGAACTTGGTGAATGATCCAATACTGTGCATGGAGGTAAAATAGGTTAACACGACATCCTTTCAAATTTAGTGAAATATGCCACATCCCTTAAACCGTTTTCAAGCACTCGCACTAAGTACAGATACACCTGGTTGTGGACGCGATCGGTGGTGAACTAACTGAAGAGAGAAAAGTTAGGAATAATTGTGACAGCTATGAAGTAAGTATGATACTTGTCCCAGGCAAGAAGTATCCGGGAACAGGGGTGATCCTGGAGTCCGAATTTTGTACGAGGCTGGCGACAAAAATGATGAGTAGAATGGCATGTAACAACCGAAACCATGCTGCTTCACGCTTTCCATTCAACATATTCTGGGGGTGCAAAAAATTTCAAAATTTGATATTCTGGTCCAGAATTCTTTCCAAGGAATTACAGATTATTAAAGAATTATTGGACACTTTGGCATGCGATATTGTAAAGTTGAAGTCAAAAGCAGCGCTAAGCCTTGCTATTTCCCATACAAAATTGTCAGAAATTGCGCCAAGACCAATGTACCAACTATTACTCTCTTAACAATTCCTCAACCAGTCTAGATACAGACTTCTAAAGGGTTGGGAAGTAAAGTCTGGAGAATTGTTGCGCAAATGGGCCAAGATTGAGCCTAAATTGCTTCACTAAATCAGTGGCTAGAAGGTTGTGAGTATGGCTATTCTCGGTGGAAAACACTTGGCTGCTCATCATTTTTGTCGCCAGCCTCGTATACGACTTAGATAAGCACGGATTTTGTACCATCCCTTGGTCTGATTTCGCGGCTTGCCCCTAGCGGTGTGGCAACGACACTTAGGTGAGCACGATACCAATGAGAGTATGGCTAACTATGTTATTGGCCATTATTCCCTAAATCTCTGGCACTCAGGCTTAAAATTGTAGACCTAAACCTATTCATGCGATCAGGAGCAAATATACACGGACAAGCTTGTGTCCATCATGGGCATGCTGAGTTCTGCTAATTTTGCTCCATTCCGAGCCCTACACCACACAGTTTTTCATATCACAATTATCCAAATAGGCTAGTGTTTAAAGGGGCTGAATTATCTTAGCACCCTTTACGTTCATCATAATACTTACATCATAGCTGTCAGAATTATTCCTAACTTTGCTCTCTTCAGTTAGTTCACCACCGATCGCTTCCACAACCAGGTGTATCCGCACTTAGTGCGAGTGCTTGAAAAAAGTTTAAGGGATAAGAATTTTAGGATGGTTTGCTTAGTTTGATTGTATTAATGGTGGTGACTGTACTTGAGTACCTCCGAATGAGCGGATGATCGTTCTTTTCTTTCTTTCTTCAGGACAACAACAGTATTAGCTTTCAGACAACGGGCAAAGGGGAGGGAGGGACTTTGGAGAGTGCCCAACAAGAAGAAGCTTAAGAGAAGGATCACGTGTGCCTAGATAATCGGACAACTGGACAAGGTTGGGCTTTCCCTTCGCTTAGATTTTTTTCTTTCTGCAGATTCTTCTCGGACGAGAGGTTTGCCGATTAGCTTAGGAGAGTTGAATTGGTTGTGACTTGGGTGGTTTTTCTTTCCAGGCAGAATTTCTTGATAGTGGCGATTGTTGGCTCGCACATCTGCGCTTCTGAAGGTAGATAAATTTACCGGTATTGTTTTGTTTCAGCAAGGGGGATGCAAGGCGTAATTTACCGAACGCGAGAACGGGAGTGAAATTAAAAGCGAATTGATAATTACAATAAAACTAGTCTTGTTGATTTGGCTTACCGGAAGATAAAGGGCTGGTTGTGTGTAGAGGGGAAAAGGGGGAGCAGATGTGCAAGAGACCCGCTATGTAAAGTACAGTACAGTACCGGTGACAACCAAGACAGCTCCATAACCTACCCGACAGTGTGCAACCCACGATGTCTAATTATAAAAAAAATGTGATCAGGTTATGAGGAATCTTGAGCCGCAATGTTGCATAAAGAGATCGGATCTGGCACCTGTTTCAAACCTCACCCACATGGGCTGTCGGTACAAGAAATTTGAACCCCGGGACCTTGATTCATCCAACATTATCAGCCTGGCCAGGAATACCGAATCTTCTCACGCCAGTGTCATAGTAATCCCCAATGGTCAAAAGTCTTACGGAACAGTACATACGGCCGCGCGCTAGAGTGTTTCCCCCCAATCATCACCTGTCCTACCAAGCCCGCTTTTTATTTCAAAACTTCCCTTACCTCTAGACTAACTTGCTTCCTTGATCCCATTTGACAACGTTTCTTTCTCGCTTCTCACGGCTACCTTTTGTGCTCGCGTTCGGTGACACTTTTGGCAGCCCTGAGCGGGGTGGGGATATGCTGCTACCGTGCTTAGGGGCTTAGGGGGTCTCCTGCGGAAGTCATCAAGAGATCATAGATATTCACTCGCTGCCGAACTTGCGCTGAGCTTAGAAGCAACTTAGGACATCCTTGTGCGGGAAAAAGATACGTTGGAGTCCTAAGACTGGCAGATTCCCGAGAGCAGTGCGGCAGGGACCTTGCATGCGCTCCTTCACCAGGGAGTGGCCTTTTTGCTTACCGACGGGCTTGGTCTATGATCCAGAATTGTGCATTGTGGTATAACTTATAGGCATGCACGAGGTCCTTTCAAATTTAGTGAAATATGACACTTGATAGAATGGGTTTACCAAGCTACAGTACGGGGACAAAACTTTTCGTCCGATGCCCTTTTTACACCAAAAATGGACATTTTTAAACAAACAATTCTCAACACTGCTTATATAAAAACACTTGAAATCTTTCTATCAGCTAGGGAATCACTATCTATTCAGACCTCTATAAGTAGAAGTGTAAGTAATCAAAGCCGCCTTCATGGTTCGTGATTGCATCAACTGGTGTGAAAGTGACTTAGATTTTTGTATGCGGCCCCATACAAAAACGTACATGGCAACCGATACCAGCTACTTAACTGACCCTTTCTCCACCACTTGGTGATATTTAAAGATTCTGTAAATTTCTTCATGTTATCTACGGGTTTGCTAATGCAAGGACAAATTTTCGCTGATTCCCATAGACATTGCGCAATGAGTGAGGGTGGTGAAAATGGGCACTTTTGGTGTAAAAAGGGCATCTGACGAAAAGTTTTGTCCTAGTACTTTAGACTACGGTAACCAGGGCAGACCAAACGACCCCTGACACAGCAACCCCTCCCGTCTCCTGGGCACGGGGAAACGCACCAGCATAAACGTTCTCATAACCACAACGCGATTCACTGTGCAAGATGGAGTCGGTGGCGAGGGGTGTCATTAAAAATGGAAAACCACCTCTACCGATAATTTACAGAGAGAAGAGCTAGTTCCTCTAATTTCGATGACTCGTCTTTCCGGCTATGGCCAGGATGGCAGCTTGTAAGTAGTTATGTAATCGTGCTCTCAAGGGGAGAAGCTCTGGCTAGGGAGTTCTTCCATGTCACATATCAGTCATGGATCCTCCTAGGGTGGAAGTGGCTGAAAGACACTCAAGCATTGTCACACCACGAGCATCACACCGCTTTCTTCATCTCTCTTCACAGAAAGTCTCCAAACTCCCGCAATACTACTACAAATTGCCCTGCCATTTCTACTTCTAATAAGAACTTTATGGAGAACGCCATGGCTCAGGCTGTGCATACACAGTCGGTCAACATCGGTGATAGCAATTCCAACTGCGCAAATATAATAGGTAGTTTCAACACCACCTTCAATAAGTCTGACGAGGATGCGCAGATCATGCGCTGGCTCTCCCCACTAGAGCCTCATAACAGACATCACGGTGTGCGCAATGACCGGTTCGCTGGTGTCGGTGATTGGCTCTTGCGAACAAGAGAGTTTCGGGAGTGGAGGGAGGGTGAGGGTGGAGCCGATAAAGGTGTATTGTTTTGCTCCGGGGGTCCGGGGGTGGGGAAGACATATATGAGGTAAGTGGCAGCATTCTTTGAAACAAGCGACTACAGCTAATGGTGAGAAATATTAGTTCACTAGTGATCGACAGCCTATGCGATCAGGCGAGGAATGAGGATATCTCCGTCGCGTGCCTGTACTGCGACTTCCTTGCTCAACAAGAGCAGACGATTACGGGCATGATGGGAGCTATTCTAAAACAGCTAGTTGGCAAGGGCGACATCCCGATCTACCTACGCCAGGCGTTCCAACAAGGGAAACAAGAGATTGGTGGCAGGGGACTGCTACTTGCGGATTTGATGCGAATGTTGAAGATGACTATTGCTTCATTGCCCCAGGTTTACATCTGCATCGATGCGCTCGACGAGTTCCTGCCGAAGCATCTGCCAGAGCTTCTTAAGTCGCTTAGAGATATCGTTCGGGAGTCGCCTAACACGAGGGTATTCTTCACCGGGAGGCCCCATGTCAAGGAAGATATCCAAAGATATTTCCCGCAGGTAGTTTTGATACCCGTCAGTCCGAAGACAGGTGATATCAGGAATTATCTGGAGATGAGGTTAGACATGGACGCCGAGCCGGAGGCGATGAGCGATGATTTGCGGGCGGATATCATCAGGATTATGATGGAAAAGATATCAGATATGTGCGTAGGAACATTTAACGTTTCAAGCCCATCACTGATGTATACTTACCATAGATTGTGTGTAGATTCCTCCTTGTTGCGCTACACATCGATGCTGTTCTAGGAGAGGTGACAATTCGCCAGCGGAGAAAGAAGCTTGAAGAGATGGTACACGGCAATGGACTGAGCGATGCCTACACGGAAACTCTAACCCGAGTGAAGGCGCAGAAGGGAAATAAATCAGTACTCGGGGTAAAGGTCCTGATGTGGGTGCTGTATTCGGAACGGCCGCTACAAGTCCAGGAGCTCTGCCATGCCTTGGGGGTTGAGGTAGGGTCCTCGGATCTGGATGTGGAAAATATTCCTGCATTACGAACTCTCCTAGCATCCTGTCTTGGTCTTGTCACTATCGAGGCGTCTTCGTCCACAGTCCGAATAGTACACTTCACTCTGAAGGAGCATCTCTTAAGTAATCCGACCCTATTCTGTAACCCCCATTCAACAATTGCCGAGATTTGCTTGACATACCTGAATTATCGATCGGTGTGTGACCTTTCACCAACCCCAGCCGTGGCCCCCTTATCAATGCCGCTTCTAGAATATGCCGCTTGTTACTGGGGAAAGCATGCAAGAATGGGGATGACGGAAAACGTCAAATTTCTTGCGCTGAGGCTTCTCGATAGATTTGACGAGCACATATCTGCTCAATTACTGTTATTGCGGCGCTACATCAACAAAAGAAACTGGGACCTATATTTTTACGAGGAGAAAGGACCTGTGGGATTTACAGGACTCCACGGAGTATCATTTCTCGGGATAGTGGAGATAGTTTCTAGTTTGTTAGAAATGAAGAAGTGGGATCTTAACCAAAGCGATTACATGGGGTGTACAGCTCTCACATGGGCCGCAGTGAAAGGGTATGAGGGGGTTGTAAAGATCCTGTTGGAACAAGAGGGCATCAATCCGGACCAGGCAGGCACCATGTATGGCCGAACGCCACTATCGTGGGCTGCTATGAACGGGCATGAGGGCGTAGTAAGGATACTTTTGGAGCGGGAGGACGTCGATCCCAACCAGGTAGCCACCTTCTATGGTCAAACGCCGCTCTCGTCGGCTGCCCTGAATGGGCATGAGGGGGTAGTAAGGATACTTTTGGAACAGGAGGACGTTAACCCCAACCAGGCAGACACCGATGGCCACACGCCACTCTGGTTGGCTGCTGTGAATGGGCATGAGGGGGTAGTAAGGATGCTTTTGGACCGGGAGGATGTTAATCCCAACCTGGCAGACACTTATGGCAGAACGCCACTCTCCTGGGCGGCTAAGAAAGCGCGTGACGGGGCAGTAAGAATACTTTTGGAACGAGAAGACGTCAACCCCAACCAAGAAGACACCGATGGTCGAACGCCACTATCGTGGGCGGCTGAGGATGGGCATGAGGGGGTAGTAAGGATACTTTTGGAACGGGAGGACGTCAATCCCAACCAAGTAGACACCAACTATGGCCAAACGCCGCTCTGGTGGGCTACCTCGAATGGCTATGGGGAGGTAGTAAGGATACTTTTGGAACGGAAGGACGTTGACCCCAACCAGGCAGACACCCACAATGGCCAAACGCCACTCTCGTTGGCTGCCGAGAGTAGGTATCATTTGATTGTAATGATGCTTTTGGAACGTGAAGACGTCAACCCCAGCCAGGCAGATGTCTATGGCCGAACGCTGCTCTTGTGGGCTGCCGAGAATGGGTATGAGGAGATAGTAAAGATAATTTTGGAACGGGAAGACGTCAACCCCAACCAAGCAGACACCGAATGCGGCCGGACCCCACTCTCGTGGGCGGCCTGGCATGGGCATGTCGCAGTAGTCAGGATTCTTTTAGAACGGCAAGACGTCACTACCATCGTACTAGATCACGAGAGCCAAACTCCACTATCGTTAGCCCTCTCCAAAGGACATAATGAAGTTGTGAAGGTCTTACGTGACAATACCAACTCCCGCACAACAGAACGTGGACGTGGTGTCTAGACATCCCTTCCTCCGTCTTCTAGGCATGGCTACGAGTATCCGGTAGACATGCCATCCGGAAATCAGACCTCAATAGCACCCTCACCAACCTTAGCGCCCAAACCTCCACCCCTATACTCTCGCCCCGATCACCGGGAAGGGGTATCGAGCCTCAAGGACCCTGTCCCCAAACCCCCGGATGGCGACCTCTCCTCAGTCAAACCCTACTACCTCCACCGTCATCTGTGTCGCCCCTACAGTTCTTAGTCCCTCCAGTAAAACTATCACCCACCCAACACTGCCCGGTCAGCCCTCCCCCTCGTTCTCAATCGGTATTTCCTCATCGCCTCCTGCCTCGATTTGTCCTTCAGCCTTTCCAGTACATGTCCCTCCTCCTCCGTCGCTCCTTCACATATTCTCACCCCATATATAATTTTCACATGTCAGATTGGCCTTCGCAAGACCTCTGTCGATTTAGATGTATCATAACTAGCATTTCTTAACTAGCCTCCTCTCTGAACTAACCGGTTATGTTTCTTTCTTTCCCCCTTTTATTTCCTCCCCCCTTGCCTAGGGTTCCAGTTAGACCCTTTCCATAAATCATATTTCTTGGGCCTTCGTCTCATCTAATCTTTAAGTTAATACCATAACTGGGAAAACAGTGCATCCCCTTCAATGCGATAACTCCCACTCACCCCCTTCAGATATGTCGAGAACCTTTTGAGACCAGCGATCAGAAAAACCCAGCTTCTACTTGTTATGAAATGCCGATTGCGTAAGGACTGGCCAGAGAGAGAGAATGAAGTTCAAGGAGGAAAAAGCTGTAGATTCTTTGGATTTGTAGCTTACTTGTCCTTCCTTCCTATCGCTGGTGGGACAGACGGCTTATATAGAAAATCCAAAGATCCTCCCAGAACCTCCGGATCTGCGGAAATCCTTCCCAGCCTTGTATGTGGATACCCATATATAGTATACCGGTGAGGTACTGTAGGTAATCCTCAAGTTCTTACACGGCTCCTGGATTCGGGTATGGAAATGGTGTTGGTGGAAGGAGGTTTATAAGCAAGTAACTCCCCGGCAGTAAACCCTCTCGTACATCATCTCGTCCGCCAGAAGTTTTTCTCTGGCTATCCATCTCCCCCCCACCGGCCAGCCTTGGAGAGCACAAGTGGTCTTCAGCGGGTGTCAAGCCCTCTTCGTGAATACAGGAAGCATCGTCCCCTTGGACAGTACAATTTCCCTCCGGTGGTGTTGTAGGCATGGCTGGGGGAGTCCAGTAGATATAATGCCTCCCACCCTTTTTCACCTTCTCTAACGTGCCAGGGTAGCAAGAAGAGTTCATGATGACGGGGCGTGTGTCTGGCGACTTAAGATGATAGGTATCGTATTCCTCGATGAAGACTTTGAAGAACTTGAGTAGGTAGGGTAGCCCCAGAAAGTGTCTGGTTTTGTGCCCACGCTTTTGCTAGATCGATGATAAAGGGGTAAGTGAGGGAATAAGCAATCCTATCAATTATTCTACACAATCCGGGGGCGTCAGAGAGCGGGAGATTAGAGTATGGAAGCTGGCACAGTGAGGAGCATGCCCGCACCCTTTTTAACAACAGATTCTCTTCACGGGGAACACAGTAGCCCATTTCCCAGACTGATAATCAGCACTTTACGAGGGTTACAAGATGCCAATCACGCTCTATTCACACTCACGAATAGGAAAAGAAAAAAGATAGCACCGTGAACGGACAATCCTACATTACCGTTCGTGTGTGTGAGTACCGGTATATTACATGTTCCCACCTCACCACACCATACTCCGCTCTCCTAGAGTCAAAAAAAACCCCCTCCACAACCGGCGTGCCAGTTGAGAGGGACAAAAGGGATGTAATAAAGAAAAATAAACATAAACATAAAACCGGCAATTGGTTGATACAAAAATCTCCCCCGCGGCACCTGGGCAAACCTGTAGTCCTACCCAACCTGCATAAAACACGGTCTCACCTTACAGGGTCCCCCCCCAGCAAAGCCAATAAGGCCGTCCACGAATTTCGCACCCCAAGACGGACTGCTAGAGGCGGTCCAGTCCGTTCCGGCGCTCTTGGTAGTCACCCCGCCGGGCCCCTTGACCTTCGAAACACTGGGTCGGGAATTCCTCGCTACTCTCATCCTTATTTTCCCTCTATGTGGGTTCATGTATCGTCCTGCCATGGAAAATTGCCACTTGGCGAGACACTTCCTCTGGAAGCACCTCCGGAGGTAACAGATACCGTTAGGAAACGGGCGCAAGACGAGTTCGACGAGGTTGTCGCGAGGGGCGTGGCCTGCCGAAGGTCCGATTCCACCCATTTAATTCCAGTTCCGATAGAGGAGGGAACATGTGGCCGGTAGTATCCCACATCAACACGGCTTATATAGCCTTCCTAATTCCTCTAATAGCTTATACACAGATGGGTTTATTGCGTCTTGGAGCTAAGGTTTGCCTCTTGTTCACGTCGCTATTTGGTATTACAATTGTTTCCATCACTATTGTTCTCGTTGTTTCTATTATCCCTTGGGGGAGCTGAAGCAGTAAATTCAGTGCCGGCCAGATCGGGCAGCTACCAGTTGTGCCTAGCGGGAAAATAATACTTCGCGGTCTTTTTGGTGCTCGAAGGACTCGACACTTTACTTGGGTATGATTTGAGGCTTCATGACGGTGGGCAAGCAACACCAGGTAAGTTTACTGTATCGTATCATAGCTAACTTTACAATACCTTCCCTTTCAACCCTGAAATTAGCCGAGTGACGGGCGATGATGGCATGACGAAATTGAAACTTCCTCTGAGAGTGCCTCGTTGAAGTCTGATAATATGACGAGATTCCGGAATGCGAAGTCATTCAAGTATCCCGCATATCTTGTTCCGCCGTGCGTTTATCCTATGTCACTCGGTTAGGGACAAAAGAAATCCGGGCTTTTGTAGTGCCAGAGAGAATGACCAGGGGATACCATAAAAAAACTAGAATAATTGGGCCTCAGGCTAGGAGGTTGGAGTCGCCTCTCCTGGTGAGGTAGCAGTTTTTTTCTCTGTCGGTTTGTCCTCCGTAGGGAGCTGAAAGAGGGTTTTCGCTGTGTTTCTTCCCCCTAACCCGGGGGATGGAATTCCAGACCTCTTGGTGCGAGATCAAATTATTCCAGATTTTAGGGTAGAAGGACAATCAGAATGGCAATGGGTGAAGAGCGTTAGAAATGATAAGAAGCGAGTGAAGAACAGTAAGCAGCGGTCGGCATAGAGAGTTTGCACAATTGCGAGTTGGGTGCTGTGGGGGAGAAATCTAGCTTTACTTAGATTGCATATCTTAGATAGCACGCCTTAGAGAGAATGGATAGTGGTTCATGATATATCATGCCTTTGCTTGGGGAGGGAAGTACCCTGAGCTTGTATTAAGTGGTGGGTGGGGGAGTGTCACCTTTATTACAGGGGTAGTTGTTGCTTAGTCTTGGCTGACAGGGGGGCGGAGCCTCAACTGAGGTACAGTCGCACCTCGCTATAATGAACCGCGTTGTACTGAATACCTTGCTATAATGAACGGACTCAGTGGGAACTCAACTCTGCCATACAAAAAACCTCACTGTAATGAAAAGGTACTGGTACTGAATCTGAATGAAGTTTTCTGAGATCAACCCCCGTCCCCATACAAAACACCCTTGCTATAGCAAAAAAATGAGAATAAAAAAAATTCAAACAAACAATTAATGAAGGAGATTGGCATATGTTTGAGAAAAATCCTGAAAAGTTGCAGGATACAAGTTCAAATCCTGCGAATCATATGGTGTTGGATGGGTGGACGTGGTGGATGTGAGAGAACTTGTTCTATTCTCAGATGCGCGCCGCTGCTAACTAAATAGGACTAACAAACATGTGTGCGCAACTAGTGGTTTACCCTCAACGCCGTCCTA
>Ga0307513_10005535_pt1 | contig 16653 bp, 8 predicted proteins | sample 15_EM_MG_FD_202174 | JGI IMG/M metagenome (GOLD analysis project Ga0307513, IMG submission 202174) | Populus trichocarpa ectomycorrhiza microbial communities from riparian zone in the Pacific Northwest, United States - 15_EM | ecosystem: Host-associated > Plants > Roots > Unclassified | place... | reverse complement strand
TTCTTCTTCACCTCTCACAACAAATCCTTTAGGCTGTTCCACAAAAATCTTCTCCTACATATAACCATTCAAGAATGCAGACTTCACATCAAGTTGAAATATTTTCCAACCCTTTTGAGCTGCAACTGCTAGTAGCATTCTTATGGTGTCTAGGCGTGCAACTGGTGCAAAGGTCTCTGAAAAATCTACACCAAAAATCTGTGCATAACCTTTAACCACCAATCTGGCTTTGTGTTTTGTTGATAGTGCCATCAGCATTCAATTTTGTTCTGTAAACCCATTTTACTCCAATAGGTTTTTTGTGTTTCGGCATGTCCACCAACTCCCACGTTTGATTCTTCTCAATCATCCTCAGCTCTTCATTCATTGCATCAATCCATTTTGGATCATTTTTGGCTTCTTCAAATTCTGCAGGTTCTAACACAGCTACATTGCAGCTTTGATAAATGTTTGTAAGCAATTTAGTTCCTCTGACTGGTGCTTCATCAATGCCATCAATATCCTGCACAATCTCCTTACCTGCACTTTTTTCTGCATCTTTGAAGTTTCACTTTTCAAATTCAATGAACTTGATGTCTCTGCTAACTATCACCTTTTCTGTTTGAAGTTGAAAAACTCTATAGCCTTTTGTTACATTGTTGTAGCCAACAAAGATGTCAGCTTCAGCCTTTCTATCAAGTTTATCTCTTCTTACTTGAGGAACATAAGCGAAACATAAACAACCAAAAATCTTTAAATTCTGGAGTGTAGGTTTATAACTGTGCCAAGCTTCATATGGAGTCTTGTTTTGTAATGCTCTTGTTGGCAGCCTATTCAACAAGAAAATTGCAGTGTTCACTACCTCTACCCAAAACTTCTTGGGTAAATCTTTCTCAAATAACAGACACCTTGCCATCTCCATGATTGTTCTGTTTTTTCGTTCACTTACACCATTTTGCTAAGGAGTGTAAGGTGTAGTGTATTGATGTTCAATCCATGCATCATGACAAAACTTGACAAACTTGTTTGATGTATATTCGGTGCCATTATTAGATCTTACAACCTGAATTCTGTGACCACTTTGATTTTCAATCCAGTTTTTAAACTTCAGAAAAACACTTGTTACCTCAATCTTAAACTTTAGGAAATAGTCCCAGCACATTCTTGTATAATCGTCAATGAAAGCTATATAATACCTGCTTCCATTCAGAGATATTGTCTTCAGAGGTCCAGCAACATTAGTATGAATAAGCTGAAACTTTTTTATTGCTCTCCAGGCCTTGTTTAGAGGAAATGGAAGTTTGTTTTGTTTGCCATATTGACAAGAAGAACATACTGTAATTTCTTCTTCTAGGTTTGGCATTCCCTGCACCATCTTTTTTTTCTGCATCTGCACCAATATTGCTTGATTAAAATGTCCCAGCCTCTTGTGCCATAATTTTGTTTGACTTGTTGTGCTTGGAAAAGCAGCTGGCTCCTCTTCCATCTAGTCGAGTGAAAAGCTTTTTCCTTTCATCTTTATAGTGAATATTTCTAATCCAACAGGATCAAAAATTGAGCAATGTTTATCTTTGAATACAATTGAGTATCCTTTTTCAAGAAGCTGACCAACACTTATTAGATTCTGATCAATTTCAGGGACAAAAAGATCATCTGAAATGAGTTTTAGACCTGAATTTCCTTTAATAGCAATAGTTCCTTTCCCTTTGATAGGAATGTATTCATCGTTTCCAATTCTGACTTTAGAAACATTCGATTTGTCAAGTCGCTTGAATAGATTTTCATCATTTGTCATGTGATTTGTGCAACCATTATCTATAAGCCAACAATCACTTGCATGTTTGCTAGCAAAACAAGTGGCCACAAACAGCTGCTCCTCCTGTTGTTGATCTGCAACTTGAGCCTCACCCTCTTGCAGGTTAGTTTTGCTTTTGCAAATTTTCTCCATGTGTCCCAGTTGATTACACTTTTTGCATTTAATATCAGGTCTCCACCAGCAATATTTCTATAAGTGATTTGTTTTCTTACAGTGTTGGCAGAGAGGAAAGTTTCCAATTCTTTTACTGTTGCTACCGGCTCCCTTATATTTGTTGATCTTCTTTTTGCCTTTGTCTCCTTCCTGAACATGCATGTTAGCTTGAAAAGCACCTTCCATGGACTCCTCTTGCCGTATTATTCTTCTTTGTTCTTGTGCCTGTAAAGCATTGAGTAATTTTGCCAAAGAAATTTTTGATAGATCTTTAGATTCTTCTAACGTAGAAATTTTTTATTCAAACCTTTTAGGTAAAGTTACAAGAATTTTTTCAACAACTCTTTTATCAAGAAGATCTTCTCCCAATAGTCTTACTTTGTTGACTATGGAAAGTAATTTATCAGAAAAATCTCTAATTGTTTCTGTTTCTTTCATCTTCTGCATCTCAAATTCCCTTCTCAAATTCAATACCTGCATCTGGATTATTCTCTCATTACCATGGAATTCTTCTTGAAGATAATTCCATATTTGCTTGGTTGTATCAAGTGCAATTATTCTGGGAAATATTGCTTCTGAAACTGCAGAGTAGAGACATGTTTTTGCTTTGAACTTCCTGGCTCTTTCCTCACGATGATTTCTGATTTGAGCAAGAGTAGGATCAGCAGGAAGTGGTTGTGTTTCATGTTCTTGTTCTACAGCATCCCAAAAATCACAGGCTTGTAAGTATGTTTTCATTCTTACAGCCTGCATTTGATAGTTTCCACCAGTAAATTCTAGTGGTGATGCAAGAGAATACATATTTGATGCCATTGAAAAAAGATAGGAGGCTTTTTTGTTTGTATTTTTGGTGTAAAAAGGTTTCTCACATGTTACTCTCTTCACTCAAGCTGGTCCGTAAGATCAAATGTAGCTCTGATACCAATTTGAAGTTGTAAGACAGTATAAAGATACAGAAGAAACAAATAAATTAACCAGCAATAAGAATTGTTGTTATTGTGACTGCAAGCATAATATCTTTATTAATGAAATCACTCTTTTATAGAAGAGTTTTGATAACAAACTTTAGAAAAATAATGACAAGATTTTAACTGAAAAAGAGTTGTTCTATAACTGCTTTATTTGTAACTAACATCCTAACAAATTGGAGCTAATCTTGACTATATCTTCTCAGCATCGAAGACCTCTTCTTCAGCAGCAAATGAAGCAACTGTCATCAGAGAACAACTTGGTTCCGATGTTGTTTTCTCTGAAGCTACTCTTAGAAGAAGAATCTCTGACAACCTTGATGCTAGTTCCTCAAATTCCACATTTGATGATACATCAATAGTCCTTCAGCGTGAGTATAGTTCCTAAAAAATGAAAGCTGTTCAATCCCATTGTAAGGTAGAGAATCCAATTTCAGGATTTAATGGTTCTACAGGATCCAGTGCAACGACAATGGCATATTCAAACTCGTCAACTGAAGGGCCAATAAAAGCATTTGTTTTCTCCCAGTGGACTAGGATGTTGGATTTGGTTGAAATTTCACTGAATCAGTATTGCATCCAGTTAGGAGGCTTGACGGGACAATTACTTTGAGTACAGGAGACAGGGCTGTTAAAGATTTCAACACTGATCCCAAGGTTTGGCCCCTACCTCATGAATTCTCGAAACAAAAGGTGTTTTTTCATTCGTTCTCAATGAAAAACATGTTAATAATCAAGACCTCTACCTGATGAATGGAAAGAGTACTGTATCATATACACTATTTAATAACTAGCCAAAACATGCAGTACAGATCTCCTCTGTCAAATTGATGATTTGTGCATGATAATTATTGCTGATGCTTTAATTCTTGCATTACATTCAGCATCTGAATGATTCAACTTTATGATATTGTTAACATTGCACATGACATTCGGCTGTAACATTTCCACCCCTTGACATATGACCATAAGTTACCTTTTCAACTTCTTTGACAACTTGCTGATCGAGTGGAAGATTCAAAGGACAGGTTGAGATAAGGAACAAGATGCAACTATTTCCAAATCTTTCCTAATTGCGAGAGCCTCTGTCTCGTTTGAGTCTTGATACTAGCTGGACAACAGAAGCCAGAGGTTTCCATTTGATATATACTTGTACGTCAGAAGCCTTTCTATAGATTCATGTGCTTTCACTTTGAGATTTCTGTCACTTATTAATGTTTGAATAGACTTTGTGAAGTGAACCATTTTTCTTATCATAGCCTTTATGACTTATTTCAGCTGTTTAAATTCTTAAAAGAGTAAAAAAGAGAGAGATAGAAGGAATAATTACAAGACAGATGGTAGAATAAATCTTCAGAAATTTGCAGTACATCAGCATTACCATCTATCCACCAAGAACAATGGTCATTCTACATTTCGAAAATTCAGCTTTGAAAAACATTTATCAACATATATAACCCCATAAAAATAGAATCCTTAAATGTTAAAAAACAAGATCTAATATAAAATAGTAGAAGTTGCATTGCATACAGATAAAGATTCACATCCATGCCCATCCATATTAAGCTGTTCTATCTTCGTCAGGGATATTGATTTCTTTGTATTCCTATCTCTTTGGAAAAAAATGTTAATTAATTAATCTATTTCAGCATAGTATTTCCAGTACTATTCTTTCATTAATGTGTATCTCTAAAAGAGATGGGACTCTTGTTTCCTCCAATTTTGCTGCTAGAGATAGGCATGCTACTGCTAATAGCTGCAGGGGCCATCCTTTACCTTGCTGCATGAAACAACGATTGAATGAGAATTTGACAGGCTAAATCTTGTCAATCTTCTGGGCAGGGCATCCTAATGTTAGAGTAGAGAATGATTCTGATACCTATTAATTTGTTCTTTAATGTATGTGGCTCCAATGTTGTTAGCAATTAACCATCCTACGATTGAAATTTATAATGATCATTAAGTTAAGAGCACATTACCTGCAAAGGACGAGATAGTATGAAGCAATGAAAATAGCTATAGTATGAAGCAATGAAAATAGCTGACAGAAAGATAGGCTGTTTCAGGCTTAAACCGGTAGGAAGCATGCGCCTGCAAAGCAGAAATGATATTTAATTACCAAGAAAGAAAGAAAAATCGCACAGGGGAGTGGTTTTAAAAGACTAGAATCAAACTTTAGCATCCAATTCAGTGCATCTTGAGCAAAGTGCAACACTGGGTGTTTCGTTGCAGTACAAGTTAATAGGAGTACTGGAAACATCTGTCGAGACAGACATATTGTAGCTGATCTTTACTCAATGCAACTGAGCATCATTTTTCCAGCAGAGGAAAGGTGCAGAACCTTTTCGCTACTTGTGGTGTTGGTGTATCTAATATATTTATTCCGATAATCACTGCTTTTGATTTTGACATGACTGCATGTAGGTAATTTGCATGAAGCTTCCTTAAAGAGCAGCCAAATTTCTGTAGGGCCAATTTTAGGATCGGTGGGTGACTAAATTCCTGTAGTAGTGCTTGTCTTGTATCCAAAATTTTGCCAAAATTATTCTCTGCCGCTTAAGATCATGCTGCAATAATAACGTTAGATGTTTACAGGGAGGGATGCCAAATTGGCGATAGATTGGGTCAGGGCAGGTGTTTTGTCCATCGGCTTCTAACCTGGAATATCCAAACCCGTCACGTACCTTGATCCACTAGGGTAAAGTCGGATGGAGGATTCTCTCCATCCAACAGAGACCCTGTCCTGTCTTTAATTCAATTTTCAAAATTAAAATCTTAGTTTAAACATCTTCATTCATAAATCATAAAATTATAAAATAAAGTATAAGCTTCAAATTCATGCATAGCACCATTAAAACCCTTCATGAATCATTTGACAAGAATTCATATATTGTATTGGAAGTTAAGAAATGGGATTAGATTGGATGATAACTTTGCTTGATTGGGTTTTTACCAATCTCGATGGCTTGCTTTTCAATGGAAATAATTTTTCTACGAACCTTCTTCGTATCTATTTAGTTCCAATTATGGCTATAAAAGCTTGTGCTCCGAGGACTCAACCTTACTATTGTTCCTGGCTTTGTCTTACGAAAGGAGTGTTTTGGGGGAGATTGGGTAGCGTGACCTAACCCAACAAGTTGAGAGCCATTGATCCCGTGGAGAAGGCTCGTGAATTATTGTCCTTGGAAATGCGCTCCAATCTATTTTCTGGAGATGCATAACTGACTTTTCTCCTTTAATACGATTTAATTAAGCTAGCTCTTACACAACTTAGAAATCTGAAAATATGGTTCAAGAACATGAATTGCCGTAAATCAAATAGCCTTTTAAGGGCCTAACCTTACACACTCTGAATTGTAAGTTTATTTTTTTATATAGATATCTTGCAAATTGGAAAAAAAAAATTTCTAATTGTAACTTTTGAACTATAAGCATGTTTTTCATAGTAGATTTTATGATAAAGATGGTGGACTAGAAGACAAAGGAAGCATTAAGGTTCAGGGCAAAAGGGGACGGAGCTCTTGGAGGGAGTCTCCATTTTTTAAACATATATTGGTACCTCCTCTACCGCGCACTAGGCTCCCTTTTTTGGAAACTTGTGATGGTCTGACCAATCCGAGCAACCATGTTAATTCCTTTCCAATGATGATGATGCTATATCAGATGGCAGACATGGAATCTCTACATCATTTTGCGACAAGCAGGAGATCAAGTAAGACTACAATTACATTCATGAGTAAATGACAAGAAAGACGAGAGTTGCTGAGGGATTTCATGATAAGATTTTACATGAAGACCTTAGAAATTGCAGGCCTAAGTGTATCAATGTTGGTGTTATTGTTGCCAGTGATGATATCTGTAATAAATAGCAATGAATTCAAAATGGCTTTGGCATTAGAAGAGCCTGAAACAATATGAGAGCTAAAGAAGCGTTCTGAACGATATATTCAACGTGAAGAAGTGGTGGGCGCCACTAGAAATCGAGGGGGAAATAGGGACAGTGAAAGAACGGATGGGTCAGGAGAAGGAGAAGGACAGAGGGTGCAACGGACGAACACTGGTGGAAGGACTGATGGCCTGTAGGTCTCACTAATAAGGTCAGAGGGCAGTCATGTGATCGAATGCCTTTGACTGTAAATCATACTATATGCGGTGTCTCAGACTCTCAGGCATGTTCTTGAGTTGATTCCAGTTCAAAAATGCCCAAGCAGTTTGGGCAGAGGCCGAGTAGAAGTTGGAGCAAACGAGCGCAAAATATATAAACAGTTAACGTTTACGCTAAATGCTAGCATTTAATACTCCGATCCCCTCCTTTAATGTTTACGCTATACTAGGAGTGCCAAGGTGCACATACCACTTTAACTACGTCTTCATTAGTCGAAGACAAAATTATCTAAATGAATTAAATTACATTGCAGAGAGTAGTTACGATACAATCCTATGTAAAAAATTTATGGGAGTTGTCTCGCTTGTTGAGAATGAAAACGAGAACAGATAAATATGGAAGGATAAACAAAGCAAAATACCAGTACGTAACTCGATCTGCAAAAATGCCAAACACATAATTGTAAAATTAAGAGACTCGAAATGTTGATCTTGCTGGCTTCGGCCATTGGTAGAATCTCCAACCTTTGCTAGTGATATTATATTGTGGATTATTTCAGACGAAAGTGATGAAGTTAAAGGTTGCGAAAGTGTTAATGAAATGAACTTACGATATGTTTATTGGATACAATTATGAATCATGTTGTGCAATGATCACTATTTTTCTATATTTAGTTTTTAAAATTATATTTTAATGAAAGAATAGAATTATGATGACTTATTACATTATAAACAATATATAAAAATAAGATTATGTTATGATCCATTACATTCTTCCATCCTCCCCTCTATATATTTCTGCAAATAACAAGCAGTTCAATTGATTCCTGTTCTTCTGCTTCTATACAATCTACAGCTTTGGCATCGATTCCTGCTTGCTTGCAAAACCATGGATTTACACATGACATATGAAATGAGATTCTTTTAATTTCAAGTCTAGTGATTAAATAAGCTAGTTTCTAGCCCATATAGGCCACTTAGTTTATTGGTACAACACGGAATTTAACTTAAGTTTCCGTAATAGGTAAATGCTTTGAATATAGGTCGGTTAAGTTTACTCGGTAAAAATTAAAATAATATTATTTTAAAAGTAATCTTTTTAAAAAAATTAAATTCAATCTTAATTGACTCATCAAGTTATTAGATTTGACCGGTCAACACTCCCATAATGTTTTTAAATCTAACGTAGATGTAAACTGAATTTCAATTAGATTAGACTAAATTTAATAATACTGAATTTAAGTATTGGCATCAACATCTAGTGTTTAATTTCAAAAAACCATTTAATGTCGATGTATAGAGTTAACCATCTCAAGGGGAAGAGGGAAGATGGACGACTGGCTCTAGATAGTACATTATATTACGCAACCTATTTTCATTTGTATTAATATCACCCAAATCTATAGTCTTACAGATTTAATTAAAAATATTAAATAAAAAATCGAGTTAATTAAAATTTATTTCTTAAAGTGTATATATAAAAAATTAATTAGTTCTTATAGCATGAGAAATAATTAAATAGACCTTTAACTAATTTTGACCATCCTCGATTCAATAGTTTTTATTCCAAAAATACTTTATTTCATAATAACACCTTTTCATTTTACTTATTTCTATTTTCTTTATTCTATTTCTTCCCAAAAAAAATTTAAATTTAAAACGAACATAAAATAGATAAAATCACTAAATTATCAGAAAATTTAAAAATATAAATATTAAATTTATAATTCCTAAGACTATGAGTATTAATTAATTACTTTTGTTAAACTACAGGGACTAAGTTATAGTATCTTCAGAAAAGTCACCACAATAATAGTGCTGAACTGGAGTTTAACTTCTTCTGACACGCGTAAATAACATTTATGGCACATTCTTTTTTTTATTTTGTTTTTTAATGTGTGTTTCTGGATTAATTTGTATGTAATTTGATTAATTCTAAAAATTTTAAAATTAATAATTATATAGATTTTCAGTGATTATCAATATTAATAATGACAGTATTTGAATGTATTTGAATATATGAGACTATTCTCTCCCTCGTTATACACTACCCAGGTGGTTTTGCAGATCTAACATTTATCCACGAGCTAAGCTTCACCTCCATTTGTTTATTAAAAATAAAAGTTTCATTATATATATAAAAAGCTCGTTAAGATTTTGAGAAAAAGAACGTAAGTTGACCAATTTAAACTTGAGAAACACCTCATTATTTAACTCTTAAAAAATTTTCTTTGAAAAATAAGATTAAGATTGATAGCAAGATTTTCTTTGAAAAATAAATATAAGGCATCCTGCTCATCTGGTTGCATTTTCTTTGGGTAAAGTTTATACAGTACTTGCATAGTTGCATTCATACTTATAGTACTTGATCCAAGAAATCGATCCAGCCCGATACTTAGTTCACAGGTCGGGGAGTTAGAGTGTGTTTGGTATTGCGGTAGCTGTTGTGGTTGTGGTTTGAAAAAAATTGTTTTAAAAAAAGTATTTTTAGTTGTGGTTGGTTTGAAAAAATAGGTGTTTGGTTAAAACTGTGGTTGAAATTGAGGTTGAATAAAAAGTAGTTTAATGTGTTTGGTTAAGAATGATTTTGAAATTAAGGTTATAAAATAATTTTAAAAAATATATATTAATATTGATGGTTTTAAATTTAAATATTGTAGAATTAATTACTCCTATTACATCATGAAATAAATAATACTTTATATAAAATATTTTTTATTATTCCATTAAACTATTTACAATTCCATTACGTACAAAACTTATCCGATAAGAACTACAGTTTTCATAATATTTTGAGTGTGTAATAAAATTAGATAAAATATTACCAGGTATAAAATTGATATTATAGTGCGAGTGAATTTAATTCACTATATACTAGTTTTTCAAGAAAAAAAATATTATTCACATCATAGTGCGAATGAATTTAATCTACTCTAAAACTAATTTTTTTTTAAATGTAAAAAAAAAAAAAATGTGTGAACAGTGCAAGTGAATTGCACTGTTTACGTGAACAGTGCAATTCACGCTTGAACGGTGTGTGCTACACTGTTCATGCTAATTAAATTTAGCGTGAACAGTGTCCACAAAGCAGCAAAATGCTGCTTCTTCCTTTCCTGCGGACGCGAAAAAACATGGGCCCATACACAGTAAAATGTGTTTTTTTGTTACCAAACGGGTTGCATCTGCGTTTTAAACAAAACGCAGACACAACCTCGTTAACAAACGGGTTCTTAATCTAGAAAAAAAACCTGAGTTTTCTCATTGATTTGGCCTAGACCAGGCTTTGGTTTGATAAGTCATCAGATGACTCGTTAGATCAGGTCGGGTCTTGTAATTATTCTTTCATTAATTTGATTTTCTTTTATTATAGAAAGGGTTTGAGTGGATAGTATGATATTGAAAAATAAAAACAGAACTGAACTTCGATTTGCTTAGCAAGAAAAGGAAAGCCTTTCTATCTCTTGAAATTGTTGTTTTTATTGTTTATGTCCTGTAATTTCAGAGAAGTGCAGCCTTCTTTCAGTACATTGTTTTGGTCTAAATTAGAAATTGACTCTTTCACCTTGCAATGATTTATTTGTTTGCATAATTGAATCATCATCTCAAGTTATTAACTAACCACGATGATAAATTGGAGCGTCCAAAGTATATTTACAGGCAAGTGCAGGTAGCTAGCTAGTCCTTGGTCATGGGGTCTTGTCATATTTGTCCCCTTCGCAAAGTGACAAAGTTAGAGTGTACCCACAAATCAAAAGTTGCGCGATTTCTTTTCCAGGGTAGCCTTCTTTATCTCAAAGAAATTATTTGTGAATGCCTACGAGAAAAGAAGAAATCAACAGCGAAATGAATAGTGCAGGTGTGTAAATCTGAGTTGTTATTGTCTCATGGTGCGTGTCTATTGTGTTTCTTTTTCATCTTTTTGCAGGTGGAGCGGGAGGTTATCCGACTGGGAAGCAATGGTGGCGGTGCAAGCAGCAGCAGCAGCAGCAGAGGAGGAGTGGGGAGACATTATGGTGATGCTGGTGGTGGGGCATGGAAACCAGCCTTGCAGAGTTTTTCAGAAATTGGAACTTGAAAAGCACCCCCACCCCCACTATCTCTCTTTCAAAACCCTCTTCGGCGCTGCCTTCCATTCCCTTCTCTTCCACGAACAACAATAAAACAACAGGAACATCAACAGCACATTGAATCAGTTTCCACTACAGCTGTACTGGTGCAGGTTTTAAAATTACGAGATTAGAAGGCACCAGTCCGATAGCGCAAACCTACAGCTCAGTACTTCAGATCAGACCAATGATTAATGCAAACCTACAGCTCAGTACTTCAGGTCACACCAATGGTTAAAAAAAAACTAAAACAAAAGGAAGATTAATGTATACCTAGACATATTTTACTATTAACTATAATAGTGCTGTTACTATTTTACCTTATGTTATAATTCAATTTTTATCCCTTTTATTTTAATTGTTATTATTATTATTATTTTATTTACCAAAAATTATAGTAAAAAAATAAAAAATAATAATGAAAAACAAATAAAAAATAAAATAAATAAAGAATGAATTAAAATTTAGGTTAAGTGCAACATGTTTGGAAGTTTAGAGATTAATTAAACTCTTGATTATTTTAATTAATCAAATCAAAAACTTAATTAGAGAATTGATAAGTTTTGAGACTTAATTGAACTTGGAATTAATTTAATTAATCAAATCAAGGGTTTAATTAGAGAATTGATAAGTTTTGAGACTTAATTGAGCTTGGAATTAATTTAATGAAATCAGGGACTTAATTGAAGAAATATCAAAGTTTGGGGTTTAATTGGGTCCAAATTGCAAAAATTAAAATCCAAGGACTAGCTTAAAAATGGCGCAGAAATGCAAGGATCCAATCACATTTTATCCAGGGGCTTGATTGCACAATTACAAGAATTCCAAGGACCAAATTGAAAGCAGCCTTTGGAATTGGAAAACGAAGTCGTTTTGGCAGGCTACTGTTTGCTCGTTTTCTTCCTCTGCAACGGCTCTGCCATTAAAGGTAAAGACGTTTCTCCATTGAATGGAGCACCCCACAGCATTACCGCCGGCCGTTATAGCGCCGATCGATCTCTAGCCCTATAAAAATCCGGGTAAAGGCAACCTCGCGGGGGAGAACAAAAGGGAGGAGGAACAAAAACAGAGAGGAACGAAGCAGAGAGCATGAACCAAACAAAAAAAAAACACAGAAAAGAGAAGGAAAAGTAAAGGAGCAACACAACGAGGAGTATTGGCTTTGCTATTGCTTTCGTCCCTGCAGACAGAGAAAGACCCAGAATCAAAACAAATTCACAGCAGGCCGACCTCTTCATCATCTTCTCGACTTCAAAAGTTGCTGAGAAAACAAAAAGAAAACGCAGACAAGTGAGCATAGAAGGAAGATAAAGGGAAGCAGTAGGTAAGAATCCATCAGCGTTGCAAGCATCTTCGGTCTCCAAAAGCAGGTATGCCCGTTTCTTCATTTTGCATTCTTTAAGGCCGTTTGTTTTGCTGCAAAGTAGTTTTTTTAAAAAAATAAATTCCGGAAAAATAATTTATTTTTTTTATGTTTGGTAGTGTAATGAAAAATAAGTTGAAAAATACTTTTCAATATTTGATTATGTTATGGAAAATGAGCTGAAAAATAACTTATTAATATTTTATTTTTTCAAGTTTATTAAAATAATGAGAAACAAATCTTACAAATTAAAAGGTTGAATGAGAATGAAATTGAAAAAAAAAATATAATTTCATAAATTATCTCAAATAAAATAAATAATAATCAAAATAATAGAGATCAAATCTAAAAAATAAAAAAAATAAAAGATGAGATTAAAATAATAATAATTAACATTTCATAAATTATTTCAAATAAAATAAGTAACAATCAAAATAATAAGGACTAAATTTGATAAATAAAAATTTTCAATTAAAAAATAATAAGGAAAAAGCAAATAACAATTATAAAAATGAGGACCAAAGTTAATATAAAAATTAAATTCTAAGAGATGAAATTGAAAAACAAATATTTAAAACAAAATATATATAACAATCAAAAGTTTGAGGACCAAATTTGATATAATCAGCAAATAACATAACATTTCTAAATTTTTCACAACTTCCGGAAAGTGTTTTCCGCCCAAAATAAAAGGAAAACACTTTTCTGAAAACCAAGCAAAATTTTTCATTTGACTGAAAAATATTTTCTGTTGATCAACTTTTCTAATGGTAAATAAACACAAGAAAGTTTGGAAAGTGGTTTTCCGGAAACCACTTTCCGGGAAACAAACGCATTGCGCGGAGGTAATTTTAATTACCTTTGCACAGTGCCATGCACGCGTAAACAAGTTCACGTGTGCTTTTCCCAACCCGGGCCACTGGCTTGGGTTGGTGGCCGGGCCGGGCTGGCTAGGTCCAATCCAACCCAAAAAAATAAAAAATAAAATAAAAATAACAAAATAAAAAGTGTAGAAATAGAAATGTTGCATGTCTTAAAAAAATATATTTTATCAATTTATTAACTGATATCAAGATCATGAATAAAAATAACAAGTTCACATGGATTGTATTTTTTTTATTTTTTTTATTTTATCATTTGATATATATATATATATATATATATATATATATATATAATTTACTTTATAGGTTTTTCTAAATTTTTTTTATAAAATTATCTTTACGTGATTAACTTGAATTCATGAGTTTGCTTAGTATATATTCCACATCTATGAAATATCACAAAATCCCTGATATATCAAAAATGTTTTTATTATTTTTGAAATTGTACTTCCTTAATTCCATGGTTTTGAACTCGGCCTAGCATGGTGGGTCGACTTGGGACCTGATCGATCCGTGGCTGGAATCGGGTTGGATTAAAGAAAAAATAGAAGAAGAAAAAACCTGGCGGGTTGACCCTGCGACCTGGTTCATTTGACAAGACGCGGTCAAAAATTCAGTTGCGACCTGTTGACTTTTATTTTTTTATTAAAATAATATTGTTTTGATTTTTTAAAAAAAAATTAACCCGAATAACCTAATAATCCAATCAAAACTTAAAAACTGAGTCTTAGACCGAACCGGTCAAGGTATGCCTAATCCCACCCCATAATCATCTTCCACTTAGGAAAAAACAAAGAAAAGAAAAAGGCTTGAACTTGAACTTGACTCACTGAAATAGCGAAAATACCCTCCTCCTCATTGCTTTCCCCAAACCCAGAACTCAGAAGCCAATGGATACTGTAAAACCCTATGGGACCTCCTTTTCTATCTTCTCCGTTCTCCTCTTTTTCTATATTTAGTTATTTGCCCCACCTTCCCTTCCCCTTCAACTCTCTTTAGGTACCCTAGTCTCTCTTTGCTTAATTTTTTCCCTTAAAGTCTAAGAAATTTGATATTTAAATACAGTAATTATCAGAATTATTAATATATATTTTTAAAAGATTTGTACTTTTAGTTTCTCGGGGTCTTGTAGTTGTTGGTGAGAGTAGTAAAGTGCCAATATCACCTAGCTTGAGAGTTATGAACTCAAAGCTAGGGACTTTGGTGCTTTGCGAAAGAATTTATATCAATGGGTTGCCAAGGCTTAAACACCTGAACAAGTTTTCCCATTCTTTGAAGCTCAAACTCTCACCTTCTAACTCCAGTTTTCGCAGACCCCATGTTCAGGTATGTTTTCACAGGTGAGTTTATCTTTTACGAAATGGCAATGCTTTTGACTGCCTTTTCTTACCTAGGCATTGGGCACTAGCTTTTGAACTGGAAATTTAAGAGCCATTGATGTATTTTCTTTGCCGGAACGCGTCTCGTGCGATAGGGATGTGTCCGCAGGAAATGTGGGAGAAGATTGATAAGGGTGGTTCGTGGGTTCGATCCATGTAACCTTTTGACCGCAAGTTGTTAGATATAAGAATGGCTGGTGTATCCTCAGAAACCATCGAGCTGTTGATTGAAGAGGGTTGGTTTTACCATTTCTGTTCTACCTGTTGTTTTCAGGAGTAACATGTCAGGTTTATGGTACTACTTCATTTTTATGTTAGCAATTTGTTTTGCTATTGTTCTGCAATTTTCTTGTATCGTCTGATATTCTTAATCTTGGGTGTCATTATGCCTAGCGTTCAAGCCTACAGAAGCGGCTTTTAGGGTTAAAATTTGAAAGAGCATTACCATTCAATATTTCATCTTCAAATGGCTACTCTTTACTTGACAGCCACTTTAATCTCATTAAACTTATCAGGAAGGCAACAAATTGCACTTCCAGGGTTGTAGATGGGCATGATAGTCACACAGGTGCCAGAGGCTGAAGCCTTTGTAAATGACAATGAGAATATTACTTGTAATCTTGAAGTGTGATCTATTTATTATCTAATACTTTTCCTCGTTTGTGCATTTCTCTGTGTTCTTATATTTGAAATTTGACCATGGTTTTCAAAGATAATTTTCTTTGCTGCTGACGACAATTTGCAGGAAAAGAGTCAAGGCATGTTTTTGGTTGTTTTCTTTCTTGTTTTACGAGGGCCATAATTGGCATTTATGTTCTCTCATCAAGTGTAGAGGACACCGCAGGCAGAAATATTTGTAAATATTATTATAATTGCCTAAAATATATGAAGCAATTAGTTTGTGCAAATGCATCAAGCGTGGAGTGTGTACTATCTAAATACAGGTACACAGACCTGGTCATGAACTACTGGTTTGAAGGCAGATGGAAGAGGAAAATGGTTTAGAAAGAAGTCGTTTTGAACATTTTTGGTGATGTTCATGACAGTTTCGACCCATCTTTCTGAGCATTAGGTGGAATATTGAATTTCACCTCAATTGTCAATATACATAGCTTAATGAAAATTGAATTCCTAAATGTTGAGGAAGAAGTCTAAAATGAAATGATAGAAGTAACATCGCATACAAGCAATAATTCACATCCATCCCTAAATTAAGGTATTACTATTTTGGTGATAAGCCGCCAGCTTCATCCATTTTGGATCTAGTTGTCCCCTTACTTCTTTCCAGGCCTTTCATTTGTTTATGTATTGCCTTTGCATCTTTTTCTTATCTTTCTCTGCCTTTCCCCTGTTTCTGTAGTTTAGAGTGGTGGGTTCTTGGTTGCTTCTCTTGGAGCTTTTCATTCGAATGGCTTCGTCTGTGGTTTTCGTGAGCTTGTGTTGATCCAGTTTCAAATTTGGTTGCTATTCTTTTTTTTTTATCTGCGCTTTTTGGATCATCTTTAAACTTTAATTTCTACATTGGTGTTGTTTTTCAATGGATTTTCTCGCCCTTCTCGTTTGCAGAAGTTCCAGCTGAACAACTACGTTGGCTCTTTCCCACGCACCGCGCCTATTAGAAAATCTTGAGAGGGCATATAAACAATTAGACATTGATGAAGAAGCATATAACCTGGAAGTTAAAAATCAGGAGATCATTTTTGAAGGGAACATGGAGCAGAAGAAGAACCTTACTTTGCAGGTGCACGACCAGTTCCAGCTTGGAAAATACTGCTGTCCTTTGGTTTGATTTGGTTGTTAAATATGAAGCATCATGCTGGGAGATTGAAATGCAATTTTGGAGTGATTGTGTTCCTCTTCATAAGCCACAACTAACATGCTAGGATCCTCCAAGCTCCTCT
>Ga0307513_10005534_pt1 | contig 16656 bp, 10 predicted proteins | sample 15_EM_MG_FD_202174 | JGI IMG/M metagenome (GOLD analysis project Ga0307513, IMG submission 202174) | Populus trichocarpa ectomycorrhiza microbial communities from riparian zone in the Pacific Northwest, United States - 15_EM | ecosystem: Host-associated > Plants > Roots > Unclassified | place... | reverse complement strand
TTTCATCGCGAGACATGCATCACGCGACAAGAAAATCATTTATACTTATGATGGAATGGTTCACAAAGGTATCCCTGTTGTCGAGCAGGAGGCGACCTTCAAATCCCATGTATCAGGGAAGAATATCAAACTTCCCAATGGCTTTATCGTTTATCAAGCATTCTATCATCTTCGGGGATCTATACGAGCACAACAACGGTTTTACGAACTTCGTACCGAGGCCCTACAGGAGCATTATAATGTCCTAATCACCCAATCCAACCCCAACGCACTTCCTTCTATCACACTTCAATCAGACGAGTTTGTTCGTCTTGATCCTGCCCTCCGAGTCGACTGGACAGATAAAGAAGACACATATGAATATGTCTTCGGTAAAGTCACTCATAGCCAACCTGTCGACGAAACTCGCCCAACGTTTCCTCCATTGCTTGCGTCCCCTGAGTCTCTTCCTGATTCCGAATTCTCCATCAATTGTCGGTGTGGAGTTTCTGGCGACGGAAATATTCTCTATTCTCAAGAGGATGGAGAAGCGATCCAATGTGATTCGTGTAATGACTGGTCGCACATTGCATGTCAGTACAATGGCCGTGCAGATAGTTTGGGGAAGAACGAACCATTCCTGTGTGACTTCTGCGATTTATCCAAGTTATTTGCACCTATGGGGGCGTCGAAGAGTGCGTCACGAAGTTCCAAACGCAAGTGAGTCAGCATTTCATATATATGTGTGTATATATCATATCTGGCTGCAGGGAAATGGCGGCACGTACTCTGTGGAATAAACCGCTCACACAGCGCCTACACCGTGGCCGTGGTGCATTGGCTAGGCATGGAGAATTTTGGTATCCCGTCCGCGTAATTCACCATGAAGGCGGTCAGCAGTGGAGAGTATGCTGGTTTCGGACATGCGAGTTCGCAGTTCCTGGTATTATACCAGGAACTGTTACAACCGTGGCTGAACGCGATATTGTCGACTCGTTATGGAATGATAGAACCGCAAGACGCAAAATACAAGTGAGTCAAAGTTGTATAACGTTGGGCAGAAACTAAAATTACTCAGCTCGGAAAATGGACGCATTCCTGGGACATTCCAACATCTGAGGACATCCTTGCAGACCCATCTTCCATTCCATATAATGACGCAATCAACGAGGTTTTGACGCCATGGGAGCCGATACTGAAACAGCTCCTCGATGTGCCGGACACTGTGGACGCTGACGAGGTACCTGCCAAGGCCTGGCTCGAGGAAACAGCGAAGAACAAGAAAAAGAACATTAACAAAGAGTTAGTACCCTACGTTGGAAGCCTTTCGCTCACCATTCGCACTCAAATTTCCAATTGGTTCGATGTCAAGATCGGCCACCGGGACAAAAAGAAGCAACGCCAATGGCTCGGGCGCTTACCAATTGCACATGCATATACCATCTACATTGCAATGATTCTCAAGGCCGACCGAGGTAACGAGACTCTATTGGATGGCGAGCAAGGGTGCACCGGGATCTGAATGCCGGACGTCAACCCGGTTAGTTAGTCCAGCCTCTGGCCACGAAAAAAAAAAATGGAACCCCCTAATTTTACCCAAAATTAGGTATCTGGAGCTCAATTACAACATTTTATAATGTACTAGAAAGAATATAAGTCCATGAATGATCACTAAATGGCTACATATTGTCTGAACAGGGGCGAAAATGACCATATTTGGGGTTAGGGTAAATGAACATTGAATTATGTTGTCTGAGCAAGTACTGTACCATTTCGACCGATCGTTCACATCACGCATCACAAGGCCTCATGAACTGAACCAATTTGGCTTTCGTCACGCATCACAAGGACCTGTGAACATCCTCAAAATTGGGATTGCAGGTATAAAAAAAAATTTAGGCGCTTCGCGCCAACTTTATGAACAATTTGGTCAAAAAATTCGTTCAGTCACGCATCACCACTGGTCGTGAACATCAGTGTCAGTGAACTATGTGCGTCACGCATCACAAGGTGTGAACGATCGGTCGAAATGGTACAGTATGTATAAATTGATTCTTCAAGGAACTGTGCCATTACAAATTTGGTTTGGAGGGTAATTGGAAGGCATACATATTATTTAGTATCATCTTGATTGTGTAGCCCTTGAATGGGCACCAGCGAAGGTGCGTCTCACAAGCGTCTCGGGGCAAAGCGTCTGCAGAAGTGGCAGCAGAAGTGATGTCATATTGCCTTATTTGGAATTGTGCCTGATTACGTAGTTAGTTAGTCCACCTGAATTGGCCTTAGCAAAAAAATCGACCCTGTATATTTTTTTCCAATGCCGGTGCACCCTTGATGGCGAGCTTCTTAAGAAGGCATGGAAGGCACAATTCAGCGGCACACCTTCAGTCTTGATGGATATTGACGTTGATAAAGACTGCTTGTATGTCTTGGAGGAAGAAATGTTTGAGCGGTCGGCTCGTGCAGGAATCGCCGGTCATCGCCAGTGGGGGTTAGATGCAGGAGAGCATGACAATTGGGATCCTTATGCAGGTTCGCCTTCAAGTTTCAACCATGGGGACAGGATAGAAAGTGAAAGCGAACTCGAGGTGAGTTTTGTCTCAGATTTGAAGACAATTTGACTTACATGACGCTTCAGACCGGACCTCAATACAAATATCTTCCGGTTAAAGTTACTCCAGTCGATTCACGCCCGCGGCCGAAACCACGTCCAATTGTCAAGAGAGGGGGAAAACTGAATAAATGATACTAGTAAATTAGCCAGAGTACTTGGCACGATACCTATGAATGAATCCACATATAAATTTGAGCAAAATTTGAGACGCAAGTGAGAGTCCAAGTCTGCCCTTTTTGGACATGGTGTGACGTGGCTTTCTCGGGCTGTTACACCCAAATTCTCATGCTACTCCGGAGTCTGGAGGGAGTATTGGACTGGCGATGGAGCTTTAGGACGTTATTGGAAGATATAATCATGTAGAATCTATTTATTATCAATTTGAACCTTAGTAAACACCCCTCTATGTGATTTCTGTGACCCTTTTTTTTTTTGCTGAGAGTGCCGATTGTATGTCTCAGTCCTCGCAAAAAATGAGATCCCTTGCCATATAAACAGTTTTAGTGTCATGTTGATAACATGTAGCAGTAGATTCCATAAAAAAAATTGCATGTTGGCATGAGTTTTTCCGGAAGGATAACTCTTACAGTCCAAAACATACTGACACTCAGACTAGTACATATAATCGACGCTAGTTCGACGCTAAGTGTGGCTTGTACCTGCGCAGGTGTGTGCTAGTGCCCCGAAAATGTCGCGCAAGTCTGCGCTACACTTGCTCAAGTCCGCGCTACACTTGCGCAAGGCTGCGCTACATTTGCGCAAGCGCGCAAGACTGCTGCGCAAATTTTCCAGTGCCCCCATTGGGGGCGTATTGGAAGAGATTGGGATTGAAAATTGCCGCTGAGTATGAACGGCTGTGGTTAATATCGACAAAGGTGCATAGACCTAGATGGAGAGTGTAACAGCGCAGCCATAGACCCCGTTTCGGTTCTTTATCAATGGAGAGAAAGGTTGCGTTAGCGTTATCAATCCCATCCGGGGAAGGAGCAAAGAAAGACAATGTGATGAGATGAAGAAAATGAAACAATGAGTTGAAAGCGAAGGATTGGTGGGGTTACAGGGGACGGAAGAGAGAAGGATGTCGCGGGATGCCCAATGGGAATCAAGAGCCGTGTATGTGTATCGGAATCGGCGAACGAACGAACAACGCCTCCACTTTGACCCATGGATAGCGGATGACGCGACGAGAGGGGATGCGAATGGGAAGGGGGCGGGGAGCCGGGGAGGGGAGAAGAGCTTACCTGACCTCTGTTGACTTCCGCTCGCCAGCGCTTCGCTCGCCATAAATCCGAACCTGGATAAACAGACGAAGAGGAATACCGTGAGTCGATGTATGCGAAGGGAGGGATTGTATGAAAGAAAGATATGGTAGATACCATATGACATGGATCGAATACGGGTTGAACGTTGAGGGCCCTCGTCTGTGACAATAGGGGAGTCTTCGGGAGTGCCAGTGAAGCTGGCTGGTATATTCGCATGTACAGCACCACCCACTGGCAGGCTGATCTATCACATGTATCTAATTAGATACGCATTCTGATATATCACATTACATACATTCTGGGTTCTTCCACCCGTTTGTCTTCGTTTCATTTTAAATAATAAACTCAGCCCAAAGGCCCTTGCATGGCGCGCCTCAATTCCCGATTGGGCAATCAAACCTGCCTCATGTCCCAATTGGGTAAATAGGGAGAGCAAATTGAAAATGAAAAAACATTTATTTCACTAGGACAACGACAGGGACCCCTCCTCCAAATTCTAAAAGCCCTCCGATGCCCAAATAAGGCTCGTCGGGTGTCATCTACTCACAAAGATGATGTCATATTACCATATTTAGACATGTGCCTGATTATGTTAGCCTTGGTTAGTCCAGCTGAAATTGCCTTAGCAAAAAAATCGACCCCCAGGTCTTTTTTTTCGATCCCGGTGCCCCCTTGCTAGTAGGTTTAAGCTTTCAATACACGATACCATGCCATAAAGCGTGCCTATCCATATAGTTTTAGCATTGGATGCATTCGTGATAGATTAATATAATTAAGCAGTTTGGGGCCATTTCGATATAAGGTGGCTTCCCGGGGCATCGAGAGCCCCGCAGGCATCGCACGGCCGATTGTGTGCAACCATACTGATGTCAACCTTCTGTTAATCACTAATACCCACGAGGAGTCACGACGGACCATCGTCGCCATCGCCACTCACCGGCAAGCCAAACAGCCAGTGAGAACCCACCTGCACCACACTAGTCTTTTGTCTGGCTGGTGCCACGATCATTACCCCTTACTTGCATACTAAGTAACCAAATTCCATCCTCAGACCGTGACACAAGCCACGATGGGCTCTCGAAGGGTTGAGTCTCTTCTCGACACCTTGGTCTTAGAAATGTGTGCGAAATCACCCAGTTGGTCTGATGTAAACAAAGGCAGTGGGTCATCAGCTAGTGCTGTAGTCTAACAGACGATCGTGCATGACACTTCCATGACACTATCAGCGTCGCCCCAACAATATTTCCTATTGCAGATTTTCTCAGCTATCGCTTCAAAGATAATTCATGGATCCCCTTGAACAGGCGATATGCAGAATTACTTACCGGATAAACAGAAAGGTCGTGCTGAAGGCCAGAGGATAGATCATCGACTTCACTTTCCCGATGCACTCCCCCCGAGCTTGAACTCCAGATTCCCTGTCTTTGCTGCCAATTGAAGCCTGCATATGGTAAAACTCGACAGCAAGGAGAAACATAGACCATTTCGGACTTAAACGACTATACTGAACTCCGAGGCGCCCAATGATTTCCCCAAGAACGACGACATTCATGGCAAGGAGCGGAGTGAGTGCAACAATGGTACATGTGATCCTGCAGAAACTTGATCAATTTTTGAAGAATCCTACTACCGGATAGACCTACTCAATTTGAAATGGAGGCGACGTAGTGAACACAACGGTATCTGAAAAAAATGACCATTAACTACTGATTTATACATATCAGCCGCAAGTGGATAACTGTAGGTTACTTACACCACTTTGGAGTTAGACGGCTGTACGATATGCCTAGACGCTTGATAACCAGAAATTGACCGTGAGGAGAGGGGTTGGGGCAAGCAAAATCTTCAGAAGATGGTCAGTCAGCTCATGAACACCAACCATACCACCGCACTGACGTACTGAATTTGGAAGAGTAGCATTGCTAAAGGATCATGTGTACCACAATCGTCCAGACCAACCCGTTAATTCCATCACACGAATTGCTTGAAAAGCGTGTAGCTCTGAGATAAATTCCGATTAATAAAGCAAATAAAGGTCAAAATACTACTCACAAAGTGAGATGCTGAAGATGGTGATGAAAATAAATGCGGTAACTCGTGAGGGAGTATAGCCGTACAGCTCTATGTTTCGGACAACAAATAAGCTCAGAAACGATAATGTGATGAGTCACTTTACCAAGCGCAGTGCAAGTAGTCATGTTAGTTCTAAGGGTGGGTAGGAGATGAATGGAGCTTGGAGAGGGTCGACTTGCATTTATACTTTGGGGAGATGCAAAAATCGAGTCACTGGTTAACGACGTTGACGATGATCGAGAGCGGCTCCCGACCGATCAATTTCGACTGCATTTTTACATCACGAGAAACCAAGTTACCTCGCGGGCTGCCTATGCCGACTGTGTACGTGTTCTATGCCATGTAGTGTATGGTTCCCGTGAGGCAGTTGTGGGACAACACCAAATGGGGGAAACTTGCCATCAAGAGTCCGTGAGGAACCGCGGGCCTCGGCCGCCGATGCTCAGATAAAGCTTAAAGGCATGGAAATTCTTGGGCACCTCCTCGCCTCCAACATCGTAGTTCGAAATCTCTCAAAGTCTCGGAGAACCATTTGTTGGGTAGCCCGATTAAGATCACCCGAGTCGAATCAGCATCGGCACTATAAGTATCATGGGCTGAATGCCTCCAGTGATTTGATTCTATTAATATTCGGCACCCTCCCAGGATTCTAAAAAGTTACTCTTAAATTAGTAGGTTAGCGCCGTCACGGGCCTTGGCAAACATTGCTACATTTAAAGCATGACCGTCCCGACCATGACATTTCGGCTTCTTGAGGTGAAATGGAAACACTTTAAGCTTCATGACAGATCACGCAAGTGTGCCTTCTTGTCCGAAAGCATGCCACATCACTTAGTCCACTTTCTTTGTCGACCATCCCATCACATCTCTGTTTCATTCTTGACTGGTTCATCCGCCCGCATTCCCATCGGCCCTTCTCCCCGGAGACGGCTCATCACTCGAGCCATCTCCACCCCTAGTACCACTACCATGGACAGTATTCCTATGAGAGCACGATGAAGACGGACGAGAAGTAGGGTAATTTTAGATCAAGTAATGAATGTCTAAATATAACTCAACCAAGGCCGAACGATGGTTAGCAATGGTAATGCTGAAAATGTGTAACATGTTTGTGATAATGTTCACAATAGAGGGCGCCTCTGAGGCGTGCTGACAAGTCCCGAGCCATAAGCCTCAATTATAGGAGGACCGGCATGTGGGATGGGGCATTGAGGAGGGGTGGTTTTAGGTGTTAATACAATTACTATAAGTACGTACACTGATGTCGACATGCACATGCAGAGAGAACCGGTCATGGTATATTTGAGTGGAATTCGGAGGAAGCTGTACTTTCCTTCTTTAAAGCCCCCTTTTGTGCTTCTATTTAACAAGAGTCGAATAACATCACACAATCACGGAGACTTTTCAACGATGGAGGCCATCAAGCCACACACGGCCCAGGGCACACGTCTGGGAGCAAATTTTCTTCTAAGCGGTTGGTGGATGGTCACCATCTCATCGAGAAACCCGTTGAAGCCCTGGAATCCAACATTACGATTGCAATCGTAGTAAATCAAATTTTTTGCAGAACTCTGGAAGAAGCCGCGATCCAAAAGTATCCAGTTCCGTCATTCATAAGATCCTATGGTGCCTTTATAATTTGGACATGCCTTCCTCCGGCGTGTGTCTGACCACTGGGAGATTTTTTGGTTCCGTTGTCGATCACGGATATTAACATAATTCCCTATCAAGCAAAGACAAAATGCTGCGTCTCCTCGCAGCCTTTTCGCTGACGGTTATTCTCCAATCTAATTCGGCTTTATTTTCGCCGCTTACAAGAAATGGATTCAACCCAACGACTCCTACGTTACTAAGGAAATTACCAACGCCCTTTCTTCTAGAGTCCATCTGTCGGGGGTGGCGTCAACTGGCACGGTCAACTCCGGGGCTTTGGTCAACGCTCTCGTTTACTCTTGCAAAGCTGACGAAGAGGGAATGCCTCCCTGAACTTCGCAACTGGTCCCAGTTTTCAAGCAGCCTATTGTTGACTATCAGGGTTTTGACCAGCGTGGAAGCGTCCCTATCTCACAGGAGAGATCTGAACCCGTCATTAACGAGCTCAATCGGCATTCCGGGCGTCGGGTGTTCTACCTGCATCCATTTCTGCGGCACCTCTCCTCCCAGTAGCCTCTGCGACCTTCGGGTCATAATTGCTCCTTACGACTCAGATCGTGGTTCACCAGATTTTAGAATGGGCTCGCCTGGCTTGCGAGGTTATTTCGGGAGGGTTTTCGCAGAAACACCCCATACCTAGTTTCTGGGTGGGAGAATCACAATAATGGTGATAAGCAGCCTTCCGAGGTCCAGGGAATTACTATTTAAACTCTTGCCAACTCTGGGCTCTGATCCAGAAACCCCCGCCTGCTTTCGATTCAGAGTAAGTAAGACTTATTTCCCTCTCGAATGCCCATGAGACGCTCAAGTATTATAACCAGGCCCTTGCCCAACTACCTTCCAACATGAAGTTCATTACGACCATCTTCATCGCTGTGGCCATCCTGATTGGTAGTGCCGTCGCAGATCCGACATGCTTTATCGCCTGTGACACCAAACACACTGCGTGCTTAGCAACGTGCACCGAGTCCACTAATAATTGCATCAAGGATTGCGGGAAACTACTCGACAACTGCAACTCGAACTGCGATTGAACACTCACCACCTAGGGATAACCAATGCGCTTCAGGAAAGGGTTACGTAGGAGAACCAAGTTGGAACCAAGAAGTTTGGCAGAATTCAATCTTGATACGCGTTCTTCCGTTTTACTTATTCGTGCTGGTTCGGTTCAATAACAAAAAAGGTGATAGCTGACATGTACACAAGATACCTTGAGCAGGTATACGACGATAATGAGAGGAGTAAGTAACAAGAAAAGATACGGGTCCCATCACTAAATTAGAAATTTTGGAGAAACGTACAAGGTCATATGACCACCTAAAAGTCAGTATTCAGCACTATATGCGGTGTGAGTTTGCTATACTTGCAGCTCGATTCATAAGGCCATATATGGCCTTTCACAAGTTAGTTGCAAGTTTTGATCATCCTCACGAGGCGTCAATCAACCTTCTTTGCATCGCCTGGGATATGTAAGGCTATCTTTTAACCACGGGGTATCACAGGCCATTTCGACGAATATAAGTTACATAAATTGCTTGGGAAAAATTACGAGACAGCAGCCAGCTTTGCTCATCTCACAATCAAACACTTCAAGCAAACAGAAGAGGTTAGGAGGGAATTTATCGAACTCTGCAGTTGATCACTTGAAAGCATGATTTCAATTGAGAAAAAAACTCATAAACCTTGCTATACCAGACATTCCTGAAGGGTTCAACAATCTTCCTTGGATATGGAAGAGAATTTGGCCAACGCGCCAAGCAGCCGTTATGCATCTGTCGCAGTCTAGACGGAGTCTGGCAGCGACAATCGTCCATCTTTGAGCGCCAATACCAAAAAGGATGGATAATGCCCGGCTTACCACTTCCCGCCCGCCCCGTCCCAAAAAGATGAAAATCCAGAAGATGCTCACGGAAGGCGGATTACAACATTACCAGTTTCATGAGGAAATTATGTACTCCAAGAATTACGGGGCTGCAATGCCCTCAAGCCAAAAAGAAACGTTCAGAATAATTCAGCAACATAAGGCAGAAGAGTCACTGTCCGAGATAATACTCTTTGAAACATTTAGAGACCATTTAGTATCGTGAAATAAAGTCAAGGTTGAGAGAAGATCGAACTGTTCCTGCCATCTGGATAAAGAGAAAGTTTCAATGGACTGGATTATTAGGCTGAATGCTCTGAAGTGAAAAAGCTATAATTATTCGAATCAACAGGATATGAGCACAAAAGTAGGTGTCTACGAGGACGAGATCCCGCGTCAGGGACGGGAAGACGAGAAGCCAGATTAAGAAGGATCGATTCATTAGAAGAGAAGTACGACTCTGGCGCTAGATGAGCTTGAATATAATGCATTTTGTGGGTAGGATACAGAGTCGGTGCCAGTTACATCGCGTTACAGGATTGTTGGGAGAGGTGAAGAGTCATATTGGGGCGGAGCCTAGAATTTACGTCTAAAATAAGTCGCGTCATCAACTCCACATCAAGGATCGATTGTTCGAGTCCATCCTGAACTGCAACTCAAATTCACCAAGTTCAGGCATTGTATCGCTCCTGCAAGTGTTGGCCCCTCGAGAAATTATTACCATTGTCGCCCGCCGTCATCGTTGCCTCTGACGCGTCCTCTTAGGTTCTCTCTGTCCGCAGGATAACGTCAGGTCGTGGTATACAGCCTTACAGGACCTTTCACGCACACGCACAACATTCTCTAGTGTAGATATTTTTCCGTCCCTTCTGTCGCCCCTGCTGATCTTTATCAATTAACCAGCACGATGGCTTCTCAGGGCGACGACGACGTCAACGAGTAATGTGATGATGTATCTGCTGAGAAAATGAGGGGCAGGATGGGACACTGAAATCACTACCGGAGGACATGGTGTCAAGGCATGTAATGTCTTTATCTCTTCTTTTCACTGCCTTACGATCCCGAAGAGCGATTCACTTAGATGTCGTCACTTTTTCATACTGCCGCCCCCGCCTCTTTTCCTTCACGGTGTCAATGAGGCAGCGGTGCCAGACCTCCGTCACCCATCTTGAATAGACACAGCCCGGTCCGACAGCCAGTCTGCGCAATTCTACCAAGCGCAGGTCGACTGCCCGACTTCACCTCTACCACACGTCGCCGCCCGAGGCTCATAGGTATGTATGTGTTCTCGGTCTTCATTTGTTGTTATCTAATGTGATCTTCGTAGTTTTGCTAATTACGCATCTTTCACAGGCGCCACCCCGCCAACAAGCTGGAGAATCAACCAAAGTTCATTGACTCAACACTTCGCCGCCGCAGTTCGGACCAAATTTCGAAGTAGGTTTCATTTGTCCTTTATGCTCTCGCGACCGCTGATCGTTATCGATCTACCTTCAGCGCGAGGAAATACATAAGGACTTCCCAGGCTACAAGCTCGGCGATACCGCTGAAGAAGACAAAGGGGAGGATGGCGGTGACGCGAGCGCCTGGAGGAAGAGCATGCAAGATATGAAGCCGGGGTGAGCACCAGCAACGTGCGTATCGCGTTTTCTCCATCTTTTTACTGTCTAACCACCTCCATGATTTAGCCTTCATTCACCAACTATCAAAATCTGTCCATGTCCCAGCCTCCGGCGCTGTTTGAGTTTCGTCCTTTTATTCATGCTGTCCTGGCCATTAACTGGTGTCCATGTATGGCCAAAGGATTTCTTAGGCCGACGCGGCGATTTCGGTGAAGAGGACAACGGAAGCTGGATCTACCTGCGGATACGGTCGCCAGGGTATGCTTGATCTTCATCCATACTTTTTACTGTCTAACTATCGCGAAGATTGAGCATTCGTCTTTGAATCGTCGAAACTTGACACACCCCGGCCGCCGCGCTGTTTCGCCTCACTGTTCGGCCCTCAATCAGGCGCTGATGGCGGAACCGTCTTCAACAGGGTCAACCACGATTGGCGAATGTTAACCAGGCGTGGTTCCACGCAATATGGGCGTAGAGACTGTTTTTTCAGCAACGGCACCGCGCCTACTACGTGCTCCCCTCTTGTCTTGCATCCCTCGGGATCTCAGCACCCGCCGTTCTTCCTTGGATCGTTCTCGCACCCGTCACACCGGTGTGGAGCGTCGGGTGCGGATAGGGTTTGATGGCGATACGAAGCAGAGGAAGTGGGCTACAAGTGGGAAGTGGAAAACTTGAGTAAGTCATCAATATAATTAGGCCACAGTTCGTCTTCGACGTTTCATCTCCGGGGGCTTTTCGCAAGCGGCAGCAACAGCTACGACTCTCCCAACATCAAAGGCGTTGGAAGATCATGGGGTGACATCTTCCGAGGCCCCAGAAGCGGCGTTTACCCCACCTGCGACATCTCCACGCAGGAGTTTGGTATCAACGGCGATCCTTGCATCGTTGACCGCTGCCTCAACACCTATTCCAGCACTTACTACTCAGTCCTCAACCGCCGACGAAACCAAATGCCAAGGGAGGGCAACCCGGCGGTCGCGGACGAGGCCGAGGTCGTGGGGCGAGGCGGGGAGGAGGGCGAGTAAGAGGGCGAGGAGGTGGGCGAGGAGGTGGGGTTACGAAGGAAAACAGTGCAGAAGACGCCGTGAACAGAAACCCCGACCCAGACGTTTACCAAGTCACTCTCCTCTCTCCTACTTCCCGCCGTCGAATCGACATCCTCAACAAACGGGTGTATGCTCCTGACAGTTCCTACCACGGTCCACCTCTTGGCGCATCACACTCCATCAACGCTGATGGTTTGCGCCCATGCGTAACGTTCAACGGACCCCCACCCACTACAGCACCCAAGAAACGCACCTGGGACGTCGTTTCCGAGGTAGACATTGTTTCGGACAAACGGGCAAGAAAGGAGCGCGTGAGGATTCACTAGTTTAAATAGCATATCCTGTGGTAGTTTAAATGATACCCTAATCGAATAACAGAAATGAATTGAATAGAAGTACAACGATATATCATCCTAACGGGAATTCTATGTAAGTCCCTTACATACGTGTGATATATCACAGTAGCCAAGCATTTCCGTGCAAGTCCATTTCCGTGTAAGTCCCTTAGATACGCTGTATGGCTCTCCTATGGCGCTGGTCCATATCCCACTGAGCGACAAAAGCAAGCCGAGAACGTACCGCAAGCCCATGGAGGATAATTATATTTTATGTTACATTATTGTAATGACATACTTTTAATACGGCCAGAGCAACCCGCTAATATTAATAATGGCCAAAGCGAAGGCCGGAATAGGACAAAATAGAACGAGTAGGAGGGGGAATATGGGGTGGAATGGGGCATGTAATATGGTGATAAACTTATACTATCACCAAGGTTACATATTATGCGTAGGATAGAGCAGCCAAAAACCACGGGATAGTGGCAAGCAGCGCCCCAATGTGGAATGGCGGGTGCCAAGCCATTGTGCCGTTTTGGGAAGGGGCGGGCGCAAACGGGATTTCCCGGGTGTCAACCAATGCCGAGGGCGCCGTAGTGCTGGTGGTGCCGCGAGCAAGCCGCGCTGCAGCCCAAAGAAGGGTGGACAGTATCTAATGTGATATATCAGAGATGACCTGTAATTAGATTGTTTATTGTATCACAGTTGTGATGTAATTACATACCTATGATATATCATATTGCCAGATAGGCCTGTGTACAGGTGGCGTGGGGGACTGGGACGGCACCCTATCACCAACGAAAGATAGTGGTTCGTTCAAAGGCGAGGTGTAGAACCGGAGGCCAGCCTATTACATGGCTCAATAGAATGTGCAACACCAGGAGCACCTGTTCCTTTGGATCGAAGACGGGGTGAGGGGTCTGTGACAATGGGGGAGTCTTCGGGAACGCCAGTGAAAATGTGGAGCGGATTCGCGTGGGCAGGTGGCGTGGTGGACTGAAAGGCACCCTATCGCCAACAAAAGACGGGGATTCGTTCAAAGGAGAGGCGTAACACTAGAGGCCAGTCTGTTACATAGCTCGCGTGAAGGTACAATATCAGGAGTGCGGATAAGGGTTACGATGACTGTTGTGTGCCTGGGGTGGTAATGGCACTTGGGTCGAAAAGTGTACTCGTGCCTAGAAGAGCCAAAAACGCGAGAGGCGAAAATAGGACAACGTTGAACTGAACAATCAGTGAGGAAACAGGAAACAACACCACGTGACAACTTCCTGATTTGACGTCCCATGATCAACACCTCTTCTCCATGTCAATATTTCTACTTCTATATAAAGCCAGCCTAACCCAACAACTCATTTCATCCTACTTATTGAGAAACGGTATACGGCACGACATAGTAAGGGTACCTTCATTACCGGTGACCATAATCCATCCCTCATCTCGTCCCGACGCGGTGCCCAACGCGGTACGTTACCCTCGACAACCATTTCACCAATTTGAAATATGACAACCAGGTCTGGTCATACTTATTCTACAATTCTAGATTTCCGCTCACATACAAGTTGAAATCATCGACCAGCCCACATACATCACGGACAGGGGGTGCTAGGAAAAAACTTGAGTATAATACGAGAGATGAGATTGTGTGCGTGCGACGCATGTCGCTTTGCATCTAGAAGGAGTCGAGACAACCAGTCGGACACACTTAGCGATGAAAACTCGACGACTTCAACCTTCTTTTGGTTGGATGTCCGGATGTCGGGCGCCCCGAAAAGGAATGTACGAGAGACTGCATGTAGTATCGTGTCCAGGACGTCAGGAAGAGACTTGGATAAGTTGGAAAATGGCTAGTGAGCAAACAACGCTAAACTTGACTCTAGCATGTGGGAAAATTTATATCCTCAAGAAGCACTCAGGTCTGGCAACGTTGAGTGTGGGCTCTGGAGGAGAGTGGAATTGACATGTCCGAGGAGGATTCAAGGGCTAATGGGGTTGAGGACAGTGACGATGTGTAGGAGATTCTGCATGGAATACACCTGAATAATTCCGTACATTGACGCAACTATTTTACCTGACTGTCCGATGACGTCCCCGCGACGTCTAACTGGTAAAACCAACATTTCGGAAACTCTGGCAACTACCTGATGAATGTGTGATGAGTTCGGCATTCACGCATGACTTCCCGACCTTTCTTTTTTACTGAGCATGATGGACATTCACTGCTCAGTTAAAGTACTGACTCCGAGTCTGTGCTTTGCGGGCTTCGACTGAGACTCTGAGATCGCTCCTTGATGCCCGATTAATGTGCTTTCCAGTGAGAGTTTGGACTTTGGGACACAAACAAGGTCAATTTCGAGATGTAGTAAAAGCGGATATAGGTAAGCTTATTTGACGGTCACGAAAGGGAACGTAGATCTGCAAAATATCCTCCTGGAAGCTTGAGCGCTTGGAAATTCATACTTTCGATTTCTGCTGGGAATCCCTCCAGTCTGTAATTAAACGGGGAGGAGAAAAGGAAAAGCAACATCCGAAGAGGCAGAGAGTTGGTGGAGAGGGACAGTATGGAACTTGTGCAAGAGGTGCAAGTCCAACAACCTTTTAGAAGTGAGGCCCCTTCGAATATACTTAAAGGCAATGGTACTTGGGCAGTTTTTGGAGTTTCGATGTGTCCAGGAGAGCCAGTGCACTATGAATTTGTTAAGTGTTTTAAATTACCATACTGGGCGCGATGACTCCTCCTAATCGAACATGCTATCTGAATCCAAGAGTGCGCGAAAGGTATTCAAGCCTACACGATAGGAGGTCTCCAAGGAGAACCTAGTTGAATATGATTGTACTGTGGGCGGAATGATAGAAGGTGTAGTTGATACAAGGTCCAGGAGAGGGTCACACAATCCATTCCATTCTAGATCACAGTCAAGTCGCCTGAATAATCTTCTTGAATGAATAGGTGATCGCTTATCATCGAGATCAACGCCCTATCCAAATAATGGAAAAGAGCATTTATAGCAGGTATGAAGATTTTCTTCCAACCATGTACGGTCAATTCCCCGGACTTGAACACGAGACCCGCATTGCATCGCCAAACCTCGACCTTCTGCTTCGCCTCAAACACCCAAGTTCTGTCTCCTTCTCAAGTACTTGATTACACCGGAGTTCCTTCGTTCTGACTCCCCCACTTGTAGAAATGTGATTTCCATTCCGATACTCGTCTTCTTGACATGAAAAACTTCATCAATAAGCCTATTTCTGATTTTCTTCGTTGCGAATCATCGAAGAGACCATTCCTTTGAAGGAATATAATATAGACGGCTCACGTCAACGAATGTTTGAACGCCAAATGTTTCACCACCTCCTCATCAGTTCTGTACACGGAAATTGGATAGTTCAGGATACACCGAGAGTGAACTTGTCGTTGCAAGACCTCGTTCTCAGGAAGCTAAAGCAGTGCGCGGAGGTGGGGGTGTAGCTTTCGAAGCGCGTCCAGGCGTCGCCGTTGTGTGCCACCTCGACCCTGGCAGCCGAGGGGGAGGCTGAGGCGGTGGGTGATGCGGAGGTCGATGCGTGTGCGACGAGTACGAGTGCTGATGGAGGTTTGGATGTGGGTGGGCATGGGTCGAAGGACGAGAAGGAGAAGGATGCCCCGAATGTTAGACGGGAAAGGGGAAGGATAGAATGGAGGGCGTCGGATCGTCGTCGGATGTCGATTCCAAAAGCCCGCAGGACGTCAATGGCGATGCTAGAAAGTCGAGATGGCACCGCCTCGGTCAAGGTCGGCGGCAAGGTTAATCAACAGTTTTCATCGTCCTCCTGCGCCGCCTGTGCTGGACCAGAAGTTGCCTATTTCGACTTTATCGAAGTCGGTCTTTCCTCTTCTTCCTCCAAAGACACTCTCTGTGGTCTTTCCTTTTCCTCCTCCAACGGGATTCTTGTCGGCGTTGCCTCACCCGCCTCCAACGTCAACACTGCTGCAACATCCGCAGAATCAAGAGAAACGAAGAAAGTGGTTATCGAGCCCACGTCCATCCCTTCTCTCAAGGGGAAACAGGTTTCTAAATCGTCTCCTCAACTATCTCCACCACCCGCGTACTCCACAACCTTCAGTAGTGTCTGCTCCAGCACTTTGGATGCCACAGCCCGCCTTTTGCACAGCCACACTCACAGCCACGACAAGAACTCAAACCGTTCCAACCAACTCAACTCACCTC
>Ga0307513_10005533_pt1 | contig 16658 bp, 12 predicted proteins | sample 15_EM_MG_FD_202174 | JGI IMG/M metagenome (GOLD analysis project Ga0307513, IMG submission 202174) | Populus trichocarpa ectomycorrhiza microbial communities from riparian zone in the Pacific Northwest, United States - 15_EM | ecosystem: Host-associated > Plants > Roots > Unclassified | place... | reverse complement strand
GATAGGCGAGCTCCGGTCGGTCGTTCCGGGCCGGCACCGGTTGGCCGCGCAAGTGATAACCGAGTCGGTCGGTCCGCCGATGCACGACCTCCGGCGCTGCCGGTGCCGCCCACACCACCAGTTCGTAGCCTTCGTCGTCCTCGGTGTCGTCCCGGCCTCTGGCCTTCACCCGCAACCGGTAATCGCCAGGCCACGGCGGGGTTTCCTGAAGCAGATGTTGATCGCCTGGCGCCTTGGGCCCGATCACCGATGCCGCCCCGACGGTGGCTCGCCAGCTGACCTCGACCACTTCGTCCCACTCCGGTTCGGCCGGTGGCGGCGGGCCTTCGAGAACCGTGAGCACGACGCGCACCGGGCCATCGGCCGAGCCGGTACGGATCACCGCGCCACCGTCGATGACCGTGACGAGTCCGTTCTCGCCGAAATCGACCACCTCGGGGAACCTGTCCCCCTCCAGGAGGGCGAAGCGATGCTCGGACACCGGCACCGATCCGGCAGCGCCACGGGGCAGCAGATACTCCGCCCGGATCTTTGCCAGCTGGGCGGCGGAATATCCGGCGGGCATCGGCGCTTCGCGCAGTAGCCCGATCGCCGTGCCGAGACTGATTCCGACAACTGCGGCCGGACGATCCAGCAACGCACCCACATTCAGCCGACCCAGGGCCGCAGTCGTCGTGGCGACGGCCAGGGCCAGGTATGCGCTCCCATGGGCGGCGGCGATCGCGGTCTCCTCGGTCAGGTTCGTCGGAACCCTGAGCAGTTCCGCGATCAGGGGACGGGAGGCGATCTGCTGAGTCAGAGAGGCGACGGAATCGACGGTGCCAGGAGACAGCCGGTCCAGAGTCGTCGCAGCGGTGAAGGTCTGGCTCTGCTGCCCACCCCAAGCGCTCAGGAAGTGGCCGCTCTTGGGCAGGTTCCAGAATGCCGCCAAGTCCGGTGCGCCGGCGACGTTCAGGCGCTCAACGGTCAGCTCGAGCGCACCGAACAGTCGTTCGGCCAATAGCGGGCTCAAGGCGCTGAGCCGGCTCAGCACCGGTGAGTCCGTGGCTGCTCCACTGCCGGCACCCAGATGGCTCACCGGCTGAGCCGAGACAGCGAGCGGCGACCGGGCTGTCCGGCCGCCGCGCGCCTGGTACATGTCCACACCGATCGGCCCGAAAGAGGCGCGACTGCCGGCGAACGTCGCACCAGCCGTTACTCCCAGCCTGCCCAAGTCCACAGCCGCGCCGGCCGGGATCCGGTCGGCTATCTCTGGCATTGCCTGGGCCACCCATGAAGCCAATTCCGCCAGCACTGCATCGGCAACCTGAGGCACAGCGCGTTCTCCTTCGGTGAGTCCGACACCAGATCGGTAGTATCCGCCCGCGGCGGCCGAGTTGCTGCCGCGGTGAAGCGGCGAGCCGTGCGATGGCGCTAGCCCTCCCGCGCTGCCGCGATGAGCAGTACCACCGCGAGGACGAGTCCGGCTCCGGCGATGAAGACCCGTAGAGCTCCCGCGGGTGAGCGTCGGGCCAGCGCGGGACCGATGAATCCACCGATGAGGAAGCCGGCGCTGAGCGGTATCGCAGCGAGCCAGTCGATCGGTCCGAAGGCGATGAAGGCAATCGCGGCGATGACATCAGAGATCCCGAGCAGGACGTTTTTCAACGCGTTGGCACGGGTGAGACGTGCTTCGACGGTAATCATGAGTAGGGCCAGGAGCATGATTCCGGAGGCCGCGCCGAAGTATCCGTTGTAGACGCCCACCGCGAAAAGCCCGAACGGAAACATCGGTTCGGGAGCATCCCCGCGATGCGCCGTGCGCCAAGCCGTGATTCGGGGTTGGGCCAGCAGGATCAGCGCAGCGGCGGCGACGAGAAAGGGGACGATCCAGCTGAAGAGATCGTCCGGGGTGGACAGCAGGAGGGCCGCCCCCGTCGCGGCGCCGGCCGAAACGAACAGCGACCACCGCCTCAACCGGGGCCCGGTGCCACGCAGCTCCGGACCGGAGGCGAGGGTCGAGGCGATCCCGGTCCCCACCACCGCCACCGCGTTCGTGACGTTGGCGGCCAGCGCCGGGACCCCCACGATCAGCAGGGCGGGATATGAGATCAGCGAGGCAATGGCTCCGGCGGAGGTCGCTGTTCCGCCGAGAACACCTGCAGTGAAAAGGAACAATGCTTCGGCTAGCGGGCTCATGCGAGTTTCGACGTCCCGATCTCCCTGAGCGGGACCGTAGCGGGTGGGCAGTGCAGATGGCTATGACCACTCCTGCAAGCATCCCAGACCGGTCCAGAAGGCCGCCAGAAACAGGGGATCGCTCAGCCGTTCAGGAAGGCGTCGAGCTTGGCGAACATCATCTGCCAGGCCTGGCGGCCGAAGTCCGCAGTGCCCGGCGGGTGGGGGCCTTCACGAAGGACGAGCCGGGTCTTGGCCTCGTCGTCGTAGAACTCCACGCGCAGGTCGTTCGACCAGGTACCGGCCTGGCCCGGGACGCCGTCCCATTCCTGCGCACAGGCCAGGACCGCGTTCTCCACAACCTCGGTGAACTGGGCGTTCACCCCACTGCGCAGGGACGGGTCGGCCTCGCTGACCATGGTGAAGCGCATCGCTCCACCGACGCGCGCATCGATTTCGACCGTGTCCCGGGGCACCGGGAACCCGTTGGGCCCGTACCACTGGGCGAGCTGGTCCGGGTCAGTGAACGCCTGGTACACGCGGTCCCGGGGGCGTCGAAGACCTGGGTGACCTCGATGTCGTAGTTCGTGTCATGAGCCATGCCAGGGTGACTGGGCGGCAACGCCGAACTCATCGGTCAGGCGCGCCGCTGGGACAGCCAGTGGCCCAGACCGACCAGGACCGCCACCCCAGCCACGGTCTGCGCCGCTACCACGGCGAGCATGCCGAACACCTCCGGCGGGTTCGGGTGCGTCGCGAAGGACACCGCGATCGGGCGCACCGGCGGGAACCCCGGAACGAGGATCTCGATCAGGAAGACGGTGATGCCGATCATCACCGCCCAGGTCGGCGCCCGCAGCAGCGGCCGGCCGGCGAGCGAGCCGAAGGCCACTCCGGCCAGGCTGCTCAGCAGGTGCGCGAGGACACCGGCCAGCACGTCGGCCGCGCTCGCGCGTTGCCCGGTCAGCAGCGGCCACAGCACGGCGACCGCGGTCAGGACCTGTCCGCCCAGGTAGGCCACCAGGAGCTTGGCCAGCCGGACCACGAACGCGTTGCCGACCGCCACCGTGGTGATCGCGGTCTGTACCGGGTCCTCGCTGTTGAGCACCGCGATCGTCAACCACATCGACACCGGCAGTAGCGCGGCGACGGTGAATCCGTAACTGCCCAGGGCGGTTTCGCCGACAGCGGTGCCGGTGGCCGTGAGGATCAGGAACACCACCAGCGGTGCCACCCAACGCCCGGCCCGCAGTGCGTCGGCTGCCAGGTACCGGATCAGGGCAACGAACCTCATCGCGGGCCGTCCGCGGCGCCGGGGGTGATCGTCTCGTCCGCGTCAACCGGTTGTGGATCTCCCTGGACGAAGGACCAGCCCGAAGCGAGGGCCAATCGCAGGAGGGTGTCCGGGTCGCTGGTGAGGATCACCGCCTGACCGGTGAGCGGGTCGTCCTGCACCGATCGAACACCGGAGACCTGGGTCAGGGCAATGGGGGAGGCCGTGGCCGCGCTCGCCTGCAGCACGATCCGGACGAGGGCTCGCTGGCGCGAGCGGGCGTCGTCGATCACCGAGTGAGTAGTGGTCTGCAGGCGCCCGTCGTCGAGCCGATGGAAGGCGTCACCGTCGGCCAAAGCCGCCGGATGGTGGGCACTGATCAGAACGCTGCACCCGTCGGCCCGGGCATCGTTGAGCAGAGTCATCAGCTCAGCGGCGGCGGGTTCGTCCAGCCCGCTGAACGGCTCGTCGAGCACGGTCAGCTGGGCCGCGAACCCGAGCGCCTGGGCCAGGGCGACCTTCTGCTGGTTGCCCTTGGACAACTGGGCGATCGGCACGTCGGGGTCGCTGCTGAGCCGCAGCCGCTGCAGCACCTGTCGGGACCGGGCCAACGTCGTGCCGGACTGCCGCCCGCGCAGGCCGGCCAGGTGGCGCAGGTACCGATCGGGGGTGAAGCGCAGATCCACGGGAAGGACTTCCGGCAGGTAGCTCATCGAAGCCCGCGGGCGACGGACCCGGCCCTTGGTCGCGCTCGAGGCGCCGGCGACGATCCGCAGCAGGGTGGACTTTCCGCTGCCGTTGCCGCCGAGGATCACGGTGAGCGTGCCGGTCGGCAGGATCAGGTCGACGTCGCGCAGCAGCCACCCGGAGCGGGCATACCGCTTCCACACCCCGTGCACCTCGGCCACCACCGCCATCAGCGCATCATCCCAGCCGGCGTATCGGCCCTCCATTTCCAGGCCCGCGAAGGCGGGCTTCGTACGGTCAGCCGGTGAGTTTCTCGAGGCGGGTCAGGACGGCGGCCGCGCCCCCGTCGTGCCCGCTCCGGCGTGGTGCACGGCGGCGGCCATCCGGGGTAACAGCCACTCATGCGGTGCGTCGCCGATCTGGAAGACGTCGTCCCCCAGGACCGAGACCTCGGCCCAGCCGGCCTGCACGACGGCCCGCACCCCGGCCCCGCTGATCGCCTCGGTGATCAGCGGGCCGAGCCGCTTACCCGCCCCGACCGCCATGCTGCCGAAGCCCACAAAGACCGGGGCGGGCCCGGCCGCCAGGAACTCGGTGAGGTTCTGGCTGGGCTGCCAGAAGGGCGGCCGGGCCGACCACCAGTAGCCGACCACCTCAACGCTGTCCGGCCAGTTAGCGGGCCGGGACACGATGGCGGAGCTGAAGCCGTGGCTGATCGGCCATCCGGAGTCTCCGAGCCATTGATCCCACCACCGCAATATTCAGCATCGACGGCTCGAACCGCCGCCGATGAGACCGATGCAAAGGTTTACTTTGAGACAACGTTATCGCATGTCCCTTGGCGGGACGTTGACAGGGCTGTCCCGGTCTTGCCCAGCAACGTGTCAGGCAGCTGCACAGACCCAGGATCCTTGACTTCAGGTGGACGCAGTATTAGCTTCCGGTCACCGGCTTCGCCTCGGATCCCGGGATGTTTGCAGGCTGCCCGCCACGATCTCGTTCAAGGATGAACCCACCGTGAGCCTCTTGAGACAACGTTATCTCGCTAAGATCGGTGTTCCGACTGTCGTGCTCGTGGTTGCAGCTCTGGTGGTGGTGCCGGGCCAGGCGCAAGCGGCCACGCCGACTCCCGACCAGCAGTGGACCGAGATCCAGCAGCTGCTGTCTGGGATCACCGGTCAGTGGACCGACCAGACGTACGGCAACGCCGTCTCCCGGACCATGCCGAACACCGCGCTGCTCGGCAACGGCGACATCGGCGTCACTTCCGGTGGGGGGCAGGGCTTCAAGACCTTCTACGTCTCCAAGGGCAACTTCTGGCAGGGAAACCCCTCGCCGTCGCTGGTCGCGCTCGGCGGAGTGACGATCGCTCCGGTCACCGGCGGCTCGGCGCCGACCAACCTCGCGCTCGGCGCCACCGCCACCGCGTCCAGTGCGCACCCGAGTTTCCCACCGAGCCGGGCGGTCAACGGGCAGTGGACCGGCGGTTACGAGGGCTGGGTCTCCGAGGTCGGCAAGCCGCAGACGATCACTCTGGACCTGGGGACGACGAAGACGTTCACCCGCTACCTGCTCCGGCACGACGGCGCGGCCCGGCCGAACGAGACCGCGAACAACACCAAGAACTGGACGCTCCAGGTCAGCACCAACAACAGCGCCTGGACGACGGTGGACACCGTCACGAACAACACGGCGAGCGTCACCGACCGGACGTTCAGCTCGGTCAGCGCTCGGTATGTGCGGTTGAACATCACCGAGCCGACACAGGGCACGAACCCGGACACGGTGGCCAACCCGCGGGCCCGGATCGGTCAGCTCGAGCTGTATGCCGCCGGTGGCCCGACCACGCCGCCGTCCACCGGGCCTTTCCAGGAGACGCAGAACATCCTCACCGGCGAGGTCGCCACCTCGATGACGATCGGCGGCGTCCCGGTCACGATGAACACCTGGATCGCGGCCGACAGCAATCTCCTGGTGACCCGGATCAGCTCCACCGGCTCGGCCGTGGTCCGGTTGCAGGCCCAGACCTGGTCTGGGTCTCAGGACGCGCGATCGGGCTTCACCAACACAGCGGGAGTCTCCGGCAACACCACCTGGGCAAGCAGGCAGACCCCCGCCGGCGGCAGCTGGGTGTCCCGGGCCTCGCTCGCCACCCGGGTGATCGGGACCGGCCTGACCGGCCCGCCCACAGCGACCGGCGCGACCGCGACGTCGGTGTTCGACCTCCAGCCGGGTGCCACCGTCCAGCTGGTCACGGCGGTGGCCGGCGGTGGGCAGAACCCGGCCGATCCGACGCCCGCGGCAACCTCACTGGTCGATGCCCAGAGCGCAGGCACCGTGGACACCCTGCGTGTGCAGCACCTGGACTGGTGGAAGCAGTACTGGCTGAAGTCCTACGTACGGTTGGGCGACAGCGCGCTGGAGCGGTACTACTACGGTGCGCTGTACCTGCTGGGCTCCGCCAGCCGGGCCGGCAAGACGGCGCCGGGACTGTACGGCGTCTGGGCCACCTCGGACTCGCCGTCGTTCAACGGTGACATGCACCTGAACTACAACTTCCAGGGCCCGTTCTACGGCACCTACTCCAGCAATCGGCCGGAGCTCGCGCTGCCGTATTACGACCTCATCCTGGCCTACGTCCCGGAGGCGAGAAGGCGGGCACAGCAGGATCTTTCCCGGGTCAAGCCGGACTACATCAACCGCCGGTTCCCGAGCGGCGGGGTGCCCAGCGGAGTGCTCTTCCCGGTCGGGATCGGGCCTTTCGGTTCCACCGCCGACAACCAGTACCACCAGCAGGTGGTCAACTCGCTGTTCTCGGTGTCCCAGTTCATCGCCTACTACGACTACACCCAGGACCGGACCTTCCTGTCCACGAAGGCTTACCCGTTCATGAAGGAGGTCGCCGCCTTCTTCCAGAACTACCTCGAATGGGACGCCGGCACGCAGCGCTACAACCTCTGGGGCGGCCCGCACGAGGATCTCTGGGGCAGGAACTCCAGCCCCGACGTCGCGATGCTGAAAACGCTGCTCTCGTCCCTGATCGATGCGAGCGTCGAGCTCGGCGTGGACGCCGGCAGCAGGCCGGCCTGGACCAACATCCTGCAGCACCTGGCACCCACCCCGACCACCCTCTTCAACGGCAGGACGGTCTATGCGCTGGCCGATCCGGGCACGATCACCGGTGCCGACACCCGCGACATCCACCCCGGTGACAACACGATCAACCTCGAGTTCATCCATCCGGGCGAGATACTCGGGATCAACTCGCCCGCGGCGGACCGGCAGCTCGCGATCAACACGCTGGATGCGATGAACTCCTGGGGGCAGGACAACAGCTTCCCCAAGGTCTTCACTCAGGCGGCCCGGGTCGGGTACCCGGCGCAGAGTCTGATCAACACGTTGAAGGCGCAGATCAACTCCAAGATGGTGAGCAACCTGCGGATCGCCGACCCCTCGCACGGTCTGGAGAAGTCGGGCGCCATCGAGGCGATCAACGACCTCCTGCTGCAGAGCGACGGCGGGGTGGTCCGGCTGTTCCCGGTCTGGCCGACGACGACGGATGCAAGCTTCGTCAAGCTTCGGACCAAGGACGCGCTGGTGATCTCCAGTGCCCTGCAGGGCGGCCGGGTCAGTTACGTCGATGTCACCAGCATCGCCGGAAAACCGGTGAGTCTGCAGAATCCCTGGCCCGGCAGGACGGTCGTGATCAACCGGGTCGGCGGCGGAAACGTCGGTTACACCACCAACGGCAGCGTGATCACCTTCAGCACCGACGCCGGTGCCACTTACAACCTGACCGCACCGTGACGGTGCTTCGAACGACGGTGTTTCGAAAGCGGTACCCGCTAGTCACCACTGGTTCTGACGACAACGGAGACGTGAGATTCATGAGGCGTAAATTCTTCATCGCCGCAGGAACGGCCCTGGCCCTGACCGCCCTCACCGCGTGTGGCGGTGGTGACGATGACAACGCCTCGTCCGGTGGCGGCACCACGACCCTTACCTACCTGACGTTCGAAACCCCGAGTCTCACCTCGACTTTCTGGAATGGCTCGATCGCCGCCGCAGAGAAAGACGTGCCCGGCGTGAAGATCAAGCGGATCACCGCGCCGAGCACCGACCGGGACGGGTACGCGAAGCAACTGCAGGCCTCGGGCCAGTTCCCGGATCTGTTGCAGTCGATCTCGCCGAACAACTTCGCCCCCGCCGGGCTGCTCAAGCCGTTCGACGACCAGTGGGTGGACGCGAACTTCCTGCTGCCCAAGGGCAATGCGGTCGGCGGCAAGGTGTATATCCCGCCGACCAACTCGCAGGTGATCCCGCTGGTCTTCTACAACAAGAAGCTCTTCGCCAAGGCCGGCGCCGAGGTGCCGAAGACCTGGGCCGAGTTCATGACCGCCTGCGCCAGGCTCAAGGCCTCGGGCACAACCCCGCTGGAACTCGGCGGGGCCGACCCGTTCGCGGCCAGCATGCCGCTGGTCGGCCTGATCAGCGCGGACGTCCTGGGCAAGAACCCGGCCTGGATCACTCAGCGGATCGCGGGCACGACCCACTTCGCGGACCCGGACGTCCAGGCCTCGGTGCAGAAGTACCGCGACCTGATCAAGGCCGGCTACTTCCAGAAGAACGCCCTGAGTGTGAAATACGACGATTCCATCAAGGACTTCACCAAGGGCAACACGGCGATGTACCCGATGGGCAGCTGGTTGCTCGGCTCGCTGCCGAAGGAGAACGTGGACGACTTCGGTACTTTCCCATGGCCGACCGACGACGGCTCCGTGGTGATCCCGTTCAGCGTCGGGGGGTCGATGGCGGTCAGCGCCAAGGCGCCCGACGTCACGAAAGCGATCGCCTTCGCGAAAGCCTGGTCGCTCAACCCGGACAACCTCAAGCTGCTGATCGAGACCGACGGCGCCTTCCCCATGATCAAGGGCAAGGGACTGAGCGACTACGGCGTCACGGTGAGCAAGGCCTTCACCGACTCCTACGCTCTGGTGACGAACAAGAACACCAAGGTCGACGCGATCGGCTGGGTGACGAACGACAACGCGCTCCCGCCGGGCCTGAACGACGAGTTCTACAGCATGGCCCAGGCGTTGTTCACCAAGGACGACGTCGCCGGCGCGCTTAAGTCTTTGGACGAAAAGTTCGACGCTGCAGCCAAGAGCTGAGCCCTGCCTTCACCGGTCCACCGCTCGTCAGGCCACCGCTAGTAGGGAGTGAGATGGCGCTCGATCACCGGCCTGCCAGGCCGCCCGGGACCCCGGACAATTCAGGTGGTCCCGGGACCGCCGGTTCGTCACGGCGAGGTCCGGCCTGGCTGAGCGCCACCGGCCGGCGCCGGCCGAACGGCCTCGCGGTGATCGCCGGAGTAGCAGCGCTGCTGTATGCCGGTTTCATCCTGCTGCCGCTCGGGCTGAGCCTGGCCAGCAGCCTGACTGACGAGAACCCGTTGAAGGCGGAGAGTTCGTTTGTCGGCCTGGACAACTATCAGCACCTGTTCCGGGACGGCAGGCTGCTGCACAGTCTGGCGTTCACCTTCGCGCTGGCGGCCGTGGTCACGTTGGCCGCCAACGCCGTCGGGCTGGGCCTGGCCGTTCTGCTCGACCGTTCGAGCCTGCCGTACCGACTGATGCGCACGCTCGCCTTCCTGCCACAGGTGCTCTCCGGAGTGATCGTCGGCTTCATCTGGCGCAGCGTGCTCACTCAGAACGGCCTGGCGAACGCCCTACTCATGGACGCCGGGATCATCCGGGAGCCGATCGGCTGGCTGGGCACCCCCTTCATGGCGTCGCTCTCGATCGCAATCGTGATGGCCTGGGTCCTGTCCGGTTTCACCACCGTCGTCTATCTCGCTGCCCTGCAAGCCGTTCCACGCGATCTCTACGAGGCAGCGACGGTCGACGGGGCCGGCGCCGCGCGGCGCTTCCGCAGCATCACGTTCCCGCTACTGGCCCCGGCGACAACGATCAACGTCACGATCTGCCTGATCACCGTCCTGAAGCTGTACGACGTGATCACCGTGGTGACCGGCGGCGGTCCGGCGTCCTCAACCGAGTCGACGGCGCTCTACATCGTCAAGGTTGCCTTCACCCAGAACCAGTTCGGTTACTCCTCGGCGGTCGCCGTCCTGCTGCTGGTGGTCTCCACCGGCGTCTCGCTCCTCGTCACCAGCCTGCTGCGCCGCCGGGAGGTATCGCTGTGACCGTCCTGACCGGTTTGACCGCGGCCTTCCGCCGGCTCTCCGCACCGGCTCGCGCGGTTGTCGCGGTGATCGTCGTCTTCGGCTTCATCTCGCCGATCTACCTGGCCCTGGTGAACGCCTTCAAGTCGACGCCGGAGATCGCGGCCAGCCCGGCCGGTCTGCCGTTGCACGCCACCCTGGACAACCTGCGGACGGCGTGGGAACGGCCGGATCACCTGATCCAGTCCGGCCTGCGCAACTCGCTGATCGTCACGGTGAGCACGGTTGTCCTGGTGGTGCCGCTGGCCGCCGCGCTGAGCTTCTATCTGAGCCGCCGGAGCCGCCGGTTCCAGGCCACGGCCCTCGCCGTGCTCGCCACCGGGCTGATGATCCCGCCGCAGGTGGTGCTGCTGCCGACGATTCGGATCCTCGGCTGGATCGGCCTGGACCACAGCTTCGCCGGGCTCGTGCTGTCAAACGTCAGCGGGGGATACCTGTCCTTCGCCGTCTTTGTCTACGCCGGCTTCCTGCGCAGCGTTCCGGACGAGATCGTCGAGGCCGCGATCCTCGACGGCGCCTCGGACCTGCGGGTCTGGTGGTCGATCGTGATGCCCCTGGTCCGCCCGGCCACCGCCACGGTGGCGATCTTCCTCTCGCTGTGGACCTGGAACGACTTCCTCAACCCCCTGTTCATCCTCGGCCCACTGACGGGACAGACCATTACCACCGGCATTTATCTGACCATCGGCCAGTACTCCGTCGACTACGGCCAGCTCTTCGGGATCATGTTCCTGGCCGGAATCATCCCGGTGATCGGGTACCTGGCGCTGCAGAAGCAGTTCATCTCGGGTCTCACCTCGGGATCCGGCAAGTGAGGCCACAGACACCCCCGCCCGGTGTACCCCGACTGCAGGACCTGTTCACGGCCTGGACGCCGGCCGAAGAGATCGAGCATCTCCCGTCCCTGCGCAACCAGATCGGCCAGGCGCACGTGAACGCGGACCTGACGTCCGTTTCCTGGCTGGCGGCTCCGCCCTACTCCTTCGGCTATCACACCGGCGTGCTGCGGGTCGACGGCGGCGTCGTGCCGGCGCTCGATCACCGCTGGCGGCCCTGGGGAGTGCAGCGTCGCGGCCGGGCGGGTGAGCTGCAGGTGCGCACCGACGTCCAGCTCGGCCTCTCGGCGCACCGGCTGACCTGGGAGGTGCGGATCCGGAACGAGGGCTCGCAGCGGCGCACGGTCAGCGTAGAACAGGATCTGTTCGCCCCGGTGACGCACACCGACACCGGCTGGGGCTGGCTCTACGACGTCCCCTGGTCGAGCGGGAATGAGCACGACTACTTCGCCCTAGAGCGAGTCCGAGACGCCGTCCTCACTGCCGGGACCGGAAGCCTGCTCGGGGTCGGCGCCCGGCGGCTGCGCCTCGGCCGGCCGCGCCCGATCGGGATCCAACGGGACGAGGACGACGCGCCGATGCTGATCGATTCCGAGTTGCCGGCACACCACGCACCGGACACGCCGATCCAGTGGCACCCTGCCGCCAGGGCCGGCATCCGGGATCTGGTCTGCACCGGGCCGGACGGCAGTGAGCTGCTCCGGCGCGACGGCGAGGTCTGGCTTGAGGCCGAAACAGAGCTATCTGCAGGGCTTTTCGCGCTCGCAGACGGACAGGTGCTGTCCTTCGGCCTGCTGTTGCGCACCCCCGCCGACGGCACCGTGCTGACCCACGGCAACCACCCGGACTCGCTGGCGATCGCGGTCGAGCAAGGCCGGCCGGTGCTGCGGATCTGCGGCGAGCAGGAGAAGGCGGCCGAAGCGCTCGCGCTCGGGGTCTGGCACCGGGTCGATGTGCTGCTCGCGGCCGGCCAGGTCGAACTGCGGATCGGCGGACAGGCGGTGGCGAGCGTACAGCCGTGGACGGGCAGCCGGCGCTGGTCCTGCCGTCCCGATCGGGACACCGTTGTGATCACCGACTCGCGCTCGGCCGCGGTGGCCGGGTACGCCTTCACGGTCCCGCCGACCGCGACGATCTGCGCCGGACCCGGCGCGACCGCCAGCTGGTCGCTGGACCTGGCCCCGGGCGAGGTGGTCTCGATCGGGCTGGCCTGTGTGTTCGGCGACCGGGTTGATGAGGTGCTGATCGCCGTTCGCGAGGTGGCCGCGGACCTGGCCACCATCGTCCAGGCGGACGAGGACGGCTGGTCGCGGATCTGGGCCGACGCCTTCACCCCGGGCAACGGCACGTTCAGCGGTCACCTGCCCGCGTTGATCACCGACGACGCCGAACTCTCCCGCGCCTACTACCTGTCCGCGCTGGTGCCGATCTACCTGCGCCAGGACAGCGGCGCCGACCCGGTCTTCCTCACCGGTGGCCCGCGGCTCGGCCCGACCACAACGTTCTGCTGGGACCACGCCGAATGGAGCCGGCTGTACGCCATGCTCGACCCGGCCGGGCTCCGGGCCTGGCTGCAGCGCATCCTCAGCGGCCCGTACAACGAGTCCTTCGGCATTGACGTGCGCAGCGGTGGAGCCCTGGGCAATGAGTACGCGGCGACCGACTACGCCCTGTTCCGGCTGCTCGAGCACTACGTGTCGATCACCGAGGACACGGCGTTCCTGGCTGAGAAGGCCGGCGACCGGACCATCCTGCAGCACCTGGAAGGTCTTGCCCTGAGCTGGATCCGCCGGCAGAGCGCGGCCACCGGCGGCGTTCTGGCGGACTTCGGCGACGACGCCTGGCGGCTGCTGGAGTGCGTGCCCAACTACACAAACGCCGTGGCGTCCTTCAACGCCGCCTACGTGGAGATGACCCGCGCCTGGGCCGGGCTGCTGCGGCACCTCGGCCAGCCGGATGAGGCCGACCAGGTCGACGAGCTGGCCGCCGGGCTGTGCGCCGCGACGCTCGACCTCTACGCCGGCGAGGGGCGCTGGCTGATCCGGCGCCCGGACGGTGACCAGCGGATCGGGCATGTCCTCGACTTCGGGCTGGTCGCTGCGGCGCTGCACGAGGACCTCGCCCCGACGCAGATCGCGGCCATGGTCGGCTTCGTCCAGGAGCATCTGATCGACGGGGACTGGATCCACGCGCTGGCCCCGGACGACCCGGTGGCGCCGTTCTCCGACCGGCCCGACCACGGTTCCGCCGGCGCGTTCTGCGCCTGGCCGGGGGTGACCGCGTACGGGTTGTGCAAACTCGGCCGCCCGGACCTGGCCGCCGGGATCCTGCGGCGTACCCCGGCCGCCACGTCGGGCGCCCTGTGGGGCCAGGCGATGGAGTACCTGCCGCACGAGCCGGGCGAGCCGAGGCGGGTGGGAGTGGCCGAACGTGGCGTGGCCAACCGGGACTCGGTCGGGGCGGCGGCGATCGCCGAGGCGGTGCTGGCCGGGTTGTTCGGCGTTGAGGCCGGATTCCGGACCCTGGACCAGCCGCGACCGTGGGCGGGGGAGGTCGGCGTCGAGGGCATCGGCCGGATGACCGGGCTCCCCGGCGCGGCGCCGGTTCGTTGTGGCGTGCGGATTCTCGGCAGCTGATTCCCAGGTGAGACTCAGCCTCGGGGTGTCTGATGAGTACTGCCCGTGAAGCTGCGGACGGCCGCCAGGGTGACGGCAATTTCTCGAGGAGATTGTCATGCGTGTTTATGCAGGAACAGCGGTGGAGTGCCGGGACGGATCGGGTGGGGAAGTAGCCGACCTGGTGGTTGATCCTGGGCAGCGGCGATTGACACATCTGGTGGTGGCGAACCGTGACCGTGGTTACGGCTCCCGGCTCGTTCCGGCCGACGTGATGTCGGCCGGTCACGGGCATGTCGTGCTGTCGTGGACGATCGAGGAGCTCCTGAGCGCGCCGCAGGTGGAGGAGACCGGCTTTCTCGGTTCGCCGGTACCGCGCCAGGGTGATGACTGGAGCGTCGGGGTGGTCCGATTGCTGCCGTGGCCGCACTACCTGGCGCCGACCGTCATCGGATACGGGCAGGCGCTGGAGCCGGCTTTCGAGGATGAGTCGATGTCGACATTCGCGATGTACGACCGGATCCCCGCCGGGACAGCCGAGATTCGTCGCGTCACGCCCGTCGTGAGCAAGGACGACCACGTCGTCGGTCATGTCGAGGGCTTGGTCGTGGACGCGGGTCAGACCATCACCCAGCTGATCATCGACCGCGGCCATTTGTGGACCCATCGGGAAATGCTGATCCCGACGATCGAGATCGAGTCGATGGAGACTGACCGCATCCGGTTGCGGATCTCCCGCGCGGGGGTCGAGAGCTCCGCCTTCGTCATGGGACGTCCGTAGCCTGTTTCTGCGGATGATCCTGGACTATTCTCCGCAGCAGATTCCACCGGAGAAACCGTGCCGAGCCGTCGACGGCAAGCGCAAGGAGAACATCTGTGGCAACGCTGGAGCCTGCAAGTGGCGGCGGTTTGGTAGCGGGGCTGCGGGGACGCCTTCGCCGCATGGTCTGGCTTCTGGTGCTGGTGGTCGGGATCGTGGCCTATCAGATCGTGCTCCGCGTCATGATCGAGACGGAGAACGTCAACTTCTTCCCCTCCCTGTTGCTGATCGGCGCGATCACGGTTCCGGTCAGCGTCCTCGTCTTCGCCGAGACCGGCGGTCGCGGCATCTCGGTCACCCCCTGGGTGGTGGCCATGACCGCCATCGTCGGTGGCGTTGTCGGGACGATCACCGCAGGCACGCTGGAGTACGACACGCTGCGCGATCTCGGGACCGTTCCCCTGGTCCTGGTCGGGATCATCGAGGAGGCCGCCAAGCTCATCGTCCCCTTCATCGTCTATCTCGTGGTCCGGCCCAGGGATCCACGTGCCGGGGTGATCATCGGGATCGCCTCCGGGGCGGGTTTCGCGACTCTCGAGACAATGGGGTACGGATTCCAGGCCCTGCTGTCGGCCGGCAACATCAGCGCGGTTGACGACACCCTCCTGCTGCGCGCCCTGCTGTCCCCGGCCTGCCACATCGCCTGGACCGGAATGTGCACCGCGATGCTGTGGCGGATCCACAGCGCCCGCCACCGTGGCCGGGCCGTGGCGGCCTTCCTGGGCACGTTCGCCGTCGCGGTCGCGTTGCACGCCACCTGGGACGGATCGACGTCCGTGGCAGTGCACTTCGTTGTCGCCGGGATCGGGCTGGTGATCCTGCTCGTTTTCCTGCACCGCGCACACCGTGCACCCAGCCCCCGCGATGCGGTCGCGTCGGCCACGACCTGATCGACCGCACCTTCTCTGGCTGACCCTCGCGGATGGCGTGCGTCCGAGCCGGCTCTGGGTGGGCAGATGCCTACCCTCAAGAGGCGGTCCAGGTCGATGGCGGCGCCCGGGTCCGCGACCGTAGCGTCTGCGGATGTGATCACGACGCTGTTCCGGGCCGAGGCGGCCATCGCCGTTGCACTCGCGATCGCCGCCCCCGCGGCCTGGGGCTTCACCGGCGGTGACTTCTGGCCCCGATGGGTGTGGTTCGGTCTGGCCCTGCTGATCGCGATCCAGGTCGCGCTCGCCCGAGCGCTGCGAACGGCGCCCGGCCGGCGGCGCTGGTTCGCCGTTCATGTCGCCGTGGTCAGTGTGCTGGCGCCGACGGAGGTGCTCATCTGGGCCCTGGCCGGCGGTGGACTGTTCTGGCCGATCGGCCCGGTCCTGCTGTTCGGGGCGACCCTGACCGCTCATGCCTGGGTGCTGCAACGACCGTCGGGACGGCGCGAACAGGAACTCACGGCCCGGGTTGATCGGCTCACCCGGACCCGGCGCGGCGCGCTCGACGCGCAGGCCCAGGAGCTGCGACGGATCGAGCGTGACCTGCATGACGGTGCCCAGGCGCGGCTCGTGTCACTCGGGATGACGCTCGGACTCGCGGAAAACGTCCTGCGCAGCGACCCGGACGCGGCCGCGAGGCTGCTCGCCGAGGCCCGCGCCGGGACGAAGACCGCGCTGGAGGATCTGCGCACGGTGATGCAGAGCGTGCATCCCTCCGTGCTCGCCGACCGGGGTCTGCCCGGTGCCGTTCAGGCGCTCGCGCTCGACCTCGCCGTGCCCGTCGAGGTGCGCTGTGATCTGCCCGGGGTGGCCCCGCCGGCGATCGAGTCGGCGATGTACTTCGCGGTGGCGGAGTGCCTGGCGAACGTCGTCAAGCACGCGCAGGCCAAGCGCGCCGCGGTGCAGATCGGCTACGCCGGCCGTCGGCTCGTCGCCGTCGTCACGGATGACGGGGTGGGCGGGGCCCGGCTCGACAGGGGCACCGGCCTGCCGGGGATCGCGCGCCGGCTCGAGGCGTTCGACGGCATCATGAGGATCACGAGCCCGCTCGGCGGGCCGACCTCGATTGTGCTGGAGCTGCCGTGCGAGTTGTCATA
>Ga0307513_10005532_pt1 | contig 16661 bp, 15 predicted proteins | sample 15_EM_MG_FD_202174 | JGI IMG/M metagenome (GOLD analysis project Ga0307513, IMG submission 202174) | Populus trichocarpa ectomycorrhiza microbial communities from riparian zone in the Pacific Northwest, United States - 15_EM | ecosystem: Host-associated > Plants > Roots > Unclassified | place... | reverse complement strand
CGAGTTTGCGGTGTAGATGGCGTTGGCGATGGCGATGGCGTTGGCGATGGCGATGGCGATGGCGATGGCGATGGCGATGGCGATGGCGATGGCGATGGCGATGGCTCGGCGAATCGGAGCCATCGCGGCCGTGGTCCCGGTGGCCTCGCCCCTTGTGTCCCCGTTGGCTGCCCCTGCGGCCTCGGCCCTGGTTGCCCCCGTGGTGCCGGCCATTATCTGCGGCGCGATAGCGACGCCCGCCGCCGGAGCGGAAGGGTCACGGGCTACCCCAGCCCGGTTCGCCCGCCCGAGCCAGCACCCGATTCGGATAAATCGCTTTTATCCATCGCTTGCTTCGGTGGGCTTGGCAGATCTTGGTCGTTTTTTGCCTTTCGGCAGGGTGGCGCGTAGGTCAAGACGCCGGCTTGGTGAGCGCTCGAAGCGCATGTCCCACACAGTGATGTGGAAGCGATCCGGCGAGATATCCGTAATGCGGCATGCAGAGCCGGCTGATCGCCACAAGCCGGACGCGCCGCGCCGAATTCACTCCCTTGATCACCGCAACTTCGGGAAAAATCGCCCCTCCACACACCCTCGAGGGCGCACTTTGGGTGAAGATGCGGCAGCGAGCGCGACAACTCGAACAAGTGCTAGCTGCTGGTCGGACAAGGTTGCGCGCGGCCGGCGGGGGCGGCCGGCCGCGCGCGGCTCTTGTTCGGGCTCAGCGGGTCGCCATGATCAGCGCCGCCGGATCCGTGCAGACCAGTTGCAGGGCCCGGGCCACGAGCGCCGGGTCGTACGTCGAGGCGTGGAAGGTTGCCTCCAGGTGCAGCACCCCGCCCATTTCCGACGTGGTGAGCGTGATGCCCTCGGGGCCGTTCAGGGTCGGGACGCTCTGGTTCACCCGGCCGGCCGGGTCGATCGCCCAGGGCAGGTCGGCGAGTACGTCGTGCCGGCCCTGGTTGCTGAACGTCAGTTGCGGGTGCGGCTCGACCGGCGCCTCGCCCGGGTACGGGTCCGGCATGCCCGGCGCGCCGGTGATCATGAGCTTGGTCTCGCGCAGCAGCATCATTGTCAGCATCCGGCCGCTGGCCAGCTCCGCCTTCAGCGTGGTGTGGATCGCCGCCGGGTCGGTCAGGCTGGCCGGCGTCAGCCACGGGCCGAAGCAGAAGTTGCTGTCGATGCTGATGTCCTTGTCCACGTACCGGCGGGCGTCCGCGAGGAACGTGCCGCCGCGCAGGTCCGGCTCGAGGCCGAGCTGCTGCAGGGCGGCCGTCCACGCCGCGAAAGTGATCGCCGACGTGGTGACCCCGGGGGAGTACTGGTCGCGCCAGGTCCGCATCTTGCCCAGTACGTCGGCCGAGCGCGCCGTCTCGACCGTCAGGGCCGCGGTCCACGGACGTTGCTCCGTCGGGTCGGCGTGCGGCGCGCGCGGCACCGCCAGGCTCGCCTTGATCTTGCCGAGGGACAGCCCGAACGTCTTCCACCACGCCTTCGGCAGCGCCGTCTTGTGTCGCAGCATCGGCGGGATGCTCGCCGCCCGCTCCTCGCCGGCCGCCCGGACCAGCTCGCGCAGCAACGTGTTCACCGGGCCGGCGTCGCCGTACGCATGCGCCACCTTCATCGCGACGTAGCCGCCGCCGACCAGGATCCGCACCGGGTGGTGAGCGCGCGGCTCGGCCAGCAGCCGCCGGGTCATCGCGTCGAAGTCCGCCGGCGCGTCGCCGAGGTCGGTCACCGCGTCTTGCACGTACGCCGCAAAGGCTTGGTCGTTGAGGTGCACCCAGCGGGCACCCGACCGGTCGAGACGGGAGACCGCACGGTGCGTCGGATCGGTGGCGTGCAGGCCGATCAGTGCACCCCGCAGGCGTTCCGCGGTGACGCCGGTCAGCGGGCCGACGGTGCGGATGTACTCCAGCGGCAACCAGGCGCGCTCGCGCAGGGTGAGGCTGGTGGTGGACATGACGTTCTCCGTTTCGTTCGGTGCGAGGCCGGCGATGGGTGCTTCGGCGAAGACGACGCGCAGCACGGTCGGCGCCACCAGGACGGTCTCGATCGCCATCACGATCGCGACCCAGCCGACCAGCTCGGTGAGGCTGCCGCGACTGCCGCCGTACCAGGCGGCGAGCAGCTCGGCGACCCCGGCGAAGACCGAGAAGACGCCGGCGCCGCGGACCCTGCCCTGCACCCGGGAGATCGCCAGGAAGAAGTGGTGGAACACGAACGGGATGTAGGTCAGCGCGAGGATCGACAGCGCGGTGCCGGCGGAGCGCGCGTACTGGGCGCCGAAGATCGACATGATCGGGCCGGAGAACACCAGCACGACCAGCGAGGCCGGCAGGCCGATGCCGAGGCAGAGGGCGAGGCCCACGCGGACCTTCGAGCGCAGCGCCGCCTTGTCCCCGCTGGCCACCGCGAACAGCGTCAGCGCCACGTTGCCGGGCACCATGGCGAGGAAAGACAGCACCATGAACGCGGTGTAGAACGACGCGTTCGCCTCGGCCGACAGCACCGCGGTGACGACCAGGGGCAGCGCCGCGCGCGGCAGGTAGGTCGCCAGGTTGAGCAGGTTGTGGTCGAACGTCTGCCGGCCCCGGCCGCGCAGCAGCGCCAGCCGCGGCCGGAGCGTGTCGATCATGCCGCGCCGGCGCAGCGCCGAGCCGAGGATCGCGGTCGACAGCACGATGCCGGCGACCCAGGTGAGCAGCAGCTCGCCGCCGGTCAGCGTGATCGGCAGCACCACCAAGGCGGCGAGCAGCACCAGCTTGATGACCGAGAACCAGGCGTTGCGCATCAGCTGCAGCGGGCCCTGGAGCAGGCCGACCAGCGACTCGTCGAGGACCAGCGTCATGGCGTTCAGCGCGATGCCGACGACCAGCAGGATGGTCGCGGGCGTGCTGCCCAGCGCGTCCCTGAGGCCGGGGATGGCCAGGTGCGCGAGGGCGACGTAGATCAGGCCGCCGACCGTCGCGGCGCTGCCCGCCACGAGCAGACAGGTGGAGATCAGGTCCCACTTGTGGCCCTTGATGCCGGGTAGGTCGGAGATCAGCATCGTGCCCATGCCGAACATGCCGATCGTGCCGATCAACGTCATCGCCGACACCGCGGCGGAGGCCTGCCCGACGGCCTCGGCGGGCGCCGTACGGGCCGCCACCCACCAGTAGATGAAGCCGAACAGCGACGTGATCGCCGTGGTCGCCATCAGCGAGCCGGCATTCAGGAAGAGATCGAGATGACCGCGCAACTTCTGGATCAGGCCGCTGTTCGCGGCGACGACGGCCTCGGTCTGTTCCGGTACGGTCTCGATCGCGGTCACGCGCGACCTCCCGCTCGGATGTTCGAGTTATCCACCAGTGCCCCCACTGCAGTGATCGAAGCCAAACGGTAATTACGCCACGTATGCGACCGGTAGAGCGGAGCGGGTTGCACTCCCCACACCTTCCGAGTCACCGCCCTGCGAGTTGGGGGATGTACTGACCCGTTCGGTGGAGGTATGCGAGCCGTGTGACCCCGGCCGTCCCGCCGGTAGACCGCCGACCCGTCGCTGTCGGGTTTCCGATTGACATGGCGTCGGCCACCGGATTGACGCTGCGTGACCGACTGCCGGGCTCACCGTCACGGGCACGGTGGGTCGGCAGCGGCACAGAGACTACAACCAGCCGACCCGCTTCAACCTCCGGTACAACAGCACCGCCGCGCCGATCATCACGACCCAGACCGCGGGATAGCCGTACTTCCAGCCCAGCTCCGGCATGTGCTCGAAGTTCATCCCGTAGATCCCGGCGATCGCCGTCTGCACGGCCGCGATCGCCGCCCACGACGCGATCTTGCGCATGTCGTTGTTCTGGTCCACCGCCACCTGCGCCAGCCGGGCCTGCAGGATCGAGTTCAGCAGGTCGTCGAAGCCGGCCACCCGGTCCACCGCCCGTGCGAGCCGCCCGCGCACGTCCACGAAGTACGGCCGCAACTCCTCCGGCAGCGTGGCGTAGTCGAGCAGCCGGTTCAGCGGCTCCTGCAACGGCAGCACCGCCCGCTTGAACTCCACCATCTCGCGCTTGAGCTGATACATCTGCGGGATGCTCGGGGACTGGTCGGCCGAGAAGGCGGTCTCCTCGAGGCGCTCCAGATCCCGCTCCACGTGGCCGGCCACCTCGAGGTAGAGGTCGACCATCCGGCTGCACACCGCGTACGCGACAGACCAAGGCCCCTCGGCGAGCAGGTTGGACCTTTTCTCGAGGTCCTTGCGCACCTCCCAGAGCGCCCCGGCGGCGCCGTGCCGGACGGTGATGACGAACTGCGGCCCGATCAGCACGGTCACGTCGCCGGTGTCGACCACCTCGGACGTCTCGGTCAGCTCCTCGTGCTCCACGTACCGCGCGGTCCGCAGGACCAGCCGCACGACGTCGCCGATCTGCTCGGCGACCGGCCGGTGCCCGCCCACGACGGCCTGCTGGACGGTCAGCTCGTGCAGCCCGAACGCCGTCGCGACGGATTGCATGGTGGCGGTGGTCGGCTCGTGCAGCCCGAGCCAGACGAACGCCTCGCGGTGCCGCTGCGTCTGGCGCGCGGCCTGGGCGAAGGACACGGTGCCGGGCCGCCGGGCGCCCTCCAGGTAGACCCCGCAGTCGACGACGGCGGCGTCCGGATTGCTGCCGCGCGGCTTGGCAGGCGAGCTCTCGGGCCGGCCCAGCCCCGAGATGAGCCGGCCCAGCGCGCGCGGCAACAGCTCCGTCAGCGCAGGTTGGGTGCGCTTGCGCGGCCACCGGAACATCCGTGGAACCTCCCTCGTCCGCGGATCACGGTAGCGGTCGCGCGCCCCAGTCAGTCGGACCGCTTCATCGCGCGCGTCCCCACCCACAGGCCGAGCACGCCGACGCCGAGCGCTGCGATCGCGCCGGTGACCGTCGTCGACGCCCAGACGTCGCCGTTGAACAGGGCCCGCTCCGCGTCCACCACGTAGGTCAGCGGGTTCCACCTCGACAGCGCGTGCAGCCACCCCGGCCCGTTGTCGACCGGCAGCAGCATGCCGGCGAGCAGCAGCAGCGGGAAGAGCAGCGTCTGCTGCACGGTCCAGAACAGCCACTCCTGGTTTTTCGCCGCCAGCGCCAGCGAGTAGGACAACGCGCCCAGGCCCAGGCAGAAGACGCTGAGGATGACGAGCCCGAGCAGCGCCCCGCCGAGGTGCGGCTGGAAGCCGAACGGCAGGCAGATCGCCACGATCAAGGCGGCCTGCGCGAGCACCGGGACGATCTCCTTGAGCGCCCGGCCGATCAGCAGCGCGGGCCGGCGCAGCGGGGTGACCAGCATCCGCTCGTGCGAGCCGGTCTGGATCTCGAAGAGCAGATTCGAGCCCGTCATCGAGGTGCCGAACAGGCAGGACATGACGATGATGCCGGGCACGAACCACTGCAGCGCGGAACCGCCCTCGACCTTGGGTAGCAGCGGCGCGAAGAGCGCCAGGAAGACCAGCGGCTGCACCATCGAGAAGACGATGGTGAACGGGTTGCGCAGCATCGGCCGCAGCTCGCGGCTGAACACGACGCCGGTGTCGGTGACCAGGTTGGGCATGATTTTCAGACCTCCACTAGCTCGCGCTCGCCGGCGGACTCGACGGCCGCGCCGCCCTCGCGCAGGCTGCGACCGGTCAGGGTGAGGAAGACGTCGTCGAGGGTCGGCCGGGTGACCGCCACCTCGGCGACCGGGACGCCCGCCACGCGCAGGTCCTCGAGGAACCCCGGGACCAGTCGCGACGCACCGGCCACGCTGATCCGCACGGTGGTGCCGTGCCGCTCGAGCGGCCGGGCGATCTCGGCGGCCGCCCGGACGGCGTCGGCCTCGTGGTCGAAGCCCAGCGTGATCCGGTCGCCGACGTGCTTCGCCTTGAGCCGGGCCGGGGTGTTGTCGGCGATGATCCGGCCGTGGTCGATCACGATGACCCGCTCGGCCATCGAGTCGGCCTCGTCCAGGTAGTGCGTGGTCAGCACGATCGTCGTCTCCCGCCGGGCCCGCAGCGCCAGGATGTGCTCCTGCAGGTTGGCCCGGTTCTGCGGGTCGAGGCCGGTGGACGGCTCGTCGAGGAAGAGCAGCCCGGGCGCGTGGATCAGGCCCATCGCGATGTCCAGCCGGCGGCGCTGACCGCCGGACAGCGTCGACACCGTACGGTCGGCCACCTCGGCCAGGCCCAGCGAGTCGACGAGCTCGGAAGCCCGCTTGCGTGCCTCGGACACCTTCAGCCCGTAAGCCCGGCCCTGGCTGATCAGCTCGTCCCGGCCGCGCTGACTGTGCCCGGCGCCGTTGCCCTGCCCGATATAGCCGATCCGCTGCCGCACCTGCCGCTGCTGCGCGACCACGTCGAAGCCCGCGACCCGGGCGGTGCCGGCGGTCGGCGGGATCAGCGTGGTCAGCATCCGCAGCGTGGTGGACTTGCCGGCGCCGTTCGGGCCGAGCAGGGCGACCAGCTCGCCGGGCGCGACGGTCAGGCTGATCCCCTCGACCGCGTGCACGTCCTTGAAGTGCTTGGTCAACTCGTGCGTCTCAATCATGGGACCGACGCTAGAGTTCGTAGCGGTCACTTTCTGACCTCAATGGGGCGGAGTCTGGAGTCATGGCGAACACGAGCGCACGCATGCTCCGGCTGCTCTCCCTGCTGCAGACGCACCGCTACTGGCCCGGCACCGAGCTGGCCGACCGGCTCGAGGTCAGCCCGCGCACGCTGCGCCGCGACGTGGACCGGCTGCGCGAGCTCGGCTATCCGGTCGACGCGGCCCGCGGGGTGGCGGGCGGCTATCAGCTGCAGGCCGGCGCGGCCGTGCCACCGCTGCTGCTGGACGACGAGGAGGCGGTGGCCATCGCGGTCGGGCTGCGCACCTCGGCGGCGGCCGCGGTCGGCGGGCTCGAGGAGACCTCGGTGCGGGCCCTGGCGAAGGTGATCCAGCTGCTCCCGCCCCGGCTGCGCAAGCGCATCGACGCCCTGCAGTCGGTCACCAGCCCCGGCGCCCTGGGCGGCGGCCCGACCGTGGACGCGACGGCGCTGACCACGATCGCGATGGCCTGCCGCGGCGAGGAGCGGCTGCGCTTCGACTACACACCGCGCGATCGCGAGGCGGCGGCCCGGCACGTCGAGCCGCACCGGCTCGTCTCGCTGGGCCGGCGCTGGTATCTGGTGGCCTGGGACACCGACCGGGGCGACTGGCGCAGCTTCCGGGTCGACCGCCTGACGAACCCGGCGCTGACCGGCGCCCGGTTTCGCCCGCGTGAGATCCCCGGCGGCGACCCGGTGGAGTGGATGCGCTCGCGCCTCACCGCGATCCCGAGCCGTTACGACGTGTCGATCCGCATCGCTGTGGCAGCCGAGACGGTCAAGGCGACGGTCGGCCAGTGGGGGACCGTCGAGCCGCTCGGCCCGGCCGAGAGCCGCCTGCGGATGAGCGTCGACGACCTGAGCTGGCCGATCTGGATCTTGGGCGCGCTGCCCGCCGAATTCACCATCGAATCCCCCGAAGAGCTGCGGGTCAGGGCGCGCGCCACGGCCGAGGCCCTGCTGCGCGGCGCGTGAGGAGTTTGGACGGATCGGCGCCCCCGTGGCGCCGATCCGCAGGAGAAACCTATCGGCCGGCTCCGACAACTCCGGGGCTCATTTCAGCCTTGGCTTATATAAGTATTAGCTGAAATCGGGGCCGGGATCACCACCTGCGGGAGCGGCTGTCGCGGGGACGGATCAGCGCCCACACCACCTTGCCGTTCGGGACCGGGGTGGCGCCCCAGGCGACCGAGTCGGCCTCGACCACCCGTAGCCCGTGGCCGCGTTCGTCCAACGGCCGGCCGGCGACCGGCGCCGCCAGCTCCAGCATTCGCGGCAGCGTCCGGCTCCCGTCGCGGACGGCCAGGTGCAGCGCCCCGGCCCGGCAGGAGACGCTGACGTCGAGCTCGGTGCCACCGTGTTCGACCGCGTTGGCCACCAACTCGGAGACGACCGCGCGGCCGGGATAGAGCATCGGCGCCAGCCGCCAGGCCAGGCAGGCGTCGGTGACCAGATTGCGGGCCACGCCCGGCGAGGTCGGCTCGGGCGGCAGCCGGAGCCGGATCCGCTCGGCCGGCTCGGCGGGCGGGTGCGGCACCTGCACCTGCATGGGCGACCATCCCTGATTCGGCGGCATACGCGCGGCAACGACACCGAAGTGTGAGTTGGTCTTGCATGCCGGTCAACGGACTGGCTGCGCGCCATCCCCCGTGCGGGTTCGGTCGTTCGGTGGAGGCCGCCGCGGTTTGACATGCAGGTCAGCGCGGTGAAGCTTGTGCGGCGGGAGTTAGATGGGGCCGTGACCACCCTCGGCGCCATTGTGCTCCCGTCGAACCCGCCCGAGCGGCTGCCCGCCCTGGCCCGCGCCGCCGACCAGGCCGGCCTCGAGCAGCTCTGGCTGTGGGAGGACTGCTTCCTGGCCGGTGGTGTCGCCGCCGCGGTGGCCGCGCTGGCCGCGACCACCCGGCTCCAGGTCGGCATCGGCATCCTGCCCGTCCCGTTCCGCAACGTCGCGCTGGCCGCGATGGAGATCGCCACGCTGCGCCGGCTCTTCGGCGCGCGGGCCATCGTCGGCATCGGGCACGGCGTGCAGGACTGGATGGAGCAGGTCGGCGCGCAGGCGGCGTCGCCGATGACCCTGCTGCGGGAGTACACGACGGCGCTGCGCGCGCTGCTCAACGGCGAGACGGTCACCACCCGCGGCCGGTACGTGCGGCTCGACGAGGTCGCCCTCGACTGGCCGCCGGAGCCCGCGCCCGAGCTGCTGATCGGCGCCACGGGGCCGAAGACGCTGGCGCTCTCCGGCGAGTTGGCCGACGGCACCATCCTGACCGGCGGGACGGCGCCGAGCGGCGTACGCACAGCGAAGCTGCACATCGGCACCGAGAAGGACCACGAGCTGGTGGTCTTTGTGCCCGCCGCCACCGGATCGGGCGCCGCGGAACGGCTGGCCGAGCAGCAGAGCCGCTATGGCATGGACGACCCCGGAGTGGCCGGCGACGCGCGGGCGGTCGCCGCGGGCCTCGAACGCTGGATCGAGGCGGGCGCGACCACCGTCGTGCTGCAACCGACCACCGACGAGCCCGACCCCGAAGGCTTCCTCCGCTTCGTAGCCGAGGAAGTCCGCCCGCTGCTCAGCTAGGCGGCTCGCGAGGAGCGGACCACCAGATTGTCGAGCAGCTCGGCCGTGGCCGCGGTCACTGCCGCGACGGCGGCGTCGAAGGCCTCCTGGTTGTGCGCGGCCGGCGCCCGGAAACCGGAGATCTTCCGGACGTACTGCAGCGCCGCGGCCTTGATCTCGTCGTCGGTGACGTCGCTGGTGTAGGGCTCGCGCAGGGTCTTGATGCTTCGGCACATGGCCCCATCGTCACCCGGGACACGCTCCGCCGAAAGGGGATCCGGCTCGCGATCGGCGCCTAAGTTGGCCGGTATGCCGATTTCGCCGTACCTGAAGAGCCTGCGCGACGACCTGGGCACGCGGCTGCTCCTGCTGCCCGGGGTCACCGCGGTGGTGTTCGACGACGCGGGCCGGGTGCTGCTCGCCGAGCGGGCCGACAACGGGCACTGGGCGCTCATCGCGGGCGTCATGGACCCCGGCGAGCAGCCCGCCGAGACCGCCGTCCGAGAGTGCTACGAGGAGACGGCCGTGCACGTCGTCGCCGAGCGGGTGATCAGCGTGATCAGCCAGCCGCCGAACACCTACCCCAACGGCGACGAGTGCGCGTACGTGGACATCGCATTCCGCTGCCGGGCGGTGGGCGGCGAGGCCCGGGTGAACGACGACGAGTCGCTGGCGGTCGGCTGGTTCGCCCTCGACGACCTGCCGCCGCTCAGCGACCTGGCCCGTCGGCGGATCGGCTGGGCGCTCGACCCGGCGGCACCGACCTGGTTCTCCACCGGAGCCGCCGCCCGCGACTAAGGGAGCGGACGCAGCCGGACGTGGTCGTGGTGCAACTGCTCGCCGACCAGGAACCGCTTGGTGCCGACGATCTCGAAGCCGTGCTTGGCGTAGAACGCCGCCGCCTGTGCGTTCTGCTGGTTGACCCCCAGCCAGCAGGACGTCGCCCCGGTGCCGGCGGCCGCCGCCAGCGTCTCGCGCATCAGCTCGCCCGCGATCCCGCTGCCGTGGCTGTCCTGCAGCACATAGAGCTTGCTCAGCTCGATGCTGCCGGTGGCCGGCACGACCGCGCGCACATCGGGATCGGTGATCGGAGCGCCGACCAGCATCGCGTAGCCGGCCGGCGCGCCGTCGTCCGCGGCCAGCAGGATGATCCGGTCGTCGGCCTTGAGGTACTGCTCGAACTTCGGCTCGGACAGGTTCGTCGCGATGAAGGCGTCGACGTCGGACTGCGCGGTGCCGGGCGGGCAGGCCAGTCCGAACGTGCGCGCGGCGAGCTTGTGCAGCTCGCCGGCGTCGCCGGGGACCGCGCGGCGGGTGCTGATCGGCATGGCATCACGATATCCGTCACACATGTGCAGCCGGCTGGATGGCCGACTTACAGGAAACTTGCTTTAGAGTCAGCGCGTGCCCGAATCAACCAGAGCGCTCGGCGACGTGATCCCGGCGCCGGCCCAGGTGCGGCCCGTTCCGGCCGCCGACTTCACGATCAGCGACAGTACGGCGATCAGCGCCGCGCCCGGAGCCGAGCAACTGGCCGGGCTGCTGCGCGCGGCGACCGGCCTCCCCCTGCCGGTGCGAGCCGGCGCGGCCGAGATCACGTCGGTGCTCGACGAGACCGGCGAGCACGGCGACGAGGGCTACGCGCTCTCGATCGCGGCCGACGGCGTCACCATCCGGGCCGCCACCCCGGCCGGCCTGTTCTGGGGCGCGCAGACGCTCAGCCAACTGGTCCCGGCGACCGGCTCGACGCTGCCCGGCGGCGAGATCGTGGACCGGCCCCGGTTCGGGTACCGGGGCGTGATGCTCGACGTGGCCCGGCACTTCTGGACCGTCGACGAGGTCAAGGCGTACGTCGACGCGATCGTCCAGTTCAAGGTCAACTATCTGCACCTGCACCTGACCGACGACCAGGGCTGGCGGCTGGAGATCGACGGCCGGCCGCGACTCACCGAGGTCGGCGGCGGCGCCGGGACGGGCGTGGACGGCGCCGGCCCCGGCTTCTACACCCGGGCCGACTACGCCGATCTGGTCGCGTACGCGGCGCAGCGGTTTGTCACGATCGTGCCCGAGATCGACATGCCGGGGCATGTGAACGCCGCCCAGGCCGCCTATGGCGAGCTGACCGCGGACGGGACGCCGGCCGGCCCGCGCACCGACCAGGAGGTTGGCTACAGCTCGCTGGTGGCCGACAAGGAGGAGACGTACGCGTTCGTCGAGGACGTCATCCGTGAGGTCGCCGCGCTGACCCCGGGCCCGTTTCTACACATCGGGGGAGACGAGGCCCAGGCCACCAGCGCCGAGGACTACCGCACGTTCATCACCCGGGTGCTGCCGCTGGTCGCCAAGTACGGCAAGCGCGCCGTCGGCTGGCACGAGATGGCCGCGGTCGAGTTGCCCGAGACGGCGGTCCCGCAGTTCTGGCGGATCGAGGCGGCCGACGAGGGCACCGCGCGCGCGGCGGCGAACGGCAGCAAGGTGATCATGTCGCCGGCCGACCGCACCTATCTGGACATGAAGTACACCGCCGAGAGCCCGCTCGGCCTGGACTGGGCCGCGCTGATCAGCGTCGCCCAGGCGTACGACTGGGACCCGGCGACCCGGCTGCCCGGCGTCGGCGAGGAGGCGCTGCTCGGCGTCGAGGCGCCGCTCTGGGCCGAGACGCTGCGCACCCTCGACGACGTGCTGATCATGACGTTCCCGCGGCTGCCGGCGATCGCCGAGATCGGCTGGTCGCCCCGGGACACGCACGAGTGGGCGTCGTTCCGGCGGCGGCTGGCGGCCTGGGGGCCGCGCTGGACGGCCCAGGGGACCGCATTCCACCGCTCGCCCGAGATCGACTGGCCGGACCAGGCGGGAATCGGGTAGGGGCCCGAACCGCCCGGGCGGCCTGCCCGAACGACCGAAGTTTTCCTTAATTTTCGGGCCCTTCGCGAGCCCGCTCCGGACGATATTTCCGCACGTCAACTCGGCCCTTCGGGGCACTGTTGTCGGCCACAAGGGGGAGTGCCCCGCGGGAAGATCACTTCGACGTGACCCTACGCTTGCGCCGTGAAGAATCGGGCGCCGGCGTCGGCAGCAATGCTGGCTGGGTTCCTCGTGGTCGCGACGGTGCAGTTGGCGCTGGTCGTCGTCCCGGTGCTGCTCGTGCTGTCGCTGCTGCCCGGCTCGGTGGCGCTGCGGCTGGGCGCGCCCGTGTGCCTCGCGACGGTCGGGATCATGGCGTACGCCACCCGCCGCGCCCTGCACGTCCGCCGCGCCGAGCCGGTCGGCGTGCCGGTCTCCCGGGCCGACGCCCCACGGCTCTGGGCGCTGCTCGACGAGGCCGCCGCGGCCGCCGGCACCCGGGCTCCCGACAAGGTCGTCGTGGTCGCCGACGCGGCCGCGACGCTCAGCGAACGCACCCGCCTGCTCGGCCTGTTCGGCGGCCGCCGGGAGTTCTATCTGGGCCTGCCGCTGCTGCAGGCCTGGGACATCGGGCACCTGCGCGCGGTGGTCGTGCACGAGCTGGCCCACTACTCAAGCGCCCTGAGCCGGTTCGCGCCGATGGCCTACCGGGGCCGGATCGCCGTCGGCCGCACGGTTCCCCGGATCACCCGGCGCAACCCCGCAGGACCCTTGCTGCGCGCGTACGCGGAGTGGTACCGCCGGGTCGACACGCCGTTCAGCCGCGCCCAGGAGCTGGCGGCCGACCGGCTCGCGGCACAGTTCGCGGGCGGCCGGGCGGCCGCCGCGGTGCTGCGCGACCTGCCCGCCCTCGACGCCCTGCAGCGCGTCTTCCACGCCGAGTACGTGGGTCCGGGCTGGCGCGCCGGCCACGTCCCGGACGACATGTTCGGTGGCTTCCTGCGCATGCTCGCGGCCCGCGCCGACGAGGTGAACCGGCTGCGGTCGCGGGAGTATCCGGCGCCCGGCCGGTGGAGCACCCACCCGCCGGTCCCGGAGCGCCTGGCCGCCCTGGCCCAGATCCCCACCACCGAGCTGGCGACGGCCGGCGTGGGAGCAAGCACCGCCGCAGCGGCCGACGTGGGAGCGAGCACCGCCACAGCCGCTGGCGCGGAGTCGGGTGCCACGGCGTTGGTCGGAGCTGGGTCGGGCGTTGCCGCGACGACCGCCGCCGGGGCAGGGGTTGCGGCATTGGCTGGCGCCGGGCCGGATGTTGCCGCAGCACCGGCTGGAGCTGGGCAAGGCGCCATGGAGATGACCGGGGCCGGGTCGAGCGCGCCGGCGACGGACGACTCCCGGCTTTCCCCGGCCGGATCGGGCGGCTCGGTGGCGGGCCCGGGCGCCGGCGCGACGGCCGAGCCCGAGGTTGACGAGGCGGAGCTCATTCCCGACCTGCCCGGGCTCGGGCGGGCGCTGCAAGCCGTCGCCTACCCGCCGCAAGGCCGCACCACCGTCGGCTGGGACGAGTTCTTCGGGGCCGCGCGCTCCGTCGAGATGCAGCGCGAGGCCGAGGCCGCCCTCGGCACCATCTCGCGCGCCGCCGGCCGGCCGGTCGAGGGCGCCGCCGGAGTGCTCGACCTCGCGGCCGACGGCCAGCTGCAGAAGGTCGCCGAGACGGTGTTCCCGGACCTGCCCGGCGACGAGACGGCCGGGCGGATCGGCGAGCTGGTCACCCTGCTGCTCGCGCTGGCCGCCCTGAACAGCGGCGTCGGCCGGTGGCGGCACAGCTGGACCGGCACCGCGGCCCTGGTCGCCCAGGACGGCGGCCCGCTCGACCTGGCCGGCCCGGCCGCCCTGGTCGGCGACCCGGCGACGGTCGGCGCGGCCCGCGAACGGCTGGCCGCCCTCGGCATCGACCTCGAGGCGACCGCCGTCGCATCGCCCACCGGGGCGCCCGGCGTGGTGGCCGGCGGCGAAGTGGTCGGCGGCGTGGTCAACATGGTCGTCGACGGGGCCCGCACCGACCTGCTGATCGTGGACACCGGGCTGTTCCTGGTACCGGGCCTGCCCCGGTCCCGCAACGGCTCGGCGAAGCGGCGGCTGGCCCAGTTCGCCGCGGCCGACGTGCCGCACCAGCGGGACGCGGCCGCGCCGGGGAGCCGGTTCGTCCCGTACGCGGAGGTGGCCCGGTTGACCCAGACCCGGCGTACGCCGAAGTCCTGGGATCTGAGCCTGCGCAACGGCGGCACGTTGAGCCTGCGCACGGCGCTCGACTCCGACGAGCTGCCCGGCGGCTGGGCCGCCCTGGACGACGCTGTCGCCTTCCTGGCCCGGACCCGCTAAAGCTGGCCGCCGGCTCCGCCCGGAAGTCGCAACGACCGCGAAAAGCCCACTTCCGGCCATGAACTATGTGGCCGTCCGGTCCGTGCTCCTAAGCACATGGTCATATCCCCGACGAACGCGTAACCAAGCTGTCGCTTCAGGTAACAATGACATCAGCCGTTGTTGGCTTAGCCTTCCGCGAAATTGGGTAGAGCGCAGCTGATCGCGGTGGCGATGATCGTCAGTGGAAGGGGGGCGCTGATGGAGCGGGGACCGCTAGCGCTCTTCGGAGCAATCATCGCCGTGGGTCTTGGGCCGGCAATGTGGCTAGGCGCCCAGTTCGGCCATGCGAACGGCGAGCCCAGCCAGCCGCCGGCCGTTACCGTGCAGCAGCAGGACGGCGTCGGCGGCGTCGGCGGCGTGGGTGGTGCCGCGCCCGACGATTCGACCGGCGTGCTCCGGCCCGATCCGAAGTCGAACGTCGAGCCGCTGATCACGCAGACACCCAAGCCGCGCAAGTCGAGCGCGACGCCCTCGGCCAGCCCGTCGGCCAGCCCGAGCGAGTCGAGCCCGACCGCCTCGCCGTCGCCGAGCGAGGAGCCGTCCACCCCGCCGACCGAGCCGACCGGCGGCCCGCCCTCCGACGGTGACGGAGGCGGCGGCCCAGGTGCCCCGCCATCGCCGCCGCCCGGCTCCGACGACGGATCGAGCAACGGCCTCTCGGCGGCCGTCTAACCGGCCCGATTGAGGGCGACCACCGGAATCTGGCGCCCGGCCGAGCGCAGCTCGTGGTCGGCGAAGAACGGGAACTTCTCCTTGATCCGCGCCCACTCGCGGTCGTAGTCGGCGCCGGTCAGCGGCTCCGCGGTCGCCGCGAACTCCTGGCCGGGCAACTCGACGGTGACGTGCGGGTCGGCGATCAGGTTGCGATACCACAGCGGGTCGGCCGGGGCGCCGTTGTTCGACGCGATCACCAGCACGCGGTCGTCGTCGCTGCGTACGTACATCATCGGGCTGGTCCGTTTTTGGCCGCTCCGCCGGCCCAGGGTGGTGAGCAGCAGCAGCGGGCGGTTGCCCATCGAGGCGCCACCGTCGGCGCGGAACTGGATTATCAACTGCTTGTTGTGGGCCAGCAGGTCTGTGGGCATCGTCATGTTCTCATCCTTAGCCTGAGTTGAGGTCGGAGAGATAGGTGTTGGCCAGGCCGCGTGCCGTCGCCGCGAAGCGGTCCCGCAACTCGATCGGGGCCAGCACCTCGGCGTCGGCGCCCAGCTTGAGCAGCTCGATGTGGCCCTGCTTGACCGACTCGATCGGCACGATGGTCCGCAACCAGCCGTCCGGGTCCGGCTCGCCGGCGTTGGCGCGCGCCACCCGGGCCATCTCGGGCGGAAAGACGAACGCCATCCGGTCCAGCGCCTCGACCGTCATCCGGACGGTCGCCTCGGCGGTGTAGACGCTGCGTTCGTACTTCTTGGTCCACTCCTGCCAGAAGCCGGCCAGGTCGAAGCCGTCGGGCCGGTCGACCGGCTCGTCCAGCGGCTCGGCCTCGAGAATGTTCACCACCCGGTAGGCAGTGACCCGTTCACCCGAGCGAGCGACCAGATACCACCGGCCGGCTTTCAGGACCACACCCAACGGCGCGAGCGTACGGGTGACCTCGCGCGGCGCCTTCCACCGACGATAGCGGACCTGGAGCATCCGTTCGCTCCAGACGGCGCCGGCCACGGTGGCCAGATAGGGGGTCGGCTCGTCGGCCCGGAACCAGCCGGGCGCGTCCAGGTGGAACCGGTCGCGGACCCGGTCCGCCCGGTCGGCCAGCTCACCCGGCAGCGACGCGCGCAGCTTGAGCTCGGCGGCGGCCAGCACCGACCCGAGCCCCAGCTCGGCCGCCGGCCCCGGAACCCCGGCCAGAAAGAGCGTACCGGCCTCGTCGCCGGTGAGCCCGGTCAACCGGGTGCGGTAGCCGTCGAGCAGCTGATAGCCGCCGGCCGGCCCGCGATCGGCGTAGATCGGCACGCCGGACGAGCCGAGCGAATCGACGTCGCGGTAGACCGTGCGGATCGAGACCTCGAGCTCCTCGGCGAGCGCCTGCGCGGTCATCCGGCCCCGGGTCTGCAACAGCAGCAGAAGCGAGACGAGCCGGGACGCGCGCATAACAGCAAGCTAGCCCAGATGCCTGACATCTGCTGTCAGGCATCTGGGCTAGCCGGCGACCGTCAGAGCGACAGAACCTTGTTCAGGATGTCCCGGTAGCCGCGCAGCTCCAGCCGGAGCTTCTCGGTGTCGTCGGAGTCGCTGAGCAGGGTGTCCTTCTGCGCCTTGAGGCTCGCGGTCAGC
>Ga0307513_10005531_pt1 | contig 16662 bp, 13 predicted proteins | sample 15_EM_MG_FD_202174 | JGI IMG/M metagenome (GOLD analysis project Ga0307513, IMG submission 202174) | Populus trichocarpa ectomycorrhiza microbial communities from riparian zone in the Pacific Northwest, United States - 15_EM | ecosystem: Host-associated > Plants > Roots > Unclassified | place... | reverse complement strand
ACCAAAGTAGAATATTAAGATTTAGGGTATCCATCAAACCTCAACCATAATAATTTGCATCATCATAACTCCATCAATAATGTGACATACGCTTAACTGTTAAAGGAAGATGGCAAATGAAATTAAAACCAAAGCGATGAGCTTACAGTGGAATTTAGTATTGGTTCACCATCCAAATTATCTGGCTCCCTTATGTCACTGAGAGCATGTTTCCAACGCTTACTCTCGGGCACATCATGATGCCTCCTTGATTCATTCGAAGCTTGGCATCCCAAGTTTCTACGAGCTCTAGTGTGAAAGGCACCAATTATGCATCTGATGCAAAATGCTAATGCAGGAACCAGAACTAGAAAATAACCAGTGGCTTTAGCCTGATAATAGAGTGGACAAGGCTGTTGAGGTCACTACTATTGATGAATTTATAAGACAAAATAAGTTGGGATATGAAAATGAATGTCATACTATGAAAATCAATGAAGCAAAGTGTTTTACTACTGAGCTTACATGTGGCAAACGGAGGGTGGTTACTGTGATGAAGGGCTTTTGGTTTAGAACCCCATCCATAATCTTCATAAAGTTCTGAAGCCTTTCCAGTTGATCAAAGCTAGGCGATTCACATTTCTTGATCTGATACTGATTGAGGCACAAATACTAAGTACCTTTAGAACCCAGAAAACAAATCAAAACTCCACAAAACACAGCTTATGACTTCCAAGCGTGCAAGTCAACTTGGATTAACCTTTACTGTATAGTTACGGCTGCAATGGTGAATTCATTCCTTAACTATTTATATCATATGTCAACAAACAAGACAACCTGTGTTACGATCTATCTGCAAGTCCATGTAAAAGTTAAAATTATAGTTTCCCTGTCTTTGAGCTCTCCTGGAGTCGTAACTGAAGAAAAATGACTTGCAGATTGAACTTTTTAAATACATTCTGTACAGTTGTGTCGCATTGAATAGCCTCAACTCATAATGAACAATCAATAGATCATAAGCTAGTTAAAAGGAAAGTGGTTTCTGAGTACGTGGTATTTCATATATATTTCCGAGTGGCTTCTCATTAAGTGTAGAGCGGCAACTATTTCACAAATGACTAAAATTGACAATCTCATTGCTAAAACAAAAACGTCAAAGCAAAATCTTGCTCTAGAATGCAGGAGGAATACAATGGTACCACCAGCATTAAGAAAAATAGGACATGACTTTGAATGATGCAAGAAGTGCATTCTAACATACATGTATTCACGCCACAAATATCATGTCTACAACAAGTTTAATTATTAGATATATATTGCAGAGCATGATTGCAAAAGAACCAGTTTCCTTTTTCTTCTTTTTTTTTGTCTGTCTAAACAGTAATTAATCCATTTGTAAATGATAATGCAACTCTGCTCACCACTTGAGTGCCTGCAGGGGCAGCTGCAGGAATGTTAAGAAGCTGTCCTTCGAAAACAAGATCAACATCCAATATATTCTTATTAGCTGCAGCAACAGAATATATAGACACCCCATACTGCTTGGAAATTGAAGTTAATGTTTCACCCCTGCCATAAAATTTCTTCGAGTAAATGGGCCAGTATTGTAGAACCACAACAACCATCCAAGTTTTCAACACACATTTTCATAGTGAATGGTCAATCAGCAGTTAAAATTGTTCAAGAAACAAAAAATTGCCCTTAGCTTTGTATGTTTTATCCTAATCAAAGAAAAAAGTATACAACTCAACTTCCCAGCAAATGAAAAGGAAAATCTCCATGCCTTTTGAAACCAGTTACAAACAAAATATATGAAGCATGCCATTCACATCTACTTAGCTAACTGTCAGCAATGTGCAGCAAATAGATAAATAAACAAATTACTATTTCAGTTATTACTCTTTGACCACATGAAGCAAGTAGGGATTGGTGGAGCTTTGACCCTTTGAAATATCCTGAATATGAAATCTCCATCTCTGAAACCACAAGACTAATTAATGGCTCACTACAAAAATAAGCAAAATGCGAGACTGAAATCAAGTATAAGCTTCTTCTCTTATTCTTCTTTCTTAAGTAGCAAGAACATCAATCCGATAAAAAAGAGAAGACATGGACTTGCATAACTTTGAAACCCATCTCTTATATTCCAAAAAAATGCAAAGTTTATCAACATAACCAGAAGAAATATGTCATCACTTCTCTTTCTTTTGTACAAATTTCTTGGCAACCAAACAAAGCAAAATAACAGGGAAAGAAAGATTGTACCTCTGCAAGAACGGTAAAATGCTTCTTACTGTTAACCCACCATTTCAAACTGCAATTGAAACACACACACACAACAACAACAACAACAACAAAAAAAGAAAAGAAAAGGATCAAATCTTTAGCGAATAAAGAGAGAAAACAATGAAAGTGCATTAATGGGTCAGAAGAAAAAAGAAGAAACCTTTGAGATGGGAAGGTAGTTTTAGGATTTGGAAAATGGAATCTGGGAAGAGAAAGATCAGAGAATCGTCTATGGCTAAGCTTCACTTCCATCACTCATACTCAAAAGTGTAAACGAATAGATTCCTTTTCTGTTTCAATTGGATTTATTGGCGCTACAGGTTAAACCGGATGCATGAGCAATCACAATTCACATCGTGTTCAATTGGATTTATAGACAGACTAGGCACGTCCCGCGTTACAGTGCGTGTCGGTAATGCAAATGCATAAAAAAAGAAGTAAATAAGGTTAATAAGTCGGATTTATTTTAATTAATTATATTAATTAGATAATTTATTTTAAAACAATATCACGATATCTTGAAAATAAAAAAATAGGAGCACGAAATTAGATAATAAAAGGATAAAAAAACTGGGCCAAGTCAATAAACACTAAAAAAATATAACAAGAAAAAAATTAACTATACAAAAGGATTTAAAATAAAAAATGGTAATTAAAATAATGAGGGAAAAAATAAAAAAAATAAATTAGAGAAAAACTATTTTTTTATTGGAGAGTTAAATTGAAAAGAAAAATAAATAAAACAAAAAAAAATAATGAGGAAGAAATTGAAAAAACAAAACAACATAAACTTGGTTTGAAATGTGAGATTAGAAACCAATAAATTTTTTTCATAAAAGAGTTAAGGAAAAAAAAAGAAATTCAAAAAATATGGAAGAAATTAAAAAAATATGAAAAATTAAAATTGAAATAGTAAATCAAAAAGAAATAACATGAGGGCAAAGGATGAAAAAAAGAAATTAAAAGAAAAAAAGGCTCAAATTTTTGTTTGGAGGGTTAAATTGAAGATAAAAATAACTCTAACAAAAGAAAAAAAAAAGTAGAGGACCAAATTGAAAACAATAACACAAAATAAACTTGGATTTAAGGGTGAAGTTGAGAAAAAAAAACTTATATAAAAGGGTCAAGTAAAAGAATAAAAAATCAAAAGAATAAGAACCAAATTGAAAAGCATAACATATAACAAATTAGAATTGGATGACTAAATTGAAAGGAAACAAAACTCCTATTAAAAAGTCAAGGGAAAAAAATAAGAAGTTAAAAGAAGAAGGACCGAATCACAAATATAAAAAAACAAAGAAAACCAATCAGCAATTTGTAGGGGAGAGGAGAGAAAAGAATATTAAAAAAGAAATGTTCGCTGACGACAAACCACCCACCCATTGATGACATGCACCACACCAGCTGAAAGAGGACGCGACAATGTATCTAACTACATGAGAGATTGTCAGGTTTATCTAAGGGGAGGCGCCACATGCACCGCCCAAAATGCGTGAGTGCCTCTCACGTGTTGGTGTGTACAATACATGCGCTATCAACATTTTGAAATCTAATATTATTTTATTCTAGTAAAATACGATAATTCCCTTGATAAAATATAAAAATAACGACATAACCAACGTGAAAATACATAAATACCACTTGATCAAAAGCTTTGATTGTTTTGACTTAAAAGATATTTTAGTAATCTAAATGTAATCTAAAATAGAAAAAAACCGATAATACCCCTAGACTAAAGGCATATAATTTTTTCTCTAAAAGGAAAATTTAGTATTTTCATTGTTCATATATAACAAAAGGACTATAATATCCTTTTAAGCAAAGCCATTTGTTATTTGAAGGAGCGACAAATTAATAATTTCATTGTTATAGTCCATAGTGAAATGTTTCTAGAGCTACAGTAAAACCACTATTAAAACCCTTCTTCCTTTTTAGTATATTTTTATATGCTATCCATTTGACCCACTGTTGCATGTAAGATATTTTTTTTTAAAAAAACTTATATAAGCAGCTTTTTTTGATATGTGTTTGTACATAAAAAAATTATAAGTGTAAAAAAAAACCCGAAGATACATGTAACCAAATAAATTCAAAACTACGTGTGTTAATAAATGATAAATAAAAGTCATTAATGATAAATAAAAATAAAAATAGAAAAATCAAGAGACATATATAGATAAAGATATTTGGCCTCACAACACATGCTTTTGACTGGCTGTGTTTAATGACTTTGTTTATCAAAATCAAATTTTTATTTAATCAAACAAAAAATAAACACCTATGAAATTGATTGAATAAAAAAAAGAACAAAATATATTATGTAAGGGTACATATATTAGAAATATTATCGAAAAATAAATATTTTCTATTTATCTAAAACATAAAAATAAAATGTTATAGATGAATTCTAATAATTTGTCAAAAACATTAAATGCATATAAAATAATTAAAAAAACACAATTTAAAAGAGTCTAAATAAACAAAAAAAAAGAAGAGCGAAAGTATTATTTTACATATAAATTAAAAATTTATTTTGAGAAAAGACATCCAAAAAAGCATAAAGTAAAACAAAATAGAAAAAAAAGAGAAAATGTTAGGTGTTGCTGGGATTGGCTAGCCAGGAGAGTGCTTGGTCCATTTAGTAAGGGCTCGCATGCTTGGGCCTTTATTTTTTTTACTAGTAGATGGGGCGCAATTTTTTTTGACAAAAATTCAAACGCGTGTCATTTGACTTTACTCAGATTCTTAAACTTAAGATCATGCATAATTTTTGAAGAAAAAGAAAAACACACTAAAGAATTATTGGCCAAACTTCAATTTTATTGATTGATGGGAATAATATATCAGGCATAATATTTCTTTATAACATCAAAGTTTACAGGTTTAGGTAGATCTTCTCTGTCCATATTGGTTAAAATTAAGGCTTCTCCCAAAAAAGCCTTTCTCACTACATATGGTCCCTTGTAGTTTGGTGTCCACTTACTCTGATCTTCTCTTGATGCTAGTGAGATCTTCTTCAACACTAGATCTTTTTCTTTAAACACTCTTGGCCTGACCTTTTTGTTGTATACTTTTGCCATTTTACTTTGGTATATCTGTTTGTGGTAAATGGTTGTTAGCCTTTTTTCATTGATTAAGTTTAACTATTTAAATCTTAACCCTGCCCACTCTGATTCATTAAGCTCTAGATCTTTCAGAATTCGTAGTGATGGAATCTCTATTTCTAAGGGTATAACCACCTCCATCCCATATACCAAAGAATACGGGGTTGTATTTGTGGAAGTTTTGATAATGGTGCGGTACGCATGAAGTGCGTACGAGAGCATCTCATGCAAATCTTTGTAGGTAACCATTATTTTTTGAATGATCTTCTTGAGATTCTTATTAGCTGCTTCGACCACTCCATTCATTTTGGTTTGTAAAGGGAAGAGTTGAGATGTTTAATCTTCTATTTGGTGTAGAGATCCGTAATCAACTTTCCATTGAAATTTTGAGTGTTATCAGTTACCGATCTTGCTAGTAAACCATAAGGATCCTTTTCAATGAATCTCTTGACTACTTTCTATATTACGTGGGCGTAAGAGTTGGCTTCTACCCATTTAGTGAAGCAGTTAATGGCCACCAAAATGAATTTGTTCCCGTTGCTCGCTTTGAGATTGATTGGCCCTATGACATCTAAACCCCACATATCAAAAGGCTCAAAGCGAGGTCATATTGAACAGTGGTGCTGAAGGTGCATTAATCTTATCACCATATATTTGACACTTATAACAACTTTTGACATAATTTGTCTCCATGGTCAACCAGAAATACCCTGATTTTTTCATTTGCCTTGCCATTATATGTTCATTGGCGTGGGTGACACAAATCCCCTTGTGGACCTCCTCCTTCAAGGCTTGCCTAATTTTTCATTCAAACACCTAAGCAGAGTCCCGTCAAATGACCTTTTATATAGGATTTTATCGTCCAAGTAAAAGTTCATAGCCATTCTCCTCAAAGTCTTCTCATCTGTCTTAGAAGCCCCTTAAAGGTATTCTTGGTGATAGAGAAACCTCTTGATATCACTGTACCATGGTTTCCCATCTAGTGATTCTTTAATTGTGCAGCAATGAGCTTAGAGGTTTCTAACTTCGATATCTATTGGTTAGATCCTACACCCAGTAACAACTTGTGTCATTAAAGCTAGGGTTTCAAAGGCATCAACAAATTGATTTTTATCCCTGTTCACGTGGGTGAATTTAATCTCTTTAAATCCATTGGCTAACTTCAAGAGATAGTTTTGATATGGCTTTAACTTTTTATCCTTGGATTGCCATTCCTTTTTTACTTGGAAGATGATCAGTAGGGAATACCCGAAGACTTTAAGCTTTTTAGCTTTGAGTTCTAAAGCAACTTCTAGACCGATGATATAGGCCTCATACTCAGCCATGTTATTGGTACATTCGAATTGTAGCTTTACTGAAACAGGGTATTGCTTTTTTTTTTTGGGAAAATTATTACTTCTTCAGCCTCATTTCCTGATATGTTTACTACATTATCAAAGTAAAGGGTCCACCAATCACTCTCCCCACTATCATTCTTGTTTACTAGCACATTTTCATTAGGGAGGTCAAAATTTAATGGCTCATAGTCTTCCACAACATGATCTGCGAGATGGTTGGTAATTGCACTCCCTTTTATAGCTTTTCTTGTCATATAGGTAATGTTGTATTCCGCTAACAACATTTGCCACCTTGGTATTCTAATTGACAAGTTAAGCTTTTCATATATAGATCCTCCTTCGAGATCAACCAAGTTGTGTAGTACAACATATACTTTCTGAGTCTTTTCGCTCTCCACGCCAAAGCACAACATAAACTTTTAATTGTTGTGCACTTGGACTCACAATCATTGAATTTTTTACTCAAGTAGTAAATGGCTTGCTCTTTCCTTCCTGACTAGTCATGTTGACCTAACACACAACCCGTGGCCATTTCTATCATTGTAAAATACTATAATAAAGGCCTTCCTAGTGTTGGAGGTACTAACAATGGTGGATTTTGCAAGTACTTTTTTTTTTAATCTTATCAAACAATTCCTGACAATTGTTATCCCATACTCATGGATTTTATTTTCCTATGCAAGCAGAAAATTGGCTCACATGTCACCATTAGCTGAGATATGAACCGATTTATATAGTTTAGATGCCCAATGATACTTCTTACTTCCTTCTCTGTCTTAGGTGCCAACATTTCCTGGATGGCTTTGGATTTATCTGGATCAACTTCTATTCCTCGACCACTTACTACAAAACCTATCGGTTTTCCTATCTTTACCTTGAACAAACATTTTGCAAGATTTAGTTTCAGCTGGTATTTTCATAGCCTTTCAAATAGTCTCCTCAATACTCGTTCGTGATCTTTTTCTTTCTTTGATTTTGCAAGTATATCATCCACATAGACCTTCACTTCTCGGTGCATCATATCGTGAAATAGAGTGATCATTGCTATTTGATATGTAACACTTGTATTCTTCAGTCCGAATGACATCACTTTATAGCAGAATGTTCCCCAAGGCGTGACAAATATGGTCTTCTCTTTGTCTTCTTTTTTCCATTCTAATCTAGTTGTAGCCAGGGAATCAATCCATAAATGAATACGTGGCATTCTTTGCACCATTATCAACCAGAATGTCTATGTGAGGTAAAGGAAAGTCGTCCTTTGGGATTACCTTATTCAAGTCTTTATAGTCCACACACATTTAGATCTTGCCATCCTTTTTAGGGACTATGACCATATTAGCTACCTATTAAGGATAAATGACCACATCTAGAAATCCTGCATTCCATTGTTTATATATTTCTGCCTTTACCTTAAGTAGTAAATCTGGGTGTATTCGTTTGTTTTTCTACTTAATTGGTTTACTTTCCTCTACCAAAGGAATCTTGTGTACCTCTATGTCAGTATCTAGAACAGGCATATCTACATAAGTCCAGGTAAAAATATTTGTATACTTATGTAAGAGAGAGACCAACCTTTTTCTTTCCTTGGCTGTAACAAGAGTGTCAACCTTCAACTCCTTCTTTTCTTACTCAATTCCTAAATTGATAACTTCTAGCTCCTCACTAGCAGGTTTCCAAGGTTTCTCAAAGTTTTCTGCTAACCTAGTAAAATCTTTCATATCCTTTTTCTTCCCATTCTTCATCACCCATTGCAATAATATTATCAAAGTTTAGCCAATTATTCTTAGTGCAGTGGTTTTGTGAATCGTTGGGATTTTTAGGATTTCTGAAAGTGTAAGGTGTGCTCGTGTAAGTGTGTTGTTTGTGAAGAGACAAAAGGATGAAGGCACTTTATGGACATAAAAAATGCATGATCTTATTAAAACAAAAGTGCTCATTTAACATAAAAAATCTTGCGGCATCATGAACCAAATTATCGAAAAGACTTGAACAAGTAAAAACAAGGTAAAACAAGTCAGAACATTCAACATGATCAAATAAGAGTAATTACTTTTTGAACACAATAGGAGCAAGCTCCATCTTCCAGTTTTGGTACACCTCTTCTTCAGCCAATCTTCACATAAAAGCTCTTGTAAAGGGTTTGACAATTGCATGGACGGAAAGCTATAAGAGAACTTCATCATTTATTCCAACATCTACTTCCTCTATCTGTCCTTTTTTTTGGCACTCTAGGTTGCTCATGTGAAGATCTGTTATACCAGCTATAATCACCTTTGCAGACCTTGGAAAAGATGCTGAGAGCAGTGAGATAACAAGTTCCTCTTTCTTTGGCTCTTTCCCTTCAATCCTTGCCATTTTTGTTTTCCTTCTAATCTGGGCAGCCCGCTTGTAATCATTTTTCCTGGGCTTATATCCGAGCCCAAACCTTTGATCCATACATTTTAGCTTCATCACATTGATCTGTCCAAACATTCCAGTCTTGGGATCATACTGAAAAGGAATCCCATTCTTTAAAAATCATTTAGCACCATCATTGCTGCTTTGGGATTCTTGGCTTTCTCAGCGCTGCACCCTCAAGAACCCATTCGACATTCATGATTTCAAATGCATGAATATTCCCATCTCTACAATCTTCTGCTTTAATGAAAGGTATGGCCACATTTCTAACTATTGAAATTGTCTCTTCAGTTTTGACAATTATCAACATCCTATTCATGATGTATTTCAAATACTGGTGTAGTAAAGAAGCCATTGCTTCAGTTGTATGAATCCATCGCCTCCCCAATAATATATTGTAGGATGAGTGAATATCCATTACTTGCAACATCACTAGGAATATTTGTGGCCCTACGTACAACTCCATTTCCAAGGTCCCCACTATTTGTCTTGACAAACCATCGTATGCTCTCGCCATCATGGTACTGGGTTTCATATGTGACTCATTGACAAACATTTCTTTTAATATATGTCTCGACAACATGTTTAGTGCAAAACCATTATTGATTGGTACTTTTCTAATCAAAATGTCTTTATACTGCACTGTGATGTACAATGGCTTGTTATGTCTAGTTCCATCGGGACCCATTTCATCTTTAGTGAAATACATGTAATTTAAGGCCTGGATTCTTCCTACTAAATATTCCATGGCTTCTTGATTGATGTCTTGAGACATATATGCCTCTTTTAACACCTTCTGCACAACCTTCCTATGTGGTTCGAAGCTTAAAATCAAAGACAATAATGATATTCTAGCAGGAGTTTTCTTGAGCTGCTCGATAACACTGTATTCATTGTGTTTCATTAGCTTTAAAAATTCATTGGTATCTTCTTCCGTGATGAGTTTATTTATCTCTCCAGACACGTTGACCAACTTTTTGGCTTTCCTTTGGTTTTCCAGTTTTTCTAGAGTAAAACATCTACCACTACTAGTCAAACCTCTAATTTCTGCTTGAAAAACAAGTGGTTGTTGGGTGCTTTTGAAGGGGTACTTGTAGTTATGTGGTAGGACATTGTAATCTCCTTTATGTGTTGCTACTGGTTTGGACATGACTAACTTGGGTAGCCTACCTGCAGTGAACTACATTCGGCACACTTCTTTATTAGGTGCCTCCATTATAGACTAACTTTTAAAGAATCCAACTTTTCTTGAAAGTGAGCATCATGATAAGCACATTCTTCATCTTCCATGTTTCTTTGTCGGAGTTGAGTGTTGTAGACTTTGCGGATTAGAGCTTTTCGAGGACCTATATTTCAACTTGATGCATATATGTTTGTTATTTATAATGAATGAATGTATACGTGTGGACGCAAATGTATGCACATGAACATTAGGTATGGATTAACCTGTTTAAAGAGCTAATCCATGACTTCCTTGTCAAGCATGGGTAGAATCTGTAGTCTGATAAATTTAAAGAGGTTTTACCCAAGTCCTTAGATCAATTGAATTCCATACACATTAGAAAGTACTCAAAAAATAGGTCTTGTCTTATTTTATTTATCAAGAACAAGTTTTTCATACAAAGAGTCTTTTCTACTTAAATATTACTCCTCTATTGGCTACATTCTTGATAAAAAAAAGAGACTTCATTCAAATATTCTTCATATTTATGGATGTTTTTGCCAATCATATAAGCTTTCATCCATAACTCGTTTGCCTTTCAAGCCATCATATCAATTAGCATGTTTGTTTGTTCAATCTTGTAATGGAACATAATATTATCTTGAAGTAGTGTTCCATTATTGGGGGCTAATGATTCGTTGTTCCTTTCCAACATTTAAACCATCTTCTCTAATTGTTGGATTTGGTTTCTGGCCCTTTACAGTTCTTCTTTCTCTATATCGAGTTCAACTATTTTGGTATGTAGCTATACATCGAAGATGCTAATGTAGTCCTGCCACTCCTCGAATTTCTCCTGCATTTTCTTCACTTCCTCATTTCGAGACTCAAGCTCAGCTTGTGTTGCATAAACTTGATCTCTTAGGGCATTTACTCTGTCCATGTATCCCTTCATATCTGACTCAGCTACCTTTCTTGCTTCCCTTTCATCATTGGCCTGGAAATGATATCAAGCTCTCAAGCTTCTCTACTCCTCAATGGTGAGATTAGCTAATCTGTTCTTCCTTTTTTTTTTAGCTTTCCATTTCAATTTAGAGTGATCCCTATCTTTCTCTAAAAAAGCTATTGCCTTCTTGTCAATACATTTTCTACTTTTTAAGGCCTTTTTTTAGAGTCACTAATTCTTCATCCATCATCACGTGCTTACTAAGTCATCATACTTGACCCTTCTTTCTTTCAACTACTCATCATTTTCTCTCAACTATTGGTTCAGAGAGGCCTTTATCTTTTCTTTTTTTAGGAGTTGGTCTTCCAGGAATTTCTGATGACTTTTGCTATTGCGGAGCTCAATTCTCAGCTTATCCAACTCCTTTTACAGGTCTTCCTTATTGCTGACCCTTTTTTTTTTGTTCCATGGTAATGGATGGCTTATCTTGCATCTGGCTTTGCTCTTTCATCCTTTGGAGCAACCTGGATAAACCACCATTCCTCCATACTGAGTAATTAGGGCTAATTAAGGACTCCTTTTGATGCTCCTCTTTATGGACCAAAACAGGTTGCCTTTAGTCACCTCTGATAGTGTCTAGCTTGACCAAATAATTAGCCTATTTAAACAGATTGATACTCTACCAACCCTCAGGTTCTTGACATGTATTGTACTACTTCAAACTGTCTGGCTACCAATGAGGGTAAGCGGCTAATATAACCAATCAAGCCGATTAATGGAACCCATGCTTTGTCACCACAACTCATAAGATGAGTCAAGCTGCTTGCTTAAGGAGATTTCCATATGAAATTACTCTGAGGGAGTGCTTGGTACTTCTTTACCCATAAATTCTCATCTAGATCATTCCACTCTTCATTCAAAACCAACCCAAGAGGCCTCATATTGAACCATTAAAAATTATTGAAGACTTCTCTCGATGTCTCCAAGTGGCTAACTATCCACATGAATAATAGAGAAATACAACACCACATTACTCCTTTCTCGTGCAGTCTATAAAGGTTTAGAGATAAGAAAGTTTCAGCCAAGATAGCTGAAGTGGGGCTATTCTTTTCCTGTTCATACTCAATAAAGATGTTAGCAGCTTCAATATTGATAATCCTAGCAGCTTTTAAGGGAAACAAAACTAACCCAAAAATAGCGAAAGCAACTATCTGATACCTTACTTCAACTAGCTTTCCTTTTTCTTTATTTGTCTTTAGTTTATTCATATCAACATCCATGAAGGTGAAACATATGTAGCTCGGATCCTAGAAGTGCATCAAAGCTTTGACTACTAAAATTTGAACAAGGATCCTTATCAAACGAGTAGTATACTTTGCTTATGTGCGGTAATTCCTCAACCTTGGTTCTTCGGTGATGGTTGTATCATCTCGGATCTTTCCCTGTATTCTGAAAAGGTCATGGAAGTCATGGTCTTAGCTCAAAAATCTTGTAGAGTTCAAGATTTTAATTAGGTTTGCCTTAATATAAAGTGAATTACTAAGGATTTCATACCGTGAAGGCAAGTTCTAGGTCATTACAAGAGGGGTAAGTTTTTTAACTAGTCTCAAAGGTCTATGAATTGCCTAGTGACTGAGGAATGATTGAGGTACGATGTGATCGCCATTACTGAGTAAATACTCAACTAATAGTTGAACGTTTAACGAATTTAAACCCCGACTGAAAGTTATGAGACAAACCGTTACTCGCCACCTAACCTAGAATAGAGTTTATTAGCAAAATTAAAATGCATGAGGGCATTAATCCATACCCAATATACTTATGCATGAACATGAAGTAAAAATACGTCCTAAAATTGAATTAAACAGACCAAAAAAAAAATACATAGGCAAACAATCAAACAAGTAAAGCTTAGTCCAACCAGACAAGGCATCCTCAGTGGAGTTGCCATCCTGTTGCGGGGCGACATCGAATAATGGGCTAGCCTTCTAAGAGGTGTTGGGAAAGGAAAGGGTTTTGAGTGTAATCATAAAGTTATGATTATGAAGTTTATGAGTCATCACTTAGTATTAAGGTTACTAGGAAACCTATGGTCTGCGAGAGTCTGAGTAAGAGACTAGTTGTGCATGGAGAAGACGCATCACCCTTAGTGCACCCTACCTAAAATAAGTTGCATTGTTGTTTGATTGTTTTGCTAGGTTGTGTTTCTATCCATTGGTCTTTTTCTAATATCCAAGGAAGATCTCCCTTTGTGAGAAAGTTTAAATTATAGCATCACATTTATTTCCTAAATATAACTAATTCCTAACATCCGGAACTGAATAACTGTTATGGGTTTTTTGTATTTTGACCAAACTCTAATGGATAATCATAAATTGGTTATGATATCCATTTTTTTTAAATAAGGCATGATAAACATGTTGTGATTTCTATATTTTAGAAAATATGCTTGGAAAAATTTTAGGATTTGGCCGTATTAAAAAACAAAACATTTTTTTTGTTTTTTTAAATGAAAATTTATTTTTTTGAATTTTCAAAATTTTTGAATTTTTTTTTTGAAATTTTGGAGGAAACCAAATATTTTTAATACTGGATCTGTATCTTATAGTGTATGTCTACAGCTCAATATTATGAAAAATTATTGAAAAAACTTACGAAGGGCCCACAAATATTTAAAAAATGACCCTTGAGAAATTTGTTTTAATTATTATATTATTATTAATAATGACCCTTGGGACTTAGCCGGGTTAGGTTGGGCCGATAGTGGCCCAACAAACTTGTTCCCTTTTTTTTATATATAGGCTAGGCTGGCCTAGCCATCTAGGTCAGACCCAGCCGAGATGGGTTGGGCCGACAATGGCCCAACAAACCTAGCCTTTTTTTAGGTGTTAGGTTTGACCCGGTCCATTTTTATGGGCTGGGCCTAAATATGTCCGGCCCAAGACCCACGTGGTTGCTTGCCCAGCCCAACAATCACGTTAATTATTTGTGCTGCATGTAGAATGAATTATTGTTCTGCATGCAACAACCTTGCTGCAAAGAAAGGGATGTAGAAGAAAAAGAAGAAGGGGGAGAAAGTTACCTGGCATAGGGGCTTCAGCTACAATGAGGAGGTCTGACTGGTGGCCGAGGAGGCATTGGTGGAGGAAATGGTGGCTGATATTAGTTGCGAGGGAAGGAAAAAGAAGAAACTTGTAGAGGAGAGAGAGAAGCTAGTAGTGGTTGTTTTTGTTGCTGATGAGGTGATAAATTGGAGGAGGAGGTTGTATTGTAGTCGTTCACGGTGGTTCTGAGGTTGTGGTGGCTGAGGAGGTAGTAGAGAGAGAGAGAAAGAAAAGAGAGAACTGATTATGGAGAGAAAAAAACTAGGAAGGGAGACTGGTTTTTTGTCAACTGTACACCTGATTTTCTGTCACTGTTTTGGTCAAAACACGCTGTTTCATTTAAATGAAGCAGTGCCATTTTGGCTTTTAGGGTTTTAATTTAGGGATTTGGATAAAGTTTAATTTGGTCCTCCGACTTTTAATTTCTTTCAATTGCACTCTTAATTGACCCTAAACTTTCAATTTTATGCAATTTTCCCCCTGTCGAACTTCAATTCCAACCCCATATTTTAGTGCCTTTTTCACATTAGTCCTTGGTCTTGATTTTATGTATTTTGACCCTTAATTGACCATTAAAATTTCAATTTGTTTTAATTTCACTCCTGATTTCAATCAATTGAGTCCCTATAGTTCGATGTCTTTTGTAAAATAGTTATTAGTTGCAAATTTCTTCAATTCAACTCCTAATTGACCCTAAAACCTTGATTTTCTTGCAATTTTACCCCTAATTTGAACTTGTTGACTATGTAAAAATTAAGTTTGGTCTTCTAAATTCCAATCTTCTCAATTAAGCCCAAATTAGGCTCTCAAACTTAATGTTTCACCAATTAAGCCCCTCAAAAAAATAATTTGACTCATTTAAAGTACAATTAAGTCCTTGCACCTAATTAAATCCTTTAATTGGACTCAAATTAATTCTTAAACATAATTAAATGTTAATTTGGCCCATAATTAAATCAAATTGACCTATTAAAAATCCAATTATGTTTTTAGACTTAATTTTTATGCACATTCATCCAATAATGATTTAATTTGATCTTGAATCTGTATTATCTCTTCAGTTTTAAGTATAATAGGGGTGCAATTATGCTCCCCTTATCTCTTCTTCTCCTTCTTTTTTTTCACCCACTATGATTTCAACTCCTGCATCCAAAACAATAATTTATTCTACATGTTGGAGACAAAATTAATTAACATGTTTGTTGGCCCGGGCCATCAACCATGTGGGCTGTGGGTTGGACCCATTTAGGCCCAGCCCAGACAGCTATGCCGAGTCTAGCCCATCCAAAAAAAGAATGGTTTGTTGGGTCGCTAGTCGGCCCACCCGACTAAGTTAGGGTGGAACTGTTTTGGCCTAGCCCATATGGCTAGGCCGGGTCCAACCCAATTTATAATTTTTAATACTATAATAATATTAAAAAAAAGGAAAATTTCAAACTTTTCAAAGGGTATTTTTTTTAAAAATATTTATGGGCCCCTTGTAAGTTTTTTCAATAATTTTGCATAATATCTGGTTGTAGACTTACACTGTAAGATACAGACTCGATATTAAAAATGCCTAATTTCCTCCAAAACTTAAAAAAAAAAAAAATTTTCATTTAATTTTTTTTGTTTTTGTGCATACGGCCAAATCCTAAAAGTTTTCCAATCATATTTTCATAAAAAACAAAAAATCACATTTTTACCATGTTTTAAAAATACAAAAATAAATATCGTAACCAATTTATAATTATCCATTAGGATTTGACCTAAATACAAAAAATACAAATTATTCTGTGCAAAATGTTAGGAATTAGTTATATTTAAGAAATAAATGCAATACTAAAATTTGAGCGTTAGAACAACTAGGCTTTTACCCAATAAGGTAGAGACTTCCTTACGAAGAGAGATTTACCTTGAACCTTAGACAAGACCAATGGATAGAAATGCGACTTAGAATAACAATCAAACAACAGTGCAACTTATCTTAGGTAGGGTGCATTGGGGTGATGCGTCTTCTCCTTGCAGAACCAATCCCTTACTCGGACTCTCATAGACCATAGGTTTCCTAGTTACTAAAATACTAGGTGGTGACTCTTGAACTCATAATCATAATTTTATAATTACCCTCAAGCCTTTTTCCCAACACATTTCTCAGAAGACAGACCCGCCGTCGCACATGCCCCGTGACAACATGCAAACTCATCAATAAATACATAAAGTCCATTATTTATAGCCTCCTCAAATGAAACATTTCAACCTCAATTTAAATAACCAACCCATCCTATGACAACTTGTTTAAAATATGGCATTCATAAGCCTAAAGTCTTGATAGCTACAAAACATCTAATTGTAGAATGTCACTCCTCTT
>Ga0307513_10005530_pt1 | contig 16664 bp, 14 predicted proteins | sample 15_EM_MG_FD_202174 | JGI IMG/M metagenome (GOLD analysis project Ga0307513, IMG submission 202174) | Populus trichocarpa ectomycorrhiza microbial communities from riparian zone in the Pacific Northwest, United States - 15_EM | ecosystem: Host-associated > Plants > Roots > Unclassified | place... | reverse complement strand
GTCCCGGACGAGCTGCCCTACACCTCGATCACCGGGCACGTCTACGACAGCGGCTCGCACCGCGCGGCGCTGGAGCAGCTCGTCGAGCGCCTCGACCTGGCCACCCTCGCCGAGCGCAAGGAGGCGGCTCGCGCACGGGGCCAGCTTCTCGGAGTGGGGCTGGCCTGCTTCGTCGAGGTGACCGCGCCCGGCGTCGCCTTCTACGGCGCGCGGGGCGCCCCGATCACGGCCCACGACCAGGTGGAGGTCCGCGTCGAGCCCGACGGCTCGGTGACGGTGCTGCTCGGCACGCCCGGCCAGGGCCAGGGTCTGCACACCACGGCCGCGCAGGTCGTCGCCGACCACATCGGCATCCCCTTCGACCGGATCACCGTGCTGAGCGGCGACACCCGCACCATGCCCCACGGGACGGGCGTGTGGGCCAGCCGGTCCGCCGTCGTCAGCTCCGGCGCGGCCGCAGCGGCCGCCACCGAGGTCAAGAACCGGATGCTCGCCATCGCCGCCCACCTGCTCGAGGCCGACCCCGCCGACCTGGAGCTCGTCGACGACGCCGTGCAGGTGGTCGGGGTGCCCGACACTCGCATGACGGTGGCCGAGGTCGCCGAGGTCGCGCACTGGCGCACCCACCGGCTGCCGCCGGAGCTGCAGGTCGGGCTCGCGGCCGTCGGCGAGTTCCGCGGCCCCACCGTCACCTTCAACAACGGCGCGCACGCCGCCGTCGTCGAGATCGACGAGGACAGCGGGCTCGTCCACATCATCGACTACGTCTGCGTGGAGGACTGTGGCGTGCTGATCAATCCCGACATCGTCGACGGGCAGATCCGCGGTGGCGTGGCGCAGGGCATCGGTGGTGCGCTGCTCGAACGCCTGCACTACGACGAGGACGGCCAGCTGCTGACCTCGACCCTGCTCGACTACCTGCTGCCGTCAGGCCCGGACATCCCCGACATCCGCATCGACCACATCGAGACGCCCAGCCCGACCGGGCTCGGCGTCAAGGGCGCCGGCGAAGCAGGAGCGGCCGGGGCGCCCGGCGCCGTGCACAACGCCGTGAACGACGCGCTGGCCCAGCGGGACGCCAGGGTGTGGCACCAGCCGATCACCCCCGAGCGGGTGCTGCGCGCGCTCGACCACGACGACGAGCAGCTCTGGCCAGAAGCACCCGACACACCGGGTCTGCCGGACTGGCCGACCCGCGACGGGGGGTCGTGATGTCCGGCGGCGAACTGCTGCTCACCACGTTCAACGGCCTGAGCTTCGCCGGGCTGCTGTTCCTGGTCGCGAGCGGCTTCACGTTGATCTTCAGCTTGATGGGCGTGCTCAACCTCGCGCACGGCACGTTCTACCTCTGGGGCGGCTACATCGGGCTGGTCACGCTGGCCGCGACCGGCAGCTGGCTGCTCGCGCTGCTGGCCGGCGCGCTCGGCGTCGCGCTGGGCGGCGGGGTGCTGGAGCGGCTGGTGTTCCGCCGGGTGCGCGGCATGGAGCTGAACGAGGTGCTGCTCTCGGTGGGCATCTCGCTGGTGCTAGCCGACCTGGCGCTGGCCCAGTTCGGCGGCGACTCGCTCACCATCGCGCCGCCGGCCGCGCTCGCCGGGAGCATCGAGCTCGGCGGTCTGGTGGTGCCGCGGTTCCGGCTGGCCGTGATCGTGGCCGCGGTGCTGGTGATGATCGGGTTGGCCGTGCTGCTGCGGCGCACCCGGGTCGGCGCGATCATCCGCGCCGGTGTCGACGACGAGGAGATGCTCGACGCGCTCGGCCTGAACGTGCGGCGGGTCGCCGCCGCGGTGTTCGTGCTCGGCGCGCTGCTGGCGGGCGCGAGCGGTGTGGTGGGCGGCGTCTTCTTCGGCGTCTACCCGGGCGCCGACGCGGAGATGCTGCTGTTCGCGCTGGTCGTGGTCGTGGTGGGTGGGCTGGGCAGCCTGCACGGCGCGGTGGTCGGCAGCGTCGTCGTGGGGCTGGTCTACAGCTTCGGCGTCGCGCTCGCCCCGGATCTCCTCTACTTCGTGTTGTTCGGGCCGATGCTGCTCGTGCTGGTCGTGCGGCCCCGCGGGATCCTCGGAGGGCGGCTCTGATGAGCGACCGAAACCGGAACGTCATCGGTGTGGTGGTGCTGGTGGTCGCCGCCGCGCTGCTGCCCTACATCGTCGGCGAGTACTGGGTCGGGATCGGCACCGAGGCGGCGATCTTCGCGATCGTCGCGATCGGGCTCAACGTGCTGATCGGGCTGGGCGGGCTCGTGTCCGTCGGGCACGCGGGCCTGTTCGCGGCCAGCGCCTACGCCACGTCGCTCGCGCAGCAGCGCCTCGATCTCGACTTCGTCACCTCCGGCCTGGTCGCGATCACCGTGACGCTCCTGATCACGGCCGTGTTCGCGGTCGCGGCGGTCCGCACCACCGGCATGTACTTCCTGATGATCACGCTGGCGGCCGGGATGCTGGTGTGGGGCCTCGCGCACCGCTGGTCGTCGCTCACCGGCGGCGAGAACGGCTCGGTCAGCGGAGTGCGACCGGGCGGGCTCACGCGCTACTACCAGTACTACTGGGTGGTGCTGGCCGTGCTGGTGGTCGTCGCACTGTTGCTGTGGGCGTTCCAGCGCTCGCCGGCCGGTATGCGTGTCCGCGCCACCCGCGACAGCGCCGCCCGCATGACGAGCCTCGGCTACTCCCCCGCCGGCCAGCGGTTCGTCGCGTTCCTGGTCTCGGGCGCGGTCACCGGGGTCGCCGGGGTGCTCTACGCGGGCTACTACCCCGTCGTCAGCCCGTCGACGGCGCACCTGTCGATGTCGATCCTGTTCATGCTCATGGTCATCGCGGGCGGCTCGGCGGTGTTCCTCGGCCCGGCCGTCGGCGCGGTGGTGCTCACCGTGCTGCGCGCCGCGGTGTCGGCGGAGACCGCGCGCTGGGCGACGGTCATGGGCGTCATCCTGGTAGCCGTCGTGCTGTTCGCCCCCGAGGGCATCACCGGCACCGTCCGCGACCGGCTGAGACCACGGCGCGACCCCGATCCGCCCGTCGCCGTCCGCGAGCCCGTCACAGCGCAGGGGCAGCGATGAGGGCCCGGGCGCTGGCCGCCGCCGGGCTGTTGGTGGCCCTCGCGGCGTGCGCACCGACCGCCGCGCGGGACGTCGACGTCAACCGCACCACCGGCCCGCTCACGATCGGCTTCGTCGACAGCCTCTCCGGCCCGCTCGCCGGCGCCGGCCAGGACATGCTCCAAGGCGCCCAGCTCTGGCTGGCCGAGCACGGCGGCGCCATGTCGGGCCGGCCGGTCGAGCTGCTCGTCGAGGACGACCACGGCTCGACCGAGACCGGCGTGCAGGTCACGAAACGGCTGGTGGAGGCCCGCGGCGCCGACCTGGTGGTCGGCCCGCTGGCCGGCAACGTCGGGGTCGCGCTCGGTCGCTACGTCACCACCACCGAGGTGCCGCTGGTCTACCCGATCCCGACCAGCGACGTGTTCGTGCACGAGAACTACCCGACCGTCTTCCCGGTGACGGGCACGGCGCCGCAGTTCAATGCGCCACTCGGAGACTGGGCCGTCGCGAACGGGCACAAGCGGGTGCTCACGATCTGCTCGGACTACGCGTTCGGCCAGCAGGTCTGCGGCGGGTTCGCCGATCGGTTCCGGGCTTCCGGCGGCGAGCTGACCGCGCAGCTGTGGCCGCCTCTGGGCAGCTCGGACTTCGCGCCGTTCATCTCGCAGCTGCAGCGCACCCCGGCCGACGCCGTGTTCGTCGGGCTGATCGGCGCCGACAGCGTCAAGTTCCTCAAGGCGTGGAAGGACTTCGGGATGACGGGCAAGCTCACGCTGCTCGGCTCCGATCCCGGGTTCGACCAGGCGGTGCTGCGCGGGGTCGGCGCCGATGCCGTCGGGCTGGTGTCGATCGGGCACTTCGCGGAGGGTCGCGACAACCCGTTGACCCGCCGGTTCTCCGACGCGTTCCAGGCGAAGTACAAGAAGCTGCCCAGCTACTACGCGGCCAGCGGCTACCTGTCGCTCGACTGGACCGCGCGCGCCATCGAGGCCAACGGCGGCAAGGTCGGCGCGGCCGCCGACTTCGTCAAGGTCATGCGGACGATCAGCTACCCGGACAGCGTGTTCGGGCCGATCCGCGTCGACGAGCGCGGGCAGCCGGTCTACACGACCTACCTCCGCGAGGTGGGCCGCGGCCCGGGCAACCTGCCGTGGAACACCGTCACCGCGTCCTTCCCCGACGTCGGCGCCACCGGTGGGCTGAGCTACGAGGAGTACCTGGCCCGACCGGTGTTCTCCAGGGACTACCAGGGAGGTCGGCCATGACGGCCGTGCTGGACCTCGACGGCGTCGGCCGCGAGTACGGCGGGCTGCACGCGCTGGAAGGCGTGAGCTTCGCCGTCGACGGCGGCGAGCGCGTCGGCGTGATCGGCCCGAACGGGGCCGGCAAGAGCACGTTGTTCCGGGTCGTGTCCGGCAGCGAGGCGGCCACCCGCGGCTCGATCGCGCTCGACGGGCGCGACGTCGGCCGGCTGTCGGCCCGCCGCCGTGCGCGGCTCGGCATCGGCCGCACGTTCCAGATCACGGAGCTGTTCGGCTCGCTGACCGTGCAGGAGAACCTGCTGCTCGCGGCCCGTGGCCGCGGCCTGGACACCGTTGTCGAGCGGTTCGGCCTGCAGCCGTGGCTCGCCTCGCGCGTCGACGCCCTCGGGTACGGGCAGCAGCGGCTCGTGGAGCTGGCCGTCACCTTCGCGACCGGCGCCCGCGTGCTCCTGCTCGACGAGCCGGCCGCCGGCCTGGGTGCGGCGGAGCGGGTGCTGATCTCCGAGGCGATCCGCGATCTCCCCGACGACGTCACGGTGCTGCTGATCGAGCACGACATCGATCTCGTGCTCGGGCTGGTGCGCCGCGTGCTGTGCCTGGCGAGCGGGCGGCTGGTCGCCGACTGCCCGGTGACCGAGGTGCGCACGCACCCGACCGTGCGCGAGGTCTACCTGGGCGCCGACGACGAGGACGGCTCATGACCACGTTCACCGTCACCGGGCTCTCCGCCGGCTACCAGGGGCACCCGGTCGTCGAAGGCGTCGACCTCACCGTGGCGCCGGGGGAAGCCGTGGCGCTCGCCGGGCGCAACGGGATGGGCAAGACGACCACGCTGCGCGCCGTCATGGGGCTAGGCGAGCCGCGGGTCTCGGCGGGCAGCGTCCGGTTCGGCGACGTGGAGCTGACCGGCCGAGCGCCGCACGACATCGCCCGGGCCGGCATCGGCTACGTGCCGCAGGGCCGGCGGATCTTCCGCAGCCTCACCGTCGCCGAGCACCTCGCCGTCGTGGCCCGGCCGGCGCCCGCGGGCTACGAGCCGTGGACGGTCGAGCGGGTGTTCGCGCTGTTCCCGCGCCTGGCCGAGCGCGTCGGCCAGCGGGCCGGCACGCTCTCCGGCGGCGAGCAGCAGATGCTCGCCATCGCGCGGGCGCTGATGACCAACCCCCGGCTGGTGCTGCTCGACGAGCCCAGCGAAGGCCTCGCCCCGCGGATCGTGCGCCAGGTCGGCGACATCATCCGGGAGCTGCACGCCGGCGGGGTCGGGGTGCTGCTCGCGGAGCAGGACCTGTCGATGGTCCGCCGGGTGGCCGACCGGGTCTACTTCATCGATCGCGGCACGGTCGCCGCGGAGATCGCGACGCGCGAGCTCGGCGCGCGCGACGACCTGCTCGACCGCTACCTGGGTGTCTGACCGGGCAGTATGGTCGCGCCGCGACGACGAACGGACAGCACGATGACCACGACGGACGATCTCGATCTCCCCGACACCCAGGACGCACCCGGGCACCGCGGCCGCCCCGTGGTGCCGGCGGTGGCCCGCTCGGTGCGGATGCTGGAGGTCGTCGCCGACGCACCGCAGGGGATGACGCTCACCGAGCTCGCCCGCGCGATCGACGCGCCGAAGAGCAGCTGCCTCGCGGTGTGCAACACGCTCGTCGAGGCGGGGATGCTCGTGCGCTCGCCGTCGGGCAGCTACCAGCTGGGGCTCAAGGTGGTGCAACTCGGCCGCGCGTACCTGAGCCGGTCCGACATCGCCACGGAGTTCCGGCGGGTCGACGAGGAGCTGGGCCTGCTGTCGGAGGACACGATCGTCCTGTCGGTGCTGCACGGCCGGAAGGTCACCTACGTCGCCGCCCGGCACGGCAGCCGGGTGGCCATGCACTACGAGATCGGCATGCAGCTGCCGGCGCACTGCACGGCGAGCGGGAAGTCGCTGCTCGCGGCGCTGCCGCCGGAGCGCGTGGCGAGCCTGTACGCCGACGACCGGTTCGCCACGCTGACCGAGCACAGCATCCCGTCGATGGTCGGGCTCACCGCCGAGCTCGCGCTGGTGCGGGCCCGCCGGTTCGCGATCGACGACGAGGAGACCGCGCTCGGGATGATCTGCTTCGGTGTCGCCGTACTGGGGCGGGACGGCCGCCCGGCCGGCGCGCTGAGCGTGAGCATGGTCAAGGCGGCCGTGGACCAGGCGCGGGCCGCGGCGGCCACCGACGCGATCCGGCGCCTGGCACAAGCGCTCACCGTCCGGCTGGGCGGGCCGGTCGCCTGACGCTACTGCTGGCCGGCGAAGCGAGCCGGCGCCAAGGCGGGGAGCCCGACCCGGCCGATCAGGCGGCCCGGCCGGAACGGCGCCAGCACCGTTTCCGGGTTGCCGGTGATCACTTCCTGGGCAGCCAGCCTGCCCAGCAGCGGGCCGAGGGTGATCCCGCTGTGCGTGACGATCGTGTAGATCCGATCGCTGTCGCCGAGGTGGCCCGCGACCGTGAGCCCGTCCGCGGGCAGGGCCCGCTGCCCGACGCGCAGGGACTCCAGCCGGATCCCGTCGGTGCCGTGCAGCACGTCGGTGAGGCGGCGGCACAGCTCGCGGGCCGCCGCGCCGTCCACGGCGGGCGGAGCGGCCGGATCGGCGTCCGCGTCGAGATCGAGGCCCTGGAGGATCAGCCGCCCGGCGCCATCGGGCCGGACGTTCAGGCCTGGCGTGGTCAGCACCCGGTCGAGCCGCGTCGGGAGCGGGTTCGTGTAGCCCAGCAGCCCGACCGTCGCCGAGCCCGCCGCATCGGGATCGGCCAGCGGCACCCGATGCCCGGCCGACGCGGTCAACGCCTCGGTCCAACGTCCGGCCGTGATGACGACGGCGTCGGCGTGGGCGTCGCCGTCGGCGAGCTCGATCCGCACCCCGTCGGCCACCTCGGACAACCCCGTCACGGTCGCCGGGCAGCGCAGTGCGGCACCGTGGTCGCGCGCTTCGCCCCAGAGCCGGGCCACCAGCAGCGCCGGGAAGACATGCCCCTCCACGGGATAGTGCGCGATGCGGTCGACACCGGCCGGTACCCGCAGGTCCGGCACGAGCTCGCGCGCCTGCTGCGGACCGATCCAGGAGACCGGGTAGTCACGCTCGACGAGACCGGCGACCGAGGCCGCGAGCCGCTCGGCCCCGGCGGGATCCTGAGCCCATTCCAGGTTCCCGCTGCGCACCAGCCAGGGATGCTCGGCGCCGGGATGCTGCGCAAGGGCGTCGTACTCGGCCATCCCAGCGACGTTGAGATCGTGGTAGGCCCGCGGGTTCTTGCTGTGGGAGTTGATCCAGGCGAACGACGTGCCCGACGTGCCGGCCAGGGCTCCGGCGCGTTCGTAGACGGTCACCTCGGCACCCCGGAGCGCCAGCGCGCGGGCGACGCTCGCGCCCACGACGCCGAGCCCGATCACAGCGATCTTCATGCGCCACCCGCAATCCCGCTCGCGACGGTCTGTTGCCGCTGCTCCGAGGTCAACGCGGTCAGCAGGAGCAGCACCACCGCCGACGCCGCGATGCCGTACACCGCGTACGGCACTGTCGTGCCCAGCACGTGGGCGATGCTGCAGCCGACCAGTCCCGCCACCATCCCACCGATCGCGGCGACCGGGGTGAGCCGGCGCCGGCGGCTCAGCAGGTAGCCGAGGAAGATCGGGGCGGCCAGCGCCGCGGCCGAGTAGGCGTAGGTGGCGACGAGCCACGCCAGCGCCGTCGGGAAGATGATCGCCAGCGTGGCCGCGAGGATCGACACCCCGACGGTGATCAGTCGGGAGATCGCGACCGTGCGGACGTCGCTCGACTGCTGGCCGGCGATGTTCTGGTAGACGTCGCGGACCAGGTTGGCCGTCACCGACTGCAGCGCCGCTCCGCTGGTGGCCACGATCGTCGACACCAGGAACGCGGCGAAGAGCACGAGCATCCACGACGGCAACTTCGTGAGCAGCCAGCCGGCCGCCATCTCCTGGTTCGGCAGGTTCGGGTTCATCGAGTGCACGGCGAGCCCGATGCAGCCCGCGTAGGCCCCGCTCAGCAGCAGCGTCAGCCCGGACAGCCCCAGGCCCAGCCGCGCATCGGCCACCCGCTTGGTGGCGAAGACCCGCTGGTAGTAGAGCTGGTTGGTCAACGTGCCCGGGATGATCGCGGCCGCCCACAACCAGATCTGCGGCCACCCCGCGGCGGTGAACCCGTCGGCTCCCCAGAGCTGCTCCGGCACTGTCTCGGTGATGCGTGTCCAGCCGCCGGCGAGGCTCACCGCGAAGACCGCCACGACGATCGCCAGCGCGATCTTGACGAGGCCGAACACGAAGTCGGCCCACGCCACGGACGTCAGCCCGCCGGGCAGCACGAAGACCAGCGAGGCGATCATGATCACCGCGACGAGCACGGGCATGGGGAAACCGGTGAGCTGGCCGAGGAGCTGTGCGAAGGCGACGAACTGGGTCGCGAGCCAGCCGAACGGCACGATGAGCGCGGCCACGGCGGCGATCGCGGTGGCCGCCTTGTGTTCCCCGAACAGGCGGCTGACGACATCGGGCACCGTGGTGAACCGCTGCTCGCGCAACCACCGGGCGATCGACATCAGGAGGAGGAAGCCGACCATCACGCAGACCTCGTAGGCGAAGACGGACCACCCCGACCGGTAGCCGATCCCGACGTGGGCGATGAGTACCCCGCCACCGGCGGCTGCGGCGAACTGCGTGATGACGACGACGAACAACGGCAGCGACTCGTTGGCCGACAGCCAGTCCTGGGAGGTCGTGGCGCGGCGGCCGAAGTAGATCGACATCGCCGCGCCGGCACCGATCACGAGCAGTCCCGCGATCGCGATCCCGATCAGCTGTCCGGTTGAACCTGTGGGCATGGTGTGCCTCCGGCGGTCAGGTGCCGAGGAATCGGCTGGGCTCGAGGTGCGTGATGTCGTGCTCGCTCTTGCCGTGCAGCACCAGGTCGGCGGCGATCTCGCCGAAGACCGGTGCGAGCTTGAAGCCGTGGCCGGAGAACCCGGCCATGACCGTGGCGTTGCGTGCGCCCGGCAGGGCACCGACCAGGGCGTGGTCGTCGGGGGTGAACCCCTCGATGTAGGTGCCGATGCGCACCGGGTGCGGGACGAGGCCCGGCAGCAGCCGCCGCACGGCGTCCGCGGCGGCGCGGGCGAACTCCGGGGCGACGCTGCGGGGCACGTCGTCCGGGTCGGCCAGGTCGGCCAGCCCGAGGTGGTGCGGCACGATCTTGACCGCGACCCCGTCCAGCAGCGGGAAGCAGGAGAAACCCGCCGTGCGGTGCCGGCGGATCGCGGTCGGGAGCCGGTCCGGTCGGTGCGCGGCCGCGTCCCTGGCGGCGAACCAGCACGCGGTGATCAGCCGGACGTCGACCGGCAGTCCCCGCAGCGGTTCCAACTGCGGTGACCAAGGCCCGGCCGCGAACAGCACGTGGTCGACGTCGAACGTCGTGTCGTTGCTGGTGATCCGCCATCCATCGGCGCGCTCGGCCACCGCGCTCACCGGGTGGTACGGCAGCACCGTCGCGCCGGCGGCCGCGGCCGCGCGCAGCGCTGCCTGCACCGAAGGCTCGGGGCGGAGGACACCGGCGGCCGGGTCGAGCACCATGATCTCGTCGTCGTCGACGTGGTGCTGGGGGAAGCGCGTACGGGCTGCTGCCGCGTCGAGCACCTCGTGGTCGAGGTCGTGCGCCTCGGCGCAGCGCTGCACCGCCGCGACGTCCGGGTGGTCGGCGGCCCCGATGGTCAGCCCACCGCACATCGTCAGCAGCTGCGTGCCCGTGCTCTCCTCCAGCTCGCGCCACAGCCGGCCGGACCGTTGCAGCAGCGGAACGTAGTTCGACCCTTCCTTGTAGACCGTGCGGAAGATCCGGGATTCGCCGGCGGACGCGCCACGATCATGGCCCAGCCCGTAGCTGTCGAAGATGCGCACGTCAGCGCCCTGACGGGCGAGCTGCCAGCCGGCCATCGCACCGATCACGCCGGCACCGATCACCCCGATACGCAGTTGACTCATGGATCGCACTCCAATGGACATCGGCGAAAATGCGCACGACGAATAAGGCCGAGATACGAATGCACCGAGCGGAAGGTGCTTACGTGCCCGACGTCGGCAGGACGGTCTGTTCGATGAAGAACTCGAGCTGGTCGGGCCGGGTGATCATCCACGTGACCTCGGCGAGCTTGCCGTCGGTGAGCCACGTCAGGCGCCGGAGCCGGATCACCGCCTGCCCCGCGGACATGGCCAGCCGGCCCGCGTTGGCGTCGTCCAGGATGATCGGGTCGATGTAGATGCGGGACGTGGCCGCGGGAATCCCGTGTCGGCCGAAGTAGTCGTGCACGGTCAGATGGACGAGGTCCTCGTCGTGCAGGCGGGGCGCCAGTGCGAACGGAACGAGCGATAGTTCGACGGCGATCGGGTTCTCGTGGACGTCGAACTTCAGGCGCCGCAGTTGATGGACGGGCTCGTCGTCATCGATGCCGGGCATGTCGACGTCCGCGTCGCGCGCCGGGATCACCGTCGCCGACTCCACCTCGTGTCGCCCCGGGATCCCCGGCCCCTGCAGCGTGGGGTTGACGTGCCGCAGCAGGTTCTCCTGCCGCGCCCCGGCCGCGACGAAGGTGCCGCGACGTCGATGTCGTTCCACCAGCCCGGCCTGCGCCAACTCGGTCAGCACCCGTTGCGCGGTCGCGCGGCCGATCGAGTGCTGTTGCTGGAGCTCGGCCTCGGTCGGAAGCCGGGTTCCAGGAGGAAGCGCACCCGACCGGATCTGCTGCTCCAGCTCGGAGCGGATCCGCAGGTACACCGGCACTGCCATAGGAGGAGAACCTAGCGGCAGTCAATAAACAGGTCAATACCTGATTTGATCGGTCAATTGATGGGTGGCGCCGCCGCGACGACCAGCAATCCCGCCGCGACGACGGGCCCGAGTCGATGCTGGCCACGCGAGCAGCGCACGTCGCCGCTGAGCGCATGGCCAACGGCGCGCGTCAGACCACACACCGGGCACGGTCCACCGGTGATCAACCGGAACGGGCACAGCACCGGACCTCGACGGTTCCGCAGCAGGAGCGCGGCCACGCCGTAACCCACGGCCACCGCCCGAAGCGGCGTCAGCGCGCACCGGCCGCGATCGAGCGGGCGTAGTTCACCCGCGCGTTGAGGTCCCACACCTGCCGCGGCGACCACACCGGCAGCTGCACGAGGTGCAGGAGGTGCGGTCCCTGCACCACGATCTGCACCCAGCCATCCGTGCGCTCCTCCTTGACCAGCAGGAACAGCAGGCCGAGCAGGCAGAACACCGCGAACAGGATCGCGCAGACGATCGCCCACGCCGGGATGGACACCGTGGTCCGGCTCATGTCGGTGAAGGTGAACCCGACCTGCCCGACCGGGGCGGCGCCGACGGGTGTCAGCACCGTGTCGCCAGTGACCTGGACATCACCGAACTCGACGAGGACGGGACCGGCCGGGTATCCGCCGGCCCACGGCGACACGTGGTAGTTGCTCATCGACAACGTGTTCGCCGCGACGGGCCACCGCGTTAGGGCTCGCCCAGCCGCGACACGGCCTCGCCGAGGTGGGTGACGTCGGCGTACTTGGCGTCGAGATCGCGCAGGTTCTGCTCGTGCAGCTCCGGCGAGCGGTCCGCGCACGCGTCGCGGACCACCTGCGGCCGGAAGCCGTGGTGGAGCGCGTCGGTCGCGGTGGCCCGGATGCAGCCCGAGGTCGACACCCCGGCCACGACCAGCGTGTCGACGCCGGCGACGTGCAGCGCCGCGGCCAGCGACGTGCCCGCGAACGCCGACGCGTACTGCTTGGTGACGACGAGCTCGCCGGGCTCGGGCGCCAGGGTCAGCGCACCCCAGTCGCCCGGTGCCCCGTCGGCGAACGCGGCGAGCGCGGGCACCTTGCGCACGAACAGCCCGCCGTCGGAGAGGTCGGCGGCGTAGCGCACGACCGTCCAGACCACCGGCCGCCCGCCTGTGCGGGCCGCGTCCACCAACCTCGCCGTCGCCGCCACGGCCGGGGCGACGTCGGGCAGCGCGAACGGCCCGTCCGGCTCGGTGTAGGCGCGCACCAGGTCGACCACGATCAGCGCGGGCGCGGCGCCCCACCCGACCCGTCCGGAGAAGGCCGTCCCGTGCGGCCCCGTCACCAGGTCGGACGGGTCGGCGCCGGCAGCCCGGTCTCCGCCTCGCAGTTGGCGAGGATCTCCTCCAAGGGCGGGCCCATGTCGAAGACGGGCAGCTCGTCCGGGCGCTGCGCGCGCAGCTCCGTGCGCAGGGCGTCGGTCGCGGACGGGTCGCCCACCACGACCCCGTAGCGCCGCGCCCCGGCCTCCGTCACGAGCCCGCGCCGCACCTCCAGCTCGACGAGCGCGGGATCGCGTTCCAGCGGATCGCCCCAGCCGCCGCCACCCCAGGTGACGAAGTGCAGCACGTCGCCGGGGTGCACGGGCACGCCGTGGCACTTCGACGGCAGTACCTCGCGCTCGCCAGAAGCCCGTTCGATCCACTTGGTGCCGCGGGCGCCGGGGGTGCCGCCGTTGACGCCCCACGGGTAGGTGAGCCAGCGATCGTCGTGGATGGCGATCTCGCCCGGCTCCTCGAACACGTACCCGACGTCGACGCCGTTGCCGCCGCGGTGCAGGCCCGCGCCGCCGGTGTCGGCGACGGTCTCCCACTTCTCGATCCGCAGCGGGTAGTACGACTCCAGGTACTCGCAGGGGATGTTGACGAAGCTGGGCCACAGCGAGTGCCCGTCGGGCCCGTCCCCCAGCGGGCGACCGGGGATGCCGCCGAAGCCGATCGAGTAGAGCTGGAACCACTCCCCTGCCCGGTCGCCGGACGAGTAGTGCCCGGAGTACATGAAGTGCGGCGACGACGAGAAGCCGGCCGCGTTGAGCAGGGCTGGGTTGGTCTGCCCGAGCAGCCCGCCGAACAGGTCGAACACCCGCCCGATGCCGTGGTTGCGCCCGTTGAGCGACGCGGGGTGCTTCGGCTTCCAGTACGAGCCGTCGGGGATCGTGACGTCGACGAGCGGGTAGAACCCGTCGTTCCACAGGATCTGCGGGTCGGCGACCGTGATCATGTAGATGCCGAAGAACATCCGGGTGAGGTTCTCGTTGATGTAGTAGTTCACCGGCCCGGCGGCCTGCGGCGAGCTGCCGGTGAAGTCGATGTGCACCTTCTCCCCGGTGCGGGTCAGGCTCATCTTCAGCTCGTACGGGCCGTTGCCCACGCCGTCGTCGCAGATGTAGTCGGTGAAGCTCAGGGTCCGCCCGTCCTCGAACACCATCGCGAGCAGCGCCTTCATGGCGTCGTAGTTGCGCTGCAGCAGGGCGTCGAGCGCGCCGAGGTAGGTCGCCGTGCCGAACCGCTCGCACATCTCGACCACCCGCCGCGACGCCGTCCGGCAGGCCGCGACGAGCCCGTTGAGGTCGGCGCGGTTCCAGTCCGGCATCCGCACCTGGTTGAGGATGATCTTCAGGGCGTCGTCGTTGAGCACGCCCTTGCTGTAGAGCTTGAAGGGCGGGATGACCACGCCCTCCTCGTAGATCGTGCGCGCGTCGGTGGGCATCGAGCACGGCGTCTTGCCGCCGACGTCGGACATGTGCCCGAACATCGACGCCCAGCCCACCACCCGGCCCTCGTGGAAGATCGGCAGCACGATCAGCCAGTCGTTGGCGTGGCTGATCGCCGCCCCGCACGCGTACGGGTCGGAGGTGAGCAGGACATCGCCCTCCTCGACGGTGCCGTCGAACCCCTCGAGGAAATCGGGCACCGAGAGCCCGAACTGGCCCACCACCATCTTCCCGTCCGGGTCCCCGATCAGTGGGAACTCGTCGTGCTGCTCGCGGATGCCGGGTGAGAGCGCGGTGCGGAACAGCACCTCGTCCATCTCGTAGCGGGCGTTGCGCAGCCCGTTCTCGATGAGGTCGAGGGTCACCGGGTCGACGTCGGTCGTCTTCTCGATCGCGCCGGTCGCGGTCTCGACGATGCGGGCCATCACGCCTCCCGAACGGGGTTGATGAGCAGCGAGCCGGACGCGTGGACGGTCGCGGCGTGATCGGGCAGCACGAGCGTCGTCGAGTCCATCTCGGTGACGATCGCGGGACCGGTGATCACATCACCCGCCCGCAGGCTCGCGCGGTCGTAGACCCGGGCGTCGACGGCGCCGCCGGAGACGTGGACGGGATGCGTGTCGATCGGCACCGGTGGCCCCTCGGTCGGCGGCAGCGTCACCGCCGCCACCGACGGCCGCGGCCCGGTGACCGTCGCGCGGGCGTTGACCAGCTCGTGGTCGACGGTGAGCAGGAAGGAGAACAGGCGCTGGTGCTCGGCGTCGAAGTCGGCGGCCAGCTGCTCCAGATCCGCCTTCCCGATCTCGATCGGGATCTCGAAGCCCTGGCCGTGATAGCGGACGTCGACGTGGAACGCTGTCGTCTGCTCGGCGTGCGCGACGCCCTGCTCGGCCAGCCGGTCGCCGGCCTCGCTCGCCAGCTCGTCGAGGATCTGCCGCAGGTCGTCGCCGGTGAGATCGGCGAAGCGGCGCAGCACGGTGCGGGCCGACTCGCTGCGCGCCGACGTCGTCGCGTCGCCGAGCGCGCACAGCACCCCCGGTGAGGGCGGCACGATCACCGGCCACGCGCCCGTCAGCTTCCCCAGCGCGTTGGCGTGCAGCGGCCCGGCCCCACCGAACGCGACCAGCGCGAAGTCACGTGGATCGAAGCCCTGCTGCACCGACACGAGCCGCAGGCCGCCGAGCATGTTCTCGTTGACGATGTCGACGATGCCCGCCGCGGCCGCCTCCACCGACAGGCCCATCGCCTCGGCGACGCTCGTCACCGCGGTACGGGCGGCCGCGACGTCGAGCGTGATCTCGCCGCCCGCGAGATCGGCAGGTAGGTAGCCCAGCACGACGTTCGCGTCGGTGACAGTGGGTTCGATGCCACCCTTGCCGTACGCGGCCGGGCCCGGGTCGGCGCCCGCGGACTGCGGGCCGACCCGCAGCGCCTTCGTCAGCTGCGGGACGTGCGCGATCGAGCCGCCGCCCGCACCGACCGTGCGCACGTCGACCGACGACGCCCGCACCGTCAGGTCGCCCACCTTCGTCTCGCGCCCGATCCGCGGCGAGAGCCCCTGCACCAGCGCGACGTCGGTGGACGTGCCACCCATGTCGAACGTGATCAGGTCGGAGAAGCCGCACTGCTCGGCCACCCACACCGCACCCGTCACCCCGCCGGCCGGGCCGGACAGCAGCATGGTCACCGGCGCGTCGACGGCCGCGCTCGCCGCCGACAGGCCGCCGTCGCTGCGCAGGATGGCCAGCTCCCCCGCCACTCCCGCGTCCTTCAGGTTCCCGGCGAGCGTCTCGACGTACCGCTTGACCTGCGGCTGGACGTACCCGTTCGCGACGGTCGTGACCGTGCGCTCGTACTCGCGCATCTCCGGCAACACGTCGGAGGAGAGGGAGACGGGCACGCCGGGCAGCAGCTCGGCCGCGATCTCACCGATCCGGCGCTCGTGGGTCGGATCAGCGAAGGAGTTGATCAATGAGACGGCCAGCGCGTCGATCCCGCTCAGCTTCCCGAGCTGGGCGCGCACGTCGGCCTCGTCCAGCTCGCGCACGACGGCACCGTCCGACCCGATGCGCTCGTCGACCTCGACGGTGTTCTCCAGCGCGGCCAGCGGCTCGGGCTTGGGCCAGATGATCCAGCCGGCCAGCCCGCCCGGCACGTACGAGCGCGCGATCTGCAGGACCTGCCGGAAGCCCTTCGTCGTCACCAGCCCGACCTTGGCGCCCTTCCCCTCCAGGATCGCGTTGGTCGCGACGGTGGTGCCGTGCAGCACCTGGGCCACCTCGGCGAGCCCGATGCCGGCCTCGTCGCAGACCCGCCGGATACCGGTCAGCACCCCGACGGCCTGGTCCGACGGCGTCGATGCCGTCTTGGCCCGCCACGTCGCGCCGCTGTCCTCGTCGACGAGCAGGACGTCGGTGAACGTGCCCCCGACGTCGACCCCGAGCCGGTAGGTCATCGCTCCTCCTGTGCTTCACGGGCCACCCGCACCATGACGGCGCGGGCGTTGCGGATGTGTGCGGTCATGACGGCCTCGGCCCACACGGGGTCACCGGCGCGCACCGCGGCGACGATCTCGTGGTGGTGGGCGAGGCTGCGGCGCAGCGAGGCGCCGTCGTAGGTGTGGAAGTTGCGCAGCACGATTGGCGCGCGCACGGCCGCCGCGAGCGCCGCAGCCAGTGCCGGCTCGTCGGCGAGAGTGATCAGCCGGTCGTGGAACGCGCGGTTGAGCGGCACGACGGCGTCGAGGTCCTGGGCGGGTCCGGGTGCG
>Ga0307513_10005529_pt1 | contig 16664 bp, 14 predicted proteins | sample 15_EM_MG_FD_202174 | JGI IMG/M metagenome (GOLD analysis project Ga0307513, IMG submission 202174) | Populus trichocarpa ectomycorrhiza microbial communities from riparian zone in the Pacific Northwest, United States - 15_EM | ecosystem: Host-associated > Plants > Roots > Unclassified | place... | reverse complement strand
CTGATGGCGGCGTACACGGCCAGCACGTTGACGATGTTCATCGGGTAGCCGAGCCCGAACCCCGCCACGACCGAGGGGCGGATGGCCGACCACGAATACCCGCGCGCAGCCGCGGCCTCCTCGACGAGGTTCTGCTGCTCGACGTTGAACTCCGGCGGCATGTGCGGCGGATCGTCCTCGCGGGCCGGTGTCTCGAACGGGCCGAGGTGGGCGCCGTAGACCTTGTAGCCCTGCATCAGACTCACATGCTGTAACGCCGTTCCAGGAACTCCGTCGAGCACGTTGCGCAGCATGGTCACGTTCGGCGCGACGAGCTCCGACCAGCTGGGCCGGTCCTGGTAGGCGGCGTAGAACACGTGGGTGACGGCGGGCTGGTCGCGCAGCGCCTCCCGGATCGATGTCGCTTCGAACAGGTCGGCCTGGACATGCCGTCCCGGGCCGGGACGCCGGGAGAGCCCGATGACCTCCCACTCCGGCTTCGCGCGGAGGTGCTCGGCCAGGCGGCCGCCGATCACACCGTTGGCGCCGACGACGAGTGCGGTGCGGCTCATACGACTACCTCCTGGAGGGTCCGGGTGCCGCGGCGATCCGTCGCGGCGGCGATGAGTGCGACGGTGAGGCCGGCGGCGACCATGAGCGCGCCGACCCAGTTGGGCGAGGTCAGGCCCAGTCCGGCGGCGATGGTGAGCCCGCCGAGCCAGGCACCTGCGGCGTTGCCGAGGTTGAAGGCGGAGATGTTGGCCGCCGAGGCCAGGGTTCCTGCGGAGCCGGCCGCGTCCAGTACCTGCATCTGCAGCCCGGGCACCGTCGCGAACCCGACGATCCCGATCGCCGCCAGCGTGACGACCGCAAGGACGGGCGAGGCTGCGGTGATGGTGAACGCGGCGAGTCCCACAGCCAGCAGCGCGAGCAGCACCAGCACCGATGGCACGACGGCCCGGTCGGCGGCCTTGGCCCCGGCGAGGTTGCCGACGACCGCACCGGCCCCGAAGACGAGCACGATCCAGGTCACCGCGCCGGCCGGGAAGCCGGCGACGTCGATCATCATCGGTGCGACGTAGGTGAACGCGGCGAACAGCCCGCCGAAGCCCAGTGCGGTGGTGGCCAGCGCCATCCACAGCCGGGGATTGGTGAACGCGGCCAGCTCGGCGCGCAGGCTCGCCGTGGGATCGGCGGGCTGGCGGGGCACCAGCGCGAGCACACCCGCGACGCTGACCAACCCGAGCACGGTGATCACCCAGAACGTGCTGCGCCACCCGAACGCGTGGCCGATCGCGGTGCCCAGCGGCACGCCGACGACGTTGGCGACAGTGAGGCCGGTGAACATCAGCGCGATCGCAGCGCCCCGGCGGTGGGGCGCGACCAGGCCGGCGGCGACGACCGATCCGACACCGAAGAATGCGCCGTGGCACAGGGCCGCGACGATCCGGCCGAACATGACCAGCCCGTAGCTCGTCGCGAGTGCGGTCAGGGCGTTGCCCAGCACGAACAGCGCCAGCAGCCCGAGCAGCACCGTCTTGCGCGGCAGCCGGGTGGCCGCCGCGGTGAGCAGCGGCGCGCCGACCGCGACCGCCAGCGCGTAGCCGGTGACGAGCATGCCTGCAGCGGGGATGTCGACGCCGAGATCGGACGCGACGTCGGGAAGCAGTCCGACCACGGCGAACTCGGTCGTCCCGATGCCGAAGGCACTGATCGCCAGCGCGAGTAGCGCGAGTGGCATGGTGCTTGCTCCTTCAATAGGCGTGGGCGGTTATCCAGCGCATGCAACGATTGCACACGCTGCCTATCGGCGCAATCCGGTATGATCTGCCAGACAGCTAGTGCAAGGAGACGCCATGGCCATCGCCGACGACGCCGTCGAGGTGCGGGCGCAGGGCTGGCGCACGCTCGCCGCGCTGCACGGGCGGATCGAGGACGCCCTGGAACGCACGCTGCAGGCCGAGTTCGGGCTCTCGGTCGTCGAGTTCACGGTGCTCGACACGCTCGACCGCCAGGACGGCTGGCACATGCGGATGCAGCAGCTCTCCCGCGCCGCGGCGCTCTCGCACAGTGCCACCACACGGTTGGTCACCCGCCTCGAGAAGCGGGCGCTGCTCCGTCGCTACCTCTGCGACGACGACCGGCGCGGCATCTACAGCACGCTCACCGACGCCGGCAAAGCCCTGCTGGAGCGGGCGCGCCCGGAGCACGACCGCACGTTGCGCGCGACGCTCGACGAGGCGTGCGCGATCCCGGAGCTGGCGCCGCTCGTGGCGGCGCTGCACGCCCTACCGCGTGCCTGATCACGCCACCGGCGTGCCCTGCTCCACCAGCTCGCTGCGGGTGCGGCGCAGCAGCCCGGCGTCGTCCACCGCGTAGTACGACATCGCCGACAGCGGCGGCGAGTACGCGTGCACGCTCACCGCGGCCGTCGGATCGGGGTTGCCCACGTCGTGCACGTGGCCCAGCGGGAAGCCGGCGCTCGATCCGGCGCGCAGCCGGCGCGACGCCAGGCCCGTGCCGACCCATCGTTGCTCCGTCAGGGTGCCCGACACCACCGTCAGCGCACCCAACGAGCCCCCGTGGTCGTGCAGCTCGGCAGACTGCTCGGTGGCCCAGCTGATGAGCCACACGTCGACGAACGCGTCGCTGCGCAGCAGCTGGTACCAGCGCCGATCGGGATCGACGACCACCGGATGGACACCGGCGTGAACCTCCGCGGCGACCTCCTGGGTCAGAGACCTCAGGTCAGCGAGCGCCAGCGGGGTAGGAGCGTGCAACAGCACCGTGATACTCCAGGAGCGGGAAAGTCCAACGAGCGGACGGACACGTCAGCTCGGGCGACACCCCTGATCGAACTGGTCCGCACGACGGCCACCCCAGATCTCTCCGAGAACGGCGGCCTGTGAGAACACATAAACATGTGAACACACAGCAACCGGTGGCGTCCACCAACCTCCCAGCCGGCGGGCAGGACACCCAAATGTCCGGCCCTATGGCCGGTGCGCGGCCAACCATTCGCGCAGATCACCGAGCGGACCGCCGCGCTCCGGCTCGTTGTAGATCTCGTGCCACAAGCCCTCGTACCAGCGCACCGTCTGGTCGGGCGAGCCGCTCACCCCCTCCAGCAGCCGGGTCCCGGCCGGGTCGGTCAGCACGTCGGCGGTGCCGTGCTGCAGCAGCAGCGGCAAACGAAGCCCGCGGGCCCGATCCGGGAGGACGTCGAACTGCCCGACCAGCCGCGCCGACAGCCCCAGCGTCGGGTTGCCGTGGTGCACCAGCGGATCGGCCTGGTAGGTGGCCACCACCGCGGCGTCCTTGCTGATCTTCGTGCCGTCGATCCCCGCCGGGCGCAACGTCGGAGCCACCCTGGCCAGCCCGCGCAACAGCGGCATCAGTGCCTTCGGCACCGCGTCGCTGGCCAACGCAGGCGCCGACAGCACCAGTCCGGTCAGCTCGTCCTGGTGGTCCAGCGCGTACGCCAGCGCGATCTGCCCGCCCATGCTGTGGCCCAGCAGGAACACCGGCAGTCCCTCGTGGCGGGCCACCACCGTGCGCCGGAACAGGTCGAAGTCGGCCAGCCAGTCGGCGTAGTCGTCCAGGTGCGCGCGCCGCCCCGCCGAGCGGCCGTGGCCGCGGTGATCCAGCCCGTACACGGCCCAACCGTCGGGCAGCAACTCGTCGACGACGTTGCCGTAGCGGCCCGAGTGCTCACCCAGACCGTGGCAGAGCAGCACCACCCCGGACGGCGCGCCCTCGGGCAGCCAGCCCTGCCAGAACAGCTCGACCCCGTGTGCGCCGTCCAGCCTGCCGTCGACCTGCATGTGGTGAACCTAATCGGCGGACGGCACCTGCGGCGAGCTGCCGACCAGCGTCGACGGCTGCAGATCCAGGTCCTGCCGCACATCGGTGGCCGGCGGCACCTCGAGCGGCACCACCAGCTGCTCGAACCCCGAGGCCGTCACCGACAGGGTGTACACGCCGGCCGTCAGGTCGGGGATGCGGAACCCGCCGTCGCCGCCCGACTCCGCCTCCTCCACCAGCTCGCCGTCCTGCAGCAGCGTCACCTGCGCGTCGGCGATCGCCTCGTCGGCGCCCCACACCGAACCCGCCACCGACGACGAGCGCACCAGCGGCACCATCACCTCGGCAGGGCCGCCGGCGGCCACCGTCGCGGCCACCGCGCCCGGCTGATGCTGCCGCGCCGACGCCACGACCATGTAGGTGCCCGGGCCGGGCGCCGTCAGCTCGACGCGCCCGTCCGCAGCGGTCTCCGCCGAGGCGACCTGGGCGCCCCGGTCGTCCACCAGCGCCGCCGCCGCACCCGCGACCGGCGCGTCGTCGCGGCCCAGCACCGTGACGAGCACCGGCGTCGCCGGGCCGACCGGCCCACGCGGGGCCTGGGGCGGGGCCGCCGCGCTCAGCGACACGATCGGCGCCGCACCCGGCCGATCACCCGTCTCCGCCACCCCGAAGGTCCGCAGCAACGCCACGTCGACCGCAGCGTGCTCGGCCGCCCGCTCCGCCGGCGTGCGACGCGGCCGGCGTTCCTGCTCCGCGGCGGTCTCCGCGTGCACCGCAGCCAGATCGGCGCCGGTCGGGCCGGCACTCGCAACGTCGTCCTCGGCCTCGTAGTCGGGGTCGTCATCTGGATCGTCGTCGGCCCCGTCCGCGACCGGCTCGGCCACCCAGTCCTCGCCCGAGACCGACGGGTCGTCCTCGGCCGGATCCACGGTCGGCGCCCCGGCCCGGCCGGCGACCGCCGCAGCAGCCAACCCACCCGCCGCTGCAAGACCCGCCGCAGGCAGCAACCCGGTGCCCCCGTGCTCGGGGGTGGCGGTCGCGCTCTCGCTGTCGACGTCACCCGCGGCGCTCTCGCCCTCGGCGACGACACTCTCGTCCACGTTGTCGCCTTCGTCCTCGTCATCGGCGCCGTCGGCGCTGTCGTTCGCCACCAGTTCGTTCCCGGCCTGCTCATCGGCACCGCCGGCGGTCGCGTCCGCCGGGTCGTCCGACCCGCCGTCGGCGGTTGTCGGGTCCGACGGATCACCGTCGCCGCGGTGCGCAACGACTGCGGCGAGACCTGCTGCTCCCACTGCACCCGCCGCCGCGCCCGCGAGCCATCCCGGCGACCCGCCGTCGGTCTCGGCCACGACTTCCGGCGGTGCCGGCTCGTCGGCCTCTCCGTCGACGCTGTCGACCAGCTCGGCTGCCGGCGTAGGCCCCTCGACGTCGGTCCCGACAACCTCGCCACTCACATCGACGGACGACCCATCCGCGGCCACCGGCTCCGGCGCCGCCGGTTCCTCGGCGCCTCCATCGACCGCGACCGGTTCCTCCGCGGCGGCCTCGTCAGCGGCGGCCGACTCCGATGCATCGGCATCACCACTGCTGCGATGCGCGGCGACCGCCGCAAGACCCGCTGCACCCACCGCCGCTCCCGCCAGCCACCCCACGGACGACGATCCATCAGCGGACTCGGCTCCCGGCTCCGGCGCCGCAGACACCTCGCCGTCAACGTCGGCAGCAACAGATTCCTCTGTGGTGTCAGACGTCGCAGCCTCGTCGACCGTCCCGTCGACACCGTCGACCGACTCGACTGCGTCGACATCCGGCACGGACGACCCATCCGCGCTCTCCGCCACGACCTCCGCCGACAGCGACTCCGTCTCGCCGACCGACCCATCGACACCATCGGCCGACTCGACCGCATCGAGACCAGGCGTTGCGCTCTCCGCCTCGGCCCCGACAGCCGCGTCGACCGACGACGACCCATCCACGGCCTCAGCCACCAGTTCCCGCGACGGCGACTCCTCGGCGTCACCACCCGCCGCGGCGGCAGACGTCACTGTCTCGCCGACCGACCCATCGACACCGTCGGCCGACTCGACCGCATCGAGACCAGGCGTTGCGCTCTCCGCCTCGGCCCCGACAGCGGCGTCCACCGACGACGACCCATCCACGGCCTCAGCCACCAGCTCCCGCGACGGCGACCCCTCGGCATCACCACCGGCCGCAACCGGCTCCGCCGCGGCGGCAGACGACACCGTCTCGCCGACCGACCCCTCGACACCATCGGCCGACTCGACTGCATCGCTCTCGGCCTCGGCCCCCGTAGCCGCGTCCACCGACGACGACCCATTCACGACCTCCGCCGCCAGCTCCCGCGACGGCGACTCCTCGGCATCACCATCGGCCGCAACCGGCTCCGCCGCGGCGCCGGACGCCGCCGCTGCGGGCTCATCGGCGGTCGACTCCGACGCATCGGCATCACCACTGCTGCGATGCGCGGCGACCGCCGCAAGACCCGCTGCACCCGCCGCCGCGCCCGCGATCCACCCAACGGACGACGATCCATCAGCGGTCTCGGCTCCCACCTCCGGCGCCGCAGACGCCTCGGCGTCACCGTCGGCAGCAACAGGTCCCTCGGCAGTGCCAGACGTCGCGGCCTCGCCGACCGTCCCGTCGACACCGTCGACCGACTCGACATCCGGCGCGGAGGACCCATCCGCGCTCTCTGCCACGACCTCTGCCGGCGGCGGCTCCGTCTCGCCGACCGACCCATCGACACCATCGGCCGACTCGACTGCATCGCTCTCCGCCTCGACCCCGGCAGCCGCGTCCACGGACGACGACCCATTCACGGCCTCAGCGACCAGCTTCTGCGAGGGCGACTCCTCGGCATCACCGGGCGCATCCGGTTCCTCCGCGGCGCCGGACGCCGCCACTGCGGGCACGTCATCGGCGGTCGACTCCGACGGATCGGCAGCACCGCTGCTGCGATGCGCGGCGACCGCCGCAAGTCCCGCTGCACCCGCCGCCGCGCCCGCGATCCACCCCGCGGACCCGCTCCCGGTCTGTTCCGCGACCTCAGCCGCAGGCTCGTCGGCCGCCGGTGTCTCGGCTGCTGGCGGAGTCGGATCGGCGGCGGCCGGCTCCGACTCGGCCTCAGCGCTGTCGGCTCCGTGTCCGAAACCGGAGATCTCATCTGCGGTGTCCGCTGCGGTGTCCGGCTGGTCGACGGCCGGGTCGTCGGCGTCGTCGGCCGGGAGCCACGCCTCCGGTTCGCGCTCGCCTGCAGCCTCCGCCGGGTCCGCGTCCGGCTCTGCTGCCTTGCCAGCGCTGTCGTCCGGCTCTGCCGCCGGATCAGCGCCGTCCTCCGGCTCTCCGCCGAGAGACTGCGCACCGTGCAACGCGGCGCCCGTGACGCCCGCCAGTCCGGCCGCCGCGGCCAGACCGGCAACACCGGCGCCGGATCCGGCAGCGTCCGCATCGTCCTTGTCCGGCGCCGCTTCATCGGCGTCCTCAGCAGCGACCACGGACTGCGACTCGACTTCTACCGCATCGGCAACAGGCGCCTCGACCTCCGACTCCGCAACGCTCTCCGCGTCACCCTCGGCCCCCGCTTCGGAGACCGCATCCTCGGGCGACTCGTCCGCCGACTGCTGCGCCGCCCCAGCCTCGCCCTCCGGCTCCGCAGCGCTCTCGCTGTCGGCAGCAACCGGGGCACTCTGCTCCTCCGCAGCGGAGACCTCGGTCCGCTCCTCCGCAGAACCTTCGGCCGGCGGCTCCTCCGCAGCGGAGACCGCGTCCTCCGTCGACTCCTCCGCCGACTCCTGTGCCTCGGCCGCCGCCTCGCCGTCGTCCTTCCGGTGTGCCGCGACCGCGGCTAGCCCTGCCGCCCCGGCAGCTCCGGCCACCACTCCCGGCACCCATGAGCGGCTCGGCACGGGCGGTGGGGGCTGCTCGGTGTCGGCCCACTGCTCGCCCGATCCGTCCGGCTCACCGGTCATGCGGGCGCCGCGCGCCCACGGCGTGTCGGCGCCTTCCGCCGTCGTGGACGTGCGGGGCTTCTCGACGGCATCCGCTTCGGCGGTGGGAGCCGGTGCGTCGGGGGTGGAATCGGGTTCGGCGACGGGTTCCGCGACGGGCGTTGCTGCGGCCTCTGGTTCGGCCTGCGGCGCGACGGCCGCGGGCACGTCCTGGCCCTCCGCGCCCCGCATCTCGACGAGCTCGGCGACGGTGCGCGGGCCGGTGCGGTGCCGGGCGGCGGAGTTGTGCCGGCGCAGCCAGCGCAAGAACACCAAGATCGCCACCACGATCAACACGATCACGATGATCAGGACGATGACGGCGAATGTGCTCATGGCGGAGCGCTCCCAGATCGCGGCGACGGACGACTTCACGTCGGGCGCGAACCTAGCACCGACCTTGATCGATCCGCCGGAGCGCACGCCGTGGATGTCACCTGCACGAGAACGGGTCTCGCGGCATCATCGCCGGGTGGACTCGACCCGGATCGATCGGTGGTTGTGGGCGGTGCGGTTGGTCAAGACGCGCTCCGCCGCGTCCGACGCGTGCCGTGGCGGTCACGTACGGGTGAACGACAAGTCGGCGAAGGCGGCGACGCCGGTGCGCGCGGGCGATGTGGTCCGGGCCCGGGTGCACGACCGCACCCGGCTGGTGGACGTGGTCCGGGTGATCGACAAGCGGGTCGGCGCACCGGACGCCGTGACGTGCTACGTGGATCGTTCGCCGGAACCGGTGCCGGGGCTGTCCGGTCCGATCGCGCGTCGGGACCGTGGCGCCGGTCGCCCGACGAAGCGCGAGCGGCGCGACCTGGATCGCCTGCGCGGCTTCAACGACCCGGACGACTGACCCGATGACGTCCGGGTTCGCGGCCGGCGAGCAGAGGTGGCGGGACGGTCTGGGCACGCTGCGCCAGGTGGTCAGGCAGGAGATGGTTGCCCGCCAGCTGGCGACGCACCTGTCGGACGCGAGATCGTTGCGGATCCTGGACGTGGGCTGTGGTCAGGGGACGCAGATCCTGCGGCTGGCACGGCGCGGGCACCGTGTCACCGGACTGGACGCTTCGGCGACGCTGCTGGGGGATCTCGACCGGGCGCTGGCCGCTGAGCCGGACGAGGTCCGGGCCCGGGTGCGGACGGTGCAGCGCGACATCGGTGAGCTCGCCGCCGAGTTCGAGCCCGAGAGCTTCGACGCGGTCCTCTGCCACGGCGTCCTGATGTACGTCGCCGACCCCGTGCCGGTGCTTGCCGATCTGCGCAGGCTGGTCGGGCCGGGCGGCATCGTCTCCCTGCTCGTCCGCAACGGCGATGCGCTGGCCATGCGGCCCGGCCTGCTCGGGGACTGGACGACGGCGCTGCGCGCCTTCCGCGACACGGCGTACGGCAACCGGATCGGTGTCGCGGCCAGGGCCGATCTGTTCGACGACCTGGCCGCGGCGCTCGCCGCGCTCGGCATGCGTGTGCGTGCCTGGTACGGCGTGCGGGTGTTCACCGACGTCATCGCGGCCGACACCCCCGTGCCCGAGGGGAAGGAGCTCGCCGCGCTGCTGGTGTGCGAGGCGCGGGCCGGATCCACCGACCCGTACCGCCGGGTGGCGGCGCTGACCCACGTGCTCGCCGAGCGCCCTTAGACGCGGACCTCCGGCAGCGCCACGACCGGGCTCTCGCTCCGTTCCCGCAGGCCCAGCGCGGTCACGGCGACGACGATGACGGCGAGGCCGATCCACTGGGTGACCGTGAGGGACGCGCCGAGGAATCCCACGCCGATGAGGGTGGCGGTGACCGGGAACGCCATCTCGGCGAGGGTGGCGCGGCCGGCGGCGGTGGCCTTGAGGCCGATGTAGTAGAGCGTGAGGGCGAGCAGGCCGGGGATCAGCGCGAGCAGGATCAACGGGCCTAGCTGGCCCAGCGTCACGGCGGCGGAGGCGCCCTGCAGGCCGAGGACGATCGCCGCGGTGGGCAGGCCGATGGCGAACCGCAGGACGGTGACGTCCCGGCTGGGGACGCGGGCGCTGACCATGCGGCCGAGCACGGTGCCGATGGCCCACAGCACGGCGGCGCCGACGGCGAGCAGCGCCGCGGTGAGCTGCCGCGCCGGCACGTCCAGCGGGTTCGGGAAGGCCATCAGCCAGGCGCCGGCGAGGGCCGGCACGGCGAACACCCAGTAGGCGGGCCGGAACCGCTCGCCCAGCAGGACGGCGGCCGCGAGCACCGCGACCAGCGGCTGCAGTTTCTGCAGCACGAGCGGGGTGACGGGGTCACCGAACCGGAACGCCGCAGTGAACATGGCGGTCGCGATGGCGGACGCGCCGGCACCGATCACCACCAGCGCCACCCGATCGCGTGGGCTCGCCGCACGGAACGCGCGCACCGCGGAGGGCAGGAACGGCAGCAGCACCACGACGACGATGAGGTGTTCCCAGAACACGACGGCGGCGGCGGGCACGGCCTGGGCCAAAGGCAGGCGCAGCAGGCCGTCGGTGCCCCACAGGGCCGCCGCGACCGCTACCAGCCACATCCGGTCGCGACCGGTCGGACGAGAGCTCACGGTCGTCGCAACACCGGACGGACGTGATCCATGCCCTGGTGCCGAAACGGTTGGGCGAATCGGTCACCGGGTAGTCCCCGCAATCGACGTCATCGGACCACGCAGCGGGCTGACGCTGCGCCTCGACGGGGCGGCGTTGCCGGGACATCTGGGCCGGGCACGCCACCTGGTCGCGGCGTGGCTCGCCGAGGGTGGCCTCGACCCGGACACGATCGACGATGTCGTGCTCGCCACGAACGAGGCGCTGGCGAACGCAGCCGATCACGCGTTCGGTGCGGGTACGGGCGAGGTGGTGCTGCATGCCGATCGCGTGGACGGTGATGTCCTGCGCGTCGTGGTGCAGGACAGCGGCCGGTGGCGGCCGCCACCGGCCGATCCCGGCTACCGCGGGCACGGCATGACCCTCATGGCCGGCCTGGCCCAGCGCTGCCGGGTGCAGCGCGGCCGGGCGGGCACGACGGTGGAGCTGTACTGGCGGTTGCCGGAACGCCGAGCGCGGTCTAAGAGGTGACGGGCAGGTCGGCCTCGACGACCTCCGGGGCCGGGGCGTCGTCGGCGTCGTCGACGCTCGGCTCGCCCTGGTCCTCCGCGCTCCCCTGCTGGGTGCCGGCGGGGCGGCCCAGCGGTTTCTGGTCGACGGTGCCGCAGGTGGCGGACCCGATGGTGATGGTCTGCGCGGGCTGACCGGGGATCAGCTTCGGCAGCGGGAGGTTCGGCAGGCCGGGTAGCGCGCGGACGTCGGACGGGTTGGGCGCCACGAGCGGGCCCGGATCGGCCGGAGCACTCTTCGGGGCGGCCGGCGCGGAGGGTGGCGCGGTGGCGGTGCGCGGTTTCGGCGCCGCGGTGTCCTCCTCCGTGGAGTCCTCGGAGTCGCCGCTGTCGTCGGAGCCCTCGTCCGGTTCCTCGGCGGTCACGTAGGCGATGTTCGTGATGGCGGGCAGGCCGCCGCCTGTGGGGAGCACGCCCGTCGGCAGCACGCTCACCTTGATGCCCGTGACGGTGATCGTGCCGTCGGCGTTGCGCTTCTCCTCGCCGAAGGTGGCCTTCGCGAGTGCGAGATCGAGGGTCTGTCCGCGGACCGGGAACTGGGGAAGCGCGGTGTCGAGCAGGGCACCGTTGCCGATCTCGACCTTGCCGTGGCCGTTCTCGCAGGTGGTCTTGACGACGTCGGCGGAGAGGAGTGTCGCCACCTTGAGGTCGGCGACGGTGGTGGCGGAGTACCCGATGTGCGCGTCGGAGGTCAGCAGGCCGCCGGTGATGCCGGCCTGGGCGAGGCCCGCAACGGTTGCGAGTCCGACGACCTCGGTGTGCGCCGGGGTGCCGTCCGGTGCAGCGGCCCTGGTGAGCGGCCCGAAGTTCAGCAGGCCCTGGCCGGCCATCGCGAACGCCGTTTCGGGCCGGTCACCCGCGTCGGCCGTGGCCGACGTGCTGCCGACCAGCACGGCCACGGCGATCGCGACGCCGATGGCGGCGACCGACCGGACCGATCTCCTGCTCCTCACTGCGCTCCCCTCACCCATGTCGACACGATCAGTCGTCCGTGATCATCACGAGCGTGCCGAGCGGCACCTCGCTGAGCTTCTTCAGCGCGGCGGACGGCACGCGGATGCAGCCGTCGCTGGACTCCGTGCCGAACACGTCGGTGGTGGGCCAGGTGTGGATGGCGACGGTCCCGGGGCCGCCGCCGAACGTGTCGAGGGTCGGGCTGTGCGTGCCCAGCGGCAGGATCACCGGCGAGAACTGCTGCTTGGGGTCGGTGAACGCGCCGAGCAGGAAGGTGCGGCCGACGGGTGTGGGCGCCGCGGGCTTGCCGATGCCCACGGTCCACGTGTCGGTGACCCGTCCGTCCTTCACCAGCTGCACCTTCTTCGTCTGCAACCGCACGTTGACCGTGTACGGGGTGCGGGCGTAGTCGACGTCGGCCGAGCGGATCCAGCCGGTGGAGCCGTTGGGCTTCGACGGCAGGAGCACGTGCACCCAATCGGGTTTTTGCTCGATGACTGGCAGCCAGGTGTTGCCGGAGTCCCCGAGCATCGTGCGCGGCAGCCGGGCGAGCGGTTTCCCGCCGGGCGTCTCGTGGACCGGGGTCTCCCGGTGCGGGTGGACGACCAGCCCGTCGGTGGCGTTCTCCGGGTTCTGGTCGACGGGCGCGCCGTCGATCGAGGTGAGCGTGGTCGAGAGCGGGAGTGCCGCGGTGGCGGGGTCGACACCGGCGACCGCGATGCGGACGTCCATCTCGGTGCCGCCTGCGTCGACGTCGGGAGCGGGGGCGCCACGGAGCGCCGTGTAGGTGACGATGCCGACGACCGCCGCGAACGCACCGAGCGCGATCCTGCGCACGAGGCGGTTCTGCGGAACCGTCGTGTCGGTGTCCGGGACTCGTGTCTCGGTGACCATCGTTCCCCATCGGACATGTCGGGCGGGTGGGCACGCGGGATCACCGCGCACGAATGCGTGCAACGGGAGAACGAGAATCACACGATCGAGTTACGCCCGATCGAGCGACATCACGTGAAATGTGCTACGCGCTGTCAGCCGGCTCGGCGACCTCGGCGAGGGCGAAGGTGGCGATGTCGAGCACGTAGCCGCGCAGCGCCGTGCCAGGCATCAGGAACGGGTCGCGGCGCAGCGCGCGCAGGCCGGAGGCCACGCTCGTGGCGGGGTCGGCGAACGCGCCGGAACTCCACGGCGGGCGCAGCCCCGTGTCGAGCTGGAGCTCGGTGCGGAACTCCTCGTCGGTGAACGACGTGAGACCGCAACCCGTGTGGGCCACCAGCAGCACGGTGCGCGTGCCGAGCTTGCGCTGGCTGATCACGATCGACCGGCGGGTGTCCGGCGTGACGACGCCGCCGGCGTTGCGCAGGACGTGCGCGTCGCCGGGCGCCAGGTCAAACAGCTGGGCAGGATCGATCCGCGCGTCCATGCAGGTGACGATCACGGTGTGTCGGACGGGGGCGGCGGCCAGGCCGGCAGCCGCGGCAGCAGCGGCCGGCCCACCACGGCGCCGGGAACGGTCGATCAGGTCGTCGGCCTCCACGAGACAACGGTAGCGACCGGAACGGTGACCGGACCGTGATCTCGGCCATGTCGCGAGCTTCTCGAAGCTGGAGGGAACCTGACCCGATCGGGGAACGTCCTACGAGTGCATGGTGCAACGGCCGGCGCTTGCCTCACAGTGGGTGAACGCCGTTCTCGATATCGTGCCCGACGGTCGGGCCTCTCTCTGCGCAGCGGCCGACCACCGCTTCGTGCCCGGAAGGACCGTCCACCTCATGCCACCGAACAGCCCCTCGCAGCCGCCGCGTCCCGGACCCCGTCCCGGGCCGAACGCGGGGCCGCCGCCCGGGCCGTACGGTGCACGTCCGCCCGGCCAGAACCAGGGTCCGCCCACGGGCCAGATGCCGCCGACCGGCGCTGGGCCGTCGTACGGCGGCCCGCCGACCGGCCAGCAGCCGCCCTTCACCGAGCCGCCCACGCAGCCGTATCCACCACGCGCGGGGATGCCGAAGCTGCCCGACACGGTGGGTTGGCCCGCGCAGTCGGGTGGTGGCCCAGGACGTGGCTCAGGTGGTGGCGGCCCGCGGAAGCCGATCGACCGCCGGCTGCTGATCGGGGGTGGCGTCGCGGTCGCGCTGATCGCCGTGCTCGCGATCGTGCTGGCGTTCACGCTCTCCGGGCAGTCCACGCCGACCAACCCCGGCAAGCTCGGGCCGATGGCGGGCACGCCCGGCCAGGAGCACGGCGTGCGCCCGGTCACCCAGATCGAGCAGCCCCCGTCCGGCCGCACGCTCAACGTGGCCCAGGACGGATCGGGCCAGTTCCGCACGATCAACGAGGCCGCGGAGCAGACCCAGCCCGGTGACACGGTGGTCATCGCGGCCGGCACCTACCAGGAGTCGCTGCAGATCCCGAGGGACGGCGCGGAGGGCCGGTACATCACCTACCAGGCCGCGCCCGGCGCCGACGTCGTGATCAGCGGCGACGCCGACACCGACGGGCTCGTCGAGGTCCGCGACCGCAGCTGGATCAAGTTCATCGGCCTGAAGATCCGGGATTCGTCCGAGCACGGGCTGTACGGCTCCAACGCGAACCACATCCTGGTCCAGGACACCGAGGTGTCGGGCTCCCAGGACGGCGGCATCGTCTTCATCGACGGCTCCGACATCCAGGTGCTGCACAGCCAGGTCACCAACTCCAACGCGCAGGGGCCCGAGGCCAAGAACGAGGCCGTGTCGATGTCGAACATCGACGGCTTCGAGGTGGCCTGGAGCGTCGTCGAGAACTGCGGGGAGGAGGGCATCGACGCCAAGTACGAGGCCCGCAACGGCAAGATCCACGACAACACGACCCGTGGCAACCGCGGCCCGAACATCTACGTCGACGCCGCCAACACGATCGAGATCTTCAACAACACCGTGCTCGGGGCCACCGGCGAGGGCAAGGCGGGGATCTTCCTCGGAGTCGAGGACGTCTCCGACACCCGCCGCACCTACAACGTCAAGATCTACAACAACGTGATCACGGGCAACAACGGCGGCGGCATCAACTTCTTCGTCGAGTCCGAGGGCACGTTCAGCGACCTGTCGATCGTCAACAACACGATCGCCAACAACACCGGCGACGGCATCAACCCGCGCAACTACTCCTTCGCCGGCACGAACGTGCTGCGCAACAACATCGTCACCGGCAACGGCCGCGACAGCACGGGCAACATGGGGGTGTTCGCCGCCGACCACAACCTCTTCGGCAGCGGCCCGGTCGGCACGAACCCCGTGCAGGGCACCGTCGAGTTCGTCAACGCCGAGTCCGGCGACCTGCAGCTGGCCCCGGGCTCGGCCGGGATCGGCGCGGGCGTCGCGGACGGTGCTCCGCAGGCCGACGTCCTGGGTGTGGCCCGAACCGACGGCAAGATCGACCTGGGCGCGTTCCAGACCAAGTAGTAGTACTAGGACGCACCGCACAGCCGCTGGAGCACCCCGACCACGTGCGCGCACGTGGTCGGGAGGTCCGCGGCGGACCGGCCACGCAGGCAGAGTGCGGTGTGCCGCAGCACGGTCGCATGCACGGCGAACGCGGCACCGTCGGGATCGACGGCCGGCAGGCTGCCGTCGGCGTGACCGCCGCGCAACGCTGATTCGAGCAGCGCGCGGTGGCGGTCATGGCCGGCCTCGACGACGTCGATGACGGCGGCTCCGGCGGTCGGGTCGGGGGCGAGGAACGGGCGGGCCGCGCCGACGGCCCGGTCCTCCCACACCAGTGCGAGATAGCGCTCGATCCACGCCTGCGCGGCGGCCGCTCCGTCCGAAGCGCCCTCGACGGCCGCACCGAGTTCCTGCTCGATCGCGCGGGCCGCTTCGTCGGCGAGGGCCGCGAGCAAGGCGTCCTTGGACACGAAGTGGCGATAGAAGATGCGCCGGTTGACCCGCGCGGCCCGCAGGATGTCCTCGACGGCCGCGGTGCCGTGCCGAGCGGCCAGCCGGACGGCCGCACGCATGATGGCCTCGCGGTCGTGCGGCGATGCCGTCGCGGCCATGGGGGGTTCCTTCCCGCTCGTCCCGAACCCCCGTTGGCGGACGATCGTAGCGGCGACGGGCCGATCGACGGCCCGTTCCGGACCGGGTCAGCGTGATTCGAGCCACATCGACTGTCCGATCCGGATGATCCGGCCCGGAATCCGTGCAGGTCAGCGGATCTTCGACGCGATCGTGACCATTCCGTTGCCGATCTCCTCGAAAGTGGGAGCAACCGTCTACCAACCCATGACGTCTCTTAGGTCATGGAGGCAACAGCAACCGCACCGCTCGGCCTGCACCCCGTGCTGGCTGAGGTCGAGGCGCGTGCCGCCGGCCAGCACTCGCGCGTCGCCTACGGCGCCAGCAGCGGCACCATGGTCGGGCGCGCAGCCAAGCGCGGCATCGACATCCTGGGCGCACTGAGCGGTCTGCTGCTGACCCTCCCGGTCCTGCTCGTCATCGCCGTCGCCGTCCGCCTCGAGGGCGGGCCCGGCGTGATCTTCCGCCAGCAGCGCGTCGGCCAGCACGGTCGGGTCTTCACGCTCTACAAGCTGCGCTCGCTGAAGCCGGTCGCCGACGAGGGCGACGTCCGCTGGAACATCGACAACGACTCGCGCCTCGGCAAGGTCGGCAAGTTCATCCGCCGCACCAGCCTCGACGAGCTGCCCCAGCTGATCAACGTGCTGGTCGGTGACATGAGCCTCGTCGGCCCGCGGCCGGAGCGCCCGTTCTTCGTCGACCAGTTCTCGCAGGAGATCCCCGGCTACGCGCAGCGTCACCGCGTCCCGGTCGGCCTCACCGGCCTGGCGGTCGTCA
>Ga0307513_10005527_pt1 | contig 16669 bp, 30 predicted proteins | sample 15_EM_MG_FD_202174 | JGI IMG/M metagenome (GOLD analysis project Ga0307513, IMG submission 202174) | Populus trichocarpa ectomycorrhiza microbial communities from riparian zone in the Pacific Northwest, United States - 15_EM | ecosystem: Host-associated > Plants > Roots > Unclassified | place... | reverse complement strand
TTCGTATCGTGTCTCATATCTTGGTATCTCATTGTACTCGCTCCTTAGGTTTAGTTAGTGTCAGTCCACGGTTACGGTCACCGTTCTGTAATTATTTAACGTTTGCATGTGTACAGCTTGTCTTGGCACCCTCCATCTGACGGACAACTTCCCTAGTCAGACTCGAAGGATGGGTTGTATATGAGGTTTGGGGGACGGACCTAGTTAGATCACTGCCTGAGTCCTTGACGGCCTACTGTCTACGCCGCTGGAGAGTGGCGCATTCGGTGGCGTAGGTATCTGGACTCCCTCCATATTCCCGGTACGTGAGTATAGCAGAAGGCCTTAGCGTGCGGAATCATCTTGAATGTTACACGATCATGTTGATGGGGCAACGTTGCCCCCACCTCCTCCGGGTTGATAGCTCTGAGTTCATTCACATCGACTTTCTCGTGGCCGCACCCGCAAAACTAAACGTCAACATCCCAATCGGGGATCTCATCAAGGTCATGACGAAGCTAGGCGTGCCAAATTGACCGCTAAAGCGACCCAACGCCGCGCTGCGTCGTCTCAACGTAAGCTAACCTCCGACTCCTTGCCCGCTCTCTAACAACGAACCTTTCTAATGCTTCCAGAGTTGATACTATAAGCTCAGCGCGCGAGGGGGGAGGACGAACACTGAGCTTGGAAATTCTGGCTATAAAATAGAAGAGAAAGATAGCACCTGAAAGTTTCTGCGTAATGACAAGAGTGGAGTGCGAGGTACGAGTATAGGGAAGTGGAAGAAAAGTAACGAAGGCAGGTGCGGATCGATCAGTGACCTGAAACAAACAAACAGTAGGGCCACAAGTCACTGGTTAGAGACTTCCGACAGTAGTTCCCGAAGGTGGCCGTAATCAACCGGGTCGTCTCTGATTGTAAGTCGGTTATCATCAAAGTGGATGCGCGGTGGACAGTGGTGACTCTCTCACCGTTGGCCTCGAGTATATCGGAGGAACTCTTGTAGTGAAGGATTGTCGGGAGTCCAGGCCTTCTGTAGTTCCAGCAAAATGCAGTCATTGCTTTTCGATCCCATTAGGTGACTCCATGGGAGACGCCCCATGTGGAGAAACTCGATAACATAGACCAGTGACTCAAGGTCATCCAACGCGTGCGGGGCTATGTATAGTCAGCTTAAATCGACGTTGATGTCAGTGGGTTCTGACCATTCCCGGAGAGGTATGACACGCTTGAAAAACCAGGCGTGCCCGCGAACGTGACTCTGTCTGGTTTGTTGGTGATAACCGCAAGTCCCCAGTCGATAACTACGAGATTCTCAATCCCGCCGTCAGGGGAACAAACGATGTTTTCGGGTTTGATATCACAGTGGACGACACTCCTACCATGAGCCAAGGAGAGGGTGTCGATCTGTGGGACCAATGAAGGTAGGCTCGTGTACAGCGATCGAAGGCGGTCGAAAGGAACTGGCTTACGATGGCAATCGCGACCCCGGATGCCTCCTTGAGACGAAACTTGCAAGGCTCTCTCCGCACCTCGTCATACAGATAAAACTAAAATTTGGTTGCGTGGCCCATTCGGCCCAGTTGTATATTTCGGGTATACCCTTGATGCCACGGAGGCATCTGTAGATTCGAAGCTCGGCTTCCAGGCGAGTCCTGTTTCCTACTTTCATGACTACGGGCCTGTCACAGAGGTGTGGGCATTGTAACGGTCGGACAGTTGGGAGCTGGCAACAGGCCACTGCCAAAGTATGATGGCGCCCGGAACTCCTAGACTGGGACTCTGGCATGGGCGAGGAAGGGACGTAATAGAAAGGGTAGGGTTCCCGGAACCTACGTAAGTAAGTAGAGGGCTTTGTCGAGGTCGAACGATCCACAGCCCGCCAAATCGGGACCCCCTGGGGCCATCGTTCCTCTAGCTATCCCTCCTTCTGCCGGGCGATGCTTACTGACGTTGCAGTTCCCGGGATCTGAGGCCTGCCACGGCCCCGGGCCCACGTCTACTAGGCTGGACTCCAGCCTCTGATTCGGAGGAGGGGAGGGGCGACGTCTCGGATATGATGAGAGAGGGTGTCGGCCAATCAGAAACGCTCATCCGTTCCAGGACTCCTTGGGTGCCGGGTCCTGTCGTTTTTTCATCAGCATTCACCGATTTAGTTCAACGATTTGCCCACAACCGTTGGAGTCCCGGGCTCTGCCGCAGATACATACGTGCGTTGCGTTGGCTACGATAGCAAATTTATCAGCCATTTATCCGGAGAGTCAGTACTCAATGTATCAGGCTTGCCTAGAACTCAATCGGTTTAACCTCGCAGAACTCAATTGCGCCGCGCGCGGTATACATAAAGTGGTTTTGAAATCACGTTCTCTCACGAAGAGTGTGTACGACCTTCTGTTCGTCGCGATTCATCCAAGATCCCAAGATCATATTTGTGTAACTATGAAAACGAAAGTGACCGTAAACGAGCGAGTGAGGTGTGTACCGTATCCAGATTAGCTGTCTCTACAGCGTCGGTGGGCGAGAGACATAAAATAATAGGTATGGGAGAGGGGGGTATATCAACAAGGAAGTGAACCATTATCTACAAAGATAGGAAGGGTAAGTGGGGGGGGGGGAAGATGATCAACCTCCTCCTTTGAGTGGAGACGGTGGGGGTCCGGATAGCAACGGAGACGTGGGGACTTGCGTAGACATCGGGTGATGTGAGAAAGATACAGTAGCTTGATAATAATCCGGCGGAGGTAAAAAGTCATCAAAATCGTCTGGCGCTGAACTCGTATTCGAAGCAGCCACGCTGCGTCCATAATCCTGCGCTCGACTTTCTCCCCACGCCCCCGCGTGTTGGTAGTCGGGTTCTGGGAAAAAGCTTGTACGGAATGGCTGGCCATCGCTTAAAGTCGTTTGGGGACTGGGTAGGGGTCTTGAACTCTGTCAGAAAGAACGGAGCGCATCGCCAGTCAGCCATCGGGCGAGATTCAGTGGCGGGGAAAAAGGGAATTCCACTCAACTTGTCCAGAGCTCCGCCTAGAAGAATTATCAAGCGCCACCGAAGGCGGATACGACGGTGGCGACAAATACCACGACGCCGGCTGGCTACCACCCCCGCCCTGACCAAACTCCGAAGGCCTAGAGGCCCTCGACCCATGACTCGACCTCCAATCTCCACTCGCATCACCACCACGCGAAACCAACGACGTTGTCGAATCTGCATTCAGGGAGGTGAAACTCCTATTCGTACTCTCGTCCTCGTCGGGTGGGACATGTGACACGCGAACCGTGGGTGGATCGGGAGGCGAAGGCCGGGATGGTGGTAATGGTAAAGAAGGCGTGTGGTGTGCGACTGGCCCGGTTCCGTAGGAGTGTTTGCTTTTCGGTATTTCGAAGACTCTGTCGTTCTCGGAAGAGGTAGCTTGTCTCCTCTTCCGACGATAATACATGAACACTCCGAAAAGGATTAGCAAGACGCCGACGATGGCACCAGCGACCAACCCGCCGGTTGCGACTCCACTCCGCCTACGGAGAAATCGTTTTGTCAGACGACAACGAACGCTGCTGGAGGAGTATTTTTGATGCTTACGACGAAGAAGGCTCAGGTGAAGACGGCGACACGGGTGGTACATTGTTGCCCGTCCTACAGATAACAAACAACCGTTTTAGTTCTTCGGGAACCATAGAGTCGAATACAAATAGGGAAGAGACGCACGAAGGAGCACGATAGATGACAGCATAGTCAATGCTAAATGTCTGGCCGTGGAACGGGGCGTTGGAAAACCGAACCTTGTGGAATCCCGGACCAAGGCCATTACATCGGTACAAGAGCGTCTGAGGAGTGAAATACTCGCTCTCGGCGTCAAACATCGCGGGGGAGCCGTCATCGACCTGGACCGTATATATGCCAGCCTTTGGACCAATCGTTCCGTATATCGCCACGTCAGGGCCTAAGTTCCGTTTTCAACGAGGGGTTTCAGAAACCACTTGTCTGGAATGATTTACCCTAGAATATCTTGCTGTCAGTTCGGTGAACGTAGGGCGGGTCTGATGTAAACAGTGACCCACTTGGAAATTATAGACTACGTATGCGTCTCTTTGTGAAGTCGTGCTGGGGAACAAAGTGTGTGAAACAAACCGTGCTTGACGGGGTTATCAAGACCTCAACTTACTGTACAACGTATTTTTCGTAACTTGAATTCGTTGGAGTGTCCATCTCGATCTCCCACGCAGACGGCGAGTACTCAAAAGAGCTTGTCAGATCCTCTTCTCTAAACTTTTGATAGTCATCCGGAACCTCCACTTCATGAACGATCTGCGTGGTGCACCCTCCCCCGATCAATAAAATGCAAGATCCCCTGGCACGAGACGATCGGCGAGTGGGCACCGTACTCACCGAATCGATCGTCAACTCTGCGTCATTATTCTTGACCGTTAGATGATGCAGCTTCGACCCGTCTAACCCACTGGCCCCAAACAAAACCTGCTGAAACAAGTCCTCGTCCGAGGATCCGTCGTAGAGGGTCGAATATTGGTCCGGGTCCTGGTCCAGTGTGACAGAGTACGCTCCACTCTTCTTGCTTTTGGTGCCGTAGACCCACACAGCTGTACCGTTGAACGTGAATGAGACTGTTGAGCCGGGTTGGTCTGTGACCATGAATGTTCCGTTGCGGGCTAGTCTGTGGGTACGTAAGCAATCGGCATGCGGACAGTTTGGGCGGTGCGTGTCGCGTCGAACGCCACACACGGTTTGCACGCCGTGAGTCAGACTCGTAGGATGAGGAGAAAGGACTCACGGTTCCCACTGGTTCTCCCTGCGGTCTCCATCGGACCAAGCCTCGCGAGGGTAGTAGCTGATCAAAGGGCTCACATCGTCGACCGTGACATTAACCTTCCGAACCATTGGGTGCTGGGCGCAAAATATTACGTCGTCGCGGACGGCTCTGAGAAAAAAGAATGTAAAGGAGCGGCCGCCAGTCCTGGTCGTAGTGGGGAGAAACTACACAAAATGTGCACCTATGTGGAGAGGGGGGAGAAAGAGACGTGTTGGACGAGAGGGAAAGGATTACCCGAACCCCGCCGTTCTGCGAGTCCGAGTCCTCTAGGAACGATCGGGGAGAGGCGTAGCCGAGTGAAGAGGAGGAGGAGAAGCCGCCAAAAATGGGTCGGATGCGTAGAACCCCACCGCGAAGACAGAAACTCTGAGTACGCTTCGGTGCTTGTCTCCGTCGAACCCGAACAGAAAACGGATTTCACCTCGACTGGGGTATCGTCGTGGGCGTAGCCGGCGACAATTGCAAAGGGGATTCGTCCCCACCCGGGGCGTCGTAGATATACCAGGAATTGGCACTGTGGAGTTCGGTGAACTCTCCCCTCCCCGCCGAACGCACATCAGAAATACGGTGAAAGAAAATTACGTCTCACCCGATCACGCTGCGGTCTTCCAAGAGATACATCAAAAAGATGATCGATTTAGTCGTGTGACGCGGAAACCCCGCGCACTAGGATAACGCTCCCAGTAATACCAACAGGGGATTGAAGGGCTGAAAGAATAAGGCTCAAACCTCGAGTTGCCGGTGAATCCGATCATTCCGGACACAGACCCGCCGGCTGTCAGTGAACGCGCAAATCCTCGGTCTAGACGAGACGGAGTACGCGAGCGGAACAAAACAAAGCGCCGTGACAAATCCTTATGTTGTGGCTTTACAAAGGACGTACAGACGATTGCAATGGATTAAACATGTAATACGGGCGGTAGCCAAGAAACGTAGGAGAGGTCCGACAGACAAGAATGAAGCACAATAAAATGAACAGCGAAAGGAGCAGAAACGATAGGCGAATCTACTCAATGGTTTTCCGCAGGGAAAGCCGCCTGGCGGTACTCCGGAGGCAACATGCCGCCATTGTTATTTCCAGAAACGAAAGTGATTGGTCCGGAATCCTGCACCCGACCCTCCCGCTCCCTCATCGCGAGGCGCTTTTTCTCGTCCGTAATTTCAAACGAGGACACGGAGCCGCCCAAAACCTTATTCGCATTCTGCACGGCCAGCCTCGAGCCTGACGAATGCCCGGACTCCGATCGGTATGGAACCTGGGAAAACGAATGATCACTTCGCCCTGGCGAGTCGTAACTAGTAGAAGACGGAGGGAGGGGTGGAATCGGAGGGAGATACCGCGTTCTTGTGGTATGAGGGAAAGGAGACAGGTAGGTCGAAGAATCCGCCGTGCTAGCGTTGCCTTCGTCAGAACCGAAGTCGAATTCAGCCTGCAGGACATCCCGTGGATGAATGGTCGACCGTCTGTGCCGCCGGCGATACCAAAAGAAGAGCCCAACTAGAATAATGATGACAATGCCGCATGCACCAGCGACTATTCCCCCAATAGCACCTCCGCTCAACCTGAGAAGCAACGCGGGTCAACGCGGAGGCAGAGCGGCGAGGGTGATGACTCGCACTCACGAAGACGAAGGCAAAGAGGAATCGCCACTAGTGCTTCTGTGGGTGACAGATGTTCGTTGGTTGTCGCGGCAGGGTCGGCAGATCAGAGGGTACACTCACGATGGTTCCCAAACAACGGCATAATCAATGCCGAGAGTCTGCGCCGAAAATGGGCTATTCGAAATCCTCAAAATGTGGTTTCCTGGGGTTGGCCAGCTATCCTGGTATAAAAGCGTCCGCGGAGAGAACTTGCCCCTAGAAGCGTTGAAAGTTCTTGATACGCCATTATCGAGTTGTACCGTATAAAGACCACCAGACGGCCCGACTGCGCCGTAGAGCTCCACATGAGATCCTATTGTAGCCCAGTATCAGCGGCGGGAGATTCTACAAAGCCAATGCACGAAACCACCCTAGAATAATCTGTCACTGGAATCCTCGTCAGGAAAAACGGATAGGCCACTCACTTCGAATGTATAAACCACGGATGCGTCCCCTAATGACGTTGAGCTGTGGAGTCGACATATTTGAACACCGGTATACGGGGACCCGATTACTAAGAAAATACCCACTGTCCACTGCTGCCGTCGTATGTCTCGAGGTTCTCTGGGTTGGTATTCCACCCAGATGACGAGTACTGAAAAGCGCTGACGGTGTCCTGCTGCTTGACCTCCTGGTAATCATTTGGGACCTCCACTTGATAAACAATCTATCGTTGACGGTCACCCACAACCTTTAAGCCGTCGAACCCCATCCAAGTTATCGAGGTCCTCACCGAATCGATGTCCAAATACGGTCTCTTGGCGTCAGCAAGCGAATTCGTGATTGACATGGTATGCGGCTTAGTTGGATCCAGGTCCACAGCGGCAAAGAGGACCTGTTGGAACAGATCACCGTCGCGGAAACCGTCATCCGTGAAAACCCGTCCGTCCAATGTGACGTTGTACGGTCCGTGATTGGCCCTCTTGGCGCCATAGATCCACACCGCGGTCCCGTTGAAAGTGAGAGAAGCGGAGGCACCGTACACTGTCGTCAGCGTGAACGTTCCGTTGTTGTCGTACCTGGATTCATGAGCGGTCCGAATCAGAAAAGGTAGGAAAAACGAAGGTGACCTCGAGAGAATGCACGGCGAGACGAGAAGGGGGGAAACAGAGGACTCGGACTTGGGTTGGGTTACTCACGACTGCCAGAAGGGATCCAAGGTATTTCCATCGGTCCACGCCCCCGCGGGCGAGTACTCAATCAGGGGACTGACATTATCCAACGTCACGTTTACGGTTTGCATCGATGGGGTGGGCCGGTTGGGTGGAAAGGAATACTATGTTTCTGTTGCAGGGGGGGTTCAAAGCTTCCTGCGCCCGGAATTCCAGATTTTTTTCTTGGGATTAGTGAGTGTGGGTAGGTGAAAGTGAGTGGGAGATATGCAAGGAATGTGTGAACAAGGATGTCGGGCGGCGGCTAGCCACTGGCAGAATCGAAGTTGAAAGCAACCTGGGCTAGAAGGGAGAAGTTGTTAAAAAGAGACAAAGGAGGTGCGTCCCGTCATACCACGGATGTTCTTATCACCATCCATACCATCTATGTCGTATATGTATGGCGGCGCATCAAAGCGCTCCGTCCATTCGGGCTGAGACATGGCCGCTGGTAGGCTCCGAAGTGACCGCACCTACAAGGGAGAACTCGAAGTTCCTGCCATCCTGCGCCGATGGAATTTAGAACGGGAGACCACTCTCGGCCCGTTTTGAGTGCCCTCACCCGGTTCAGCTCCGTCCGTTTGGTCAACGGCGAGATCGCTGTCGAATGAACAGCATCACCGCCCGGGCGTATTGTCCGCTCTCGTCACTGGTCACCCCGTCGGTGATGCTCGGGGCTCTTCCGCTGGACTTGACAGAGGCAGCGTGCCCCCGCCTTGCCTGGACCGTGGCGCGCTGTGGTGGCTTCGCAGGTGGGTGACTGTGACCCTTCCCAGAACGAACCGTCTCTAGCGTGGACAGGATTGACCAGATCGGGTTTGACAATTTGACATCACACCTTCCACGACCATCTCTGCAGCGGATCTCCGATCTACCATGGAACCCCTTCCTCAAGAACTCCTCGACGCCATCATTGACCACGTCCCACCTTCACACGCACGTTCCTGCTCCCTCGTGGCGAGCCGTTGGCGGAAGCGTAGCCAGCGGCGCTACTTCAGGCAACTCGTGTTCACAGGACAGCGGCAGGTGGTTCGTTGGCACGCGAACATCCCGCAGGACCCCGATGGGCTCCCTTCCTACGTCGAAGACGTCAACTTTGACGGAATACCTTCTTGGAGTGACCCCACACTCTTCGGCCGAGTACTCAAGTGCTTCAGTCGTATGAAGACCTTGTCGATGTATCAAACCAATATCCCATCCCCCGAGGACCTACGCGATGTCGTATTAGGGAGGGAACTCACGTATCTCGTTCTCGCTCGCCCTTTCTGCACTTTGTCAACGTTAATGTCCTTCATTCTCTCACTCCCGGCCCTGGAGGAATTGTTTCTCGACACCTCGACGATAGGAGGACCCCCTCCCACGACCCCCCCAGACTCGGACAAAAGGAATCCTCTGCGGGCGTTGTGGTTATCCGGGGTCGGGAGCGAGATCGCCGCTTCCATCTCGCAATGTGGGATTACGTCTCGCAAAATTGATCTGGCCGCAGGCGACAAAATGATAGAGAAGATTCTTGTGGGTTCATCGCAAATAGTAACAGAACTACTCCTTCAGGGTACGTGGTTGCTGTGGGATTCCGCAGATTAGGAGTGATGCTTACGAACATACTAGACGTGTATCCAGTTCCGGCGCCCTGGTACCCCCCTTCCGTTCAGCTACCGCCACTCCCGGCTCTTACCGCTATGGGAGTTACAACCGATTTGGAATACCTTTCCGCTCGCCTTACGGATATCCTGCTTTGCATCCGCTCGGCTCCTGCGCTGTCCTGCATAACTTTCAGACTAAGAACACCATTCGATACCAACAATTTCCGCCCTTCTGACCGATGGATCTCCGTAGATAAGTGGCTGGCACAGTTAGCCGCACACGCAAAGGCGAAGGGCAAGGGGAGTTTGGTGGTAGTTTTGACACCGTGGCCGGGGAGAAGTTTGAGGCGGGGAGGAGGGTACTTGCCCGAGTTTACGAACGCGGGAGGTGAGCTTACAATAGAAACCAGCGCTCGCCGTTCGTAAAGTTTAGTCGCGCGCAAATTGGGAAGTCGCGCGTGGGGTTTCACCAACTCTCAGCGGGATCCTGGTCACACACAAACCTCGATCATCCCTCCAGCGTGCGGTCATGGAATCGCTTGCTCAGGAACTCCTCGATGCCATTATCGACGACATACCACCCCTGAACGTACAACCCTGTTCGCTCGTCGCGAAGCGTTGGCGAAAGCGGAGCCAACAGAGTTACTTCCGTAGACTCTTCTTCGCGAGCGAATCCCAGGTGGTTCGTTGGCACACAAACATTCCACAGGACCCGAACGGAATTCCTTCCTACCCCAAGCAGGTCTTATTTCGCTGTATCCCTTCTTGGGATGACCCCACGCTATTCAATCGAGTACTCAAGTGCTTTAGTCGAGTGAAGACCTTGGTGATACTCGAGACTGCGGTCACACAGGATAACCCGTACAATGCCGTATTGCCTACGGAGTTTGGGAGGGGACTCACCTCCCTCCACCTATGTTCCCCTTTGTGCACTTTGCCGACGTTGATTTCGTTGATCCTCTCACTCCCGAACCTGAAGGAGCTGTTCATCAATGGTGGCGCCAAGGTGGAATCGGTAGTTCCTATCCCGCCGGACGCGATCTGGCGAAGGGAAGCTCTGGAGCTCCTGGAACTGTCTAATGTCCCAAACGATGTCATGGACTCCATCGCGCGATGCGGGATCACGTCCCGGGGGCTCAGCGTGTCCGCGGGCGATGTGGCGATGAAGAGAGTTCTTGCGAATTCTTCGGAGACACTGGTAGAATTAATATTGCAAGGTACGCGGAACCCCGGGTTTCAAAATGCGCAAGTGATATTGACGAGTTCACCAGATGCATACCCTCCTCTGGGACCCAGTTACACAGTCTCCCCCACCCCACGCCTACCGCCGTTTCCGGCTCTTACCACGATAGGGGTCGGCACTCGGTCAAGCTACCCTTCCGCTCACCTCACCAGTATCCTGTCTTGCATTCGCTCGGCTCCGGCGTTATCTTCCGTCAATTTCAGTTACCAAAATATGATTGAACCCGCTGCAGAAGATATCCCCACCTCCTCCCGATGGATCGAGTTGGATAAGTGGCTGGCACGGTCGGCTATGAATGCAAAGCCTGAGGCCAAGGGTGGTCTGGTCGTGGTTCTAATGCCATGGCAGGAGGACTCAAGCTGGGAATACTTGCCTGAGTTTAGGAGGTCGGGGGGTGAGCTTAGAGTGGATGTTGCTGTATGCGACAAGTTAAAGTTACTGTTTAAATGAGTCTTATATTTGGTGCGCTTGGAAAAATCCTATCCGTCCAGTACTTCGGTTCTTAGAACTTATGCTCACCATCGGGGTCTGGAGGCGCTGGCGGAAAACGCCGGATTCCCGGAACGCTCGCGCGGAATTCCCTCCGCTTACGCTTACTCTGCCCTCATCCTCACCACACGCGACGGGTATAGCTCAGCCTTAGGGCACCCGCTGCTGCGTCCAGCCTTGAGTTCAAGGATGAGACTGAACCTCCCCATTCCCTTTTGACGCTCCTAGAGAGGGTGGTTGAAGCCGGCGGGTTCCCTTACGGCTTTCTGCTCTTTCGACGGGTGTTACTGGGGGATGTATGGCGGGGAGGTATACCTCTCCGCAGTTACTGTGAGTTATTTCCTATTGGTGTCTGCCAGCATGGGGAAATAATTAAGCAAGAAACAGGCAGAAAATAGTTGCTCACGTCTTCATTCCGCACAAACCCTGCACCGTGTCACCCGGGAATATCTACTGCCTCGCTACTCAATTGCCAGAAACCTCATCCCATGTCTAATAATCTTCCATGTGGGTCATTATTTTCATTTCCTCAAGTCTTCACGCTTATTTGTCGTGGACTAATTCAGATGTAACACACTCTCACCTTACTACACGAAAGGCGCCAGACTCTCCGCTTCCTTGCATTTGCCTATCTCCTCCACCCCCCATCCTGTCACATTGCTCAACGCCATCGGTATCGGCCTATAGACGGAGCCGCACCGGCGACACCAAGAGTCTTGGTGACGACCTCGTCCACGTTGTTCAGCCTCTCCGGCAACGGAGTGTCACCTCGAAGAACTGCAAGCAGCCCCCGCCTTCGGATCCGCGGTGCCATTCATTGTTCCCATAATTTGTTTCTTCGTGGAGTGGAGGCCGTCACAACCCACTTATTCGCTCTCGTCACGGACCAGGTGACAACAGTCTCCCCAATCACCAAGACTGTGGCCAGTACCTCCATCGCTTGTACTCACAAGAATGAATGCTTATACAAAACCTCACGGGTATTGTTTCCCGGCCAATCGGTATTCATACAAGCTTTGTTCGTACCTCGAGGTGGAGGCGGCCCCGCATAACCCCTCCCAACCGAGAATCGACCAATCCAGGAACAAGACATCACCGACGCCGCTGATACGCCCGAGTTGGCCGGAAACACCCAAACGACCTTCTCGTTCGAGTGGGACGCAATCAACATGATCGCCTGATCGTCCCTTCGGCTTTCAGCTCATTCGTTTATTCGGCCAGTCGATCACGGTCAATTCACCCGCCTTTAAAGACGTCGGTCCGGGATCTAACGGCTAGTTTTCACCGGACCCGAAACTGAGACCGCCCTTCAGTTTTCCGAGGGTTTCGGTTCCTTGTCTTCACCCCGAACGCTATCGTTTATTCCTTGAGAATTTGGAACCCTCACCCAGAAGCGCACGTGCCATACGGTTGTTTCCAAGAACCTGAACCAAAGTCAACATATCAACTACGTGACCAAGGCTATCAACGAGACCACAAAGATGGCGTCTCGAGGGCGAACATCTACCCCAAGTCTGCCGATGACGTTTCTCACGATACGACACTGGCGGCCACCGAAGATCCCGTTAGTCCTGGTGTTCGGGGGCGGAGACTTTACCGTTCCATCAACGTTCAATCGCCGCTCGGCGCGGTATCTACATCACTGGAGGCATCGTTCTGGAGGGTCCCGTCTCTCGTCTCTCCTAGGCAGGGACCAGATGCCCCTGGATTGGGACTGCCCAAATTAAAAAGGCGACTACGAGCACTTCCGCTTTCCCGAACACCTTGTCCCTTGTTTTCACTCGTATGTGCAAGATGTGGGCAGGCTTGTGTTTCGTCTCGGCGTTCAATCGTTCCGAATCCATTCTCGTATTACTTCCCCCCCACCATTTCCTGCTCGACAATCTTCAACTGAGGTGTATTTTTGGCCTTTGCGCGGGGCTGGTGATCGGAGGCCGCCTCGACGAGGGGAGTGTGGTTGGGAGTGTTGGATACGAACCTGGATGGATTTAGACGAGTGGACATCCACTTTGATCCTCATTTCGATTGTTCCAAACGGACATCTTGCCACCCTACCGTGGATTCACTTGCCCAGTAGCTCATCGATACGGTCGCCCATCACCTTCCACCCCAGAACATACGTTCCTGTTCATTGCGAAACGTTGGCGACGACGCAGCCAACAACGTGATTTCGATTCCGTCATACTCTCATCCGAGGGTCAGATGGTCCCCTTTGACGCGAACACACCGAAGGACCTGGGTGGTATACCTTCCCACGTCCATTACATCCGAATCGAAACATCCGCTCTTGGGATGAACCTCCGGGTCCTAGATTCGGTGAATTCTAGAGGAAACTTCCCTCCCTTACTCTCCTTTCCCGGCTGTGTGCATTGGCCATGGTCACTTCTTTCATTCGCTCCCTCCTGAACCTGAAGGAATTGATCGTCGACGATGTGACGATCGCGTTGCGAGGGTCCCCTTTGACCCTCTAGGATTGGACGTATAGGAGAGGTTCCTGTTACAAGTCACAGGACCTCGCTCAATGCCGGCTCTTTACTTGGATTCGCGCGTTGGTGTGGAGGAGTATATTGTGCTTTCGGAGACGATGGTGAAACTCTCCCCCGGGGTATGTGGTTTGCATGGACTATGGCGATGAGGGGTAATACTGACGGGTTCACTAGATCGACCTCGTTTACTCTAGGAATATAGCAGGGCCCCATGACCGGTTGGGTGGACAGACCCGTCCGTGACCTCCACCTACGATCGCTGTCCGCCCCTGCAAGTGTGATCGTCCAATTTCGTTTGGACGTTCTGGTTGTCCGGCAGAACCTCTTTGCCCCATTCGTTCCTCTGGGTTCTCCGCACGGCACCCCGCTTAGGCTCTTCCTTCTTCTGGTTAATGGACTCACGTGGATAAATGACCAGCCGGTGGGGATTTTACAGTGGTACTGAAGTTATGGCCGGAGCTGGAGAGGATACTTACCTGGGTTTGGAAAGCGGGCGATGAACTTACGATAGAGTCTGACCAGTAGAATCGAGTCTTGTTTTGTGACTCTGCCACCTCGCCGGTATACCAGGCCCTCGGATGAGAGGAAAACGAGGAATGAGAAACAAGGGAAACATGACGGAATATGAATGTATCTACACATAACAGGGTTTAGGCTACAAACGGTCGTGATGGATGGAGGGCGAAGGTATTCACCAAAACAATGAAACCACAAGAACAAAAGGGGACCGTGACAACATTAGACAAGTATAGACAGTTATATGTGCATGTATCGATAACCATATCACCACGCGCGTGTGGTGTGGAGGGGAAACGAGAGACACGATCAACGTCTCTGTGATGGAAAAGGTTCTATCGCTTGATAGTAGTCCGGTGGTAAAAGGTTTCCATCGTGTTCACTATCCGGTACGAAGTTGATGGGTCCAAAGTCTTGCGACCGACCCTCCACTTGCATTCGCATAGTACGGATGTCGCCTTCGGGTAACGGCGGTAGCGTCAAAGGGTTTGTGCGAAGGCGAGGATCTGAGTTTTCGCGCTGCTGCTGCGACGGCCGCGTCACCTATGAAAAGCCGAGATTAGTTAATTAAACGTGGGGGGGTTTCACAGAAGCGCGTACATATCCGGGAGTCTGGTGCGATCCAGCGTTCTCAGAGACTGGGCGAATGTCGAGCACAGAGCCCTGGGTACCTACATTACCAGACGAGTTCGGGTTCTGCAAGACAAACCTAGACATCGAGCCTGAATTCGAGGTGGAGGAGTTTGAATGTGGTGGAGATGGAGTCTGAGTGGAAGTGGTAGGGAGTTGTAACAGGTTGGTATAAGTGGAGGAAGAAACGGGTAATGGTGGATACCGTTCGACGGCAGTGGGGAGTGATGGAGTGTGGAATGTCGGGGGACCAGTGCCAAAGTCTATGGCGGGTATGGGATCCTCGGCACGAGTCAGCTTTTGCCGTTTGCGACGACGGTACCAGAAGAATGCGCCGAAAAGTATGAGAAGAAGGACAGCGCATCCGCCAACAGCGATGCCTCCAATAGCTCCATTGCTCAACCTAGGGGAGTCCAATTCAGTTATCAGTTCCACGACATCAAGAGACTGTGACCCTTACGGAGTCGAGGAGGGTTTAGGATCGTCATACGAGGAACCATATACGACGGCGTAGTCGATGCTGAGAGTTTGCCCGTCAAACGGAGAGTTTGATATCGTCACCGTGTGCGTCCCAGGAACGAGACTATTGCTCTGGTACAAGAGTGTCCGCGGAACGAGGTTGTCCTTGTTGCCATTGAAGGCGACAGAATCGCCACTGTCGATTTGAACCGTATAGACACCGTTCATCGGCCCAACCGTCCCGTATATCTCCACATGGGAACCTGTTTGGTTATCAGGGAACGGGACTTGCGAGGGAGCGCGCATGGATGCGAATTAATTACCCTAGGACCCTCAGTCATCTAACCGGTAAGCGAACCAACGGAATGAACACCCACTTCGAATGTATAAACTGCCCATGCGCCTGGTGCCGACGTGGAGCTGGGGAAGAACACCAAGTGAGGGGGCAACACCAGTCTGAACTTTGAGGGATACATACTGTCCGGTTTCACCGCTGTAATTCGAAAGGGCCTGTGGGTTGGTACCCCACATGGAGGGGGAAAATGCAAAGGCAGAGTCTTCCTGCATCACCCGTTGGTCTTGGTCTGGAACTTCCACCTCATAAACGATCTATCGGTCAACGAGTCAGCGCGAGGGGAGCGACACAACGGACTCCCCCATCACGAGAGGAAACGAATGGACCGAACCGAGACGCACCCAATCGATATCCAAATACTGTCTCGAAGGATCCACGACCGAATCCGCGATTGAAACCGTATGGGGGCCATTAGTGAGCCCTGTCGTAGAGAAGAGCACGTCCTGGAAAATGTCCTCGTCCGAATGCCCATCGTTCTGGGCGTACGGCTGGTCATCGAGGGTGATGTTGTACGGTGCATGGTTCGGCCTCTTGGCGCCGTAGATCCAAACTCCAGTCCCGTTGAAGGTCACCGACGCAGAAGCCCCAAACTGCGTCGTCAGCGTGAACGTCCCGTTACCGTACCTGCAAAAAACGGCGGAACACGGTCGATCATCGGCATGGGTTTAAGAACGAGGGGAGGGTGTTGCTCACATCCGCCAGAAGTCATCTCCAGAAGTCCCTTCGCGCCAGGCCCCCGGAGGGGAATAGTCTATCAGAGGGCTTACGTTGTCCAGCGTGACCTTGACTTTCTGCACCATGGTGCATCAGGGCGACGGTGGATCGGGGTGGCGGGGAGGGGATGGGAGACGGTTCAGCGGTGTCGACTCGTCTGCCGTGGGTGGCGGGAGAACGCGCCGGGGGTAGGACGACCGAAGAAAAGAAAGCTGCGCAGGGTCCCAGCTTCTCCATTGACAGCACCTGATACGATCAGACCGCGCCAGGGCGAACCCAGACTCCCATGGGCAGTGGCTGGTGTGGGTGGCCCAGCCCCCTTTCTGTCCTCTCCAGCGTCTCCGCCTCCAACGATTTTCCCGGGCTGACGTGCCCGCTGCTGTGCACGTCTGCAGATCGCGTCGGATCTGCCGTGTGAGCGTCTCGAAACGTGTGGGTCAAAGGTATAGTTTCCAAGAAACAGACGTATGTAAGGCGGTACCAGGTCAGAAAACATCCACAAAGCCGCGCCTGGAGGAGGCCACCGCAACAACCTTGCTTCCAAACTCCAACAAATCTCCCCTAGCCGTCGCAACCAGCTCGCCCTTCCAGTGCTTCCCC
>Ga0307513_10005526_pt1 | contig 16676 bp, 20 predicted proteins | sample 15_EM_MG_FD_202174 | JGI IMG/M metagenome (GOLD analysis project Ga0307513, IMG submission 202174) | Populus trichocarpa ectomycorrhiza microbial communities from riparian zone in the Pacific Northwest, United States - 15_EM | ecosystem: Host-associated > Plants > Roots > Unclassified | place... | reverse complement strand
ACCGCTCCTATGGCGCGTCAAAGACCTCTCCCCGCTTTTCCCCGACACGTCTCACTAAACTGGTCAAGACGATCCACTGCTGCGTTTGGATTGCGGAGCGTGTCGACAGAAACACCCACCTCGGAAGAAAAAGCCGAGTCTACTGCTTCGGTCGAAGAAAAAGCGAAAACCGGCGCACCTCCAGAAGCTGACTCGAAAGAGGGCTCAGTCGCAAAATTGAAAGAGGAGCGAGACGACCTAGTCGTGCGTCTTTACCTTAACTCACTACTCCCCTTGCTTACTCAAAGCGTCTTTGGTCTCTCCATATGCACGTAGAGCCGTCTACGGTATGCCCAAGCAGACCTAATCAACGCGCAACGAATCGGCAATGTCGAAAAAGAAAAGATGCGCGATTTCGCGATCACACGATTCGCATCGGACATTATAGGAACAGTGGACACGCTCGCCATGGCTCTGTCATCTTCTATGCCCTCTGCATCCGGTTCATCAGACACTGCACCTACCAATGCGACTGAACACATGGGGGCTTTGCGTACCGGCGTGGAACTTACGCACAAGCAGCTCTTGTCGACACTGGAGAAGTATGGGGTATCGCAATTCAACCCCGAAGGGGAGAAGTTTGATCCTAATTGGCACGAGGCACTCTTCGAGGTACCTATAGAGGGAAAGGAGCCGGGGACCATTGCACAGACCTTCAAGGTCGGATACAAAATCAAGGATCGGTGTTTGAGGGCTGCACAGGTCGGTGTGGCGCGTGCGGCTAGCTAAGTTAGAGAGATAGAAATGCGATCTAGTAGTGTCTTGGAGAGGGAGTTTTTGTTGTCGCGCATTTGTCCTAGTCACTACTGTAACCGTGTCTGGTAATCATCACACCCCTTCGTTGCATACCGCTCGCTCCGTTTTGATGCACGCGTATTAGCCTCTCAAGTGTCCGACATTGACCGTGGTATTGTATTGTAGTTCATATTTCGGGCTAAACGCTCGATCATGAAAGATTCTAGTCAAATAAATAACAAGAAAAAGCATGTAGAACATGCTCATGTTGCGTTGTATCTGTGTTAATAGTTGAGTAACTTGCCAGTAAGAGATGCCTTCGGATGCAAAGCATTAGAACTGATGCTCGAACAGCTCCCGATCTCGGCTTTCCGCCTCTGCTTGAGGATCAGCAGCAGTCCCGTTCGCGGTGGCCCTCCGTTCGCCATAGAGCCCACCGACAGGATCCTCAGGTTCAACAACGTCGTTCCTGGAATCCAAACTCGAAGTGCCCTCCATATCGGGACGCTTCTTACTCCTCTTCACACCGCTGGTCTTCTTCTTGCGCTTCTTGACCTTACTATCCCCTTCGGCGGGCAGTACGCCCATCCGCGCATCCTCACTGAGTGCCCAGCGGTCCTTCTTCTTCTTCCCACTACCAAGGGAGTGTTTGGAGTGTTTATGAGCAGCAGGTGCGGGCGTAGGCGCATCCGCTTCGTCAAAGTTGGCTGGGTAATGCCACCGTCCTCCGCTGGCGTTGGTCGAGCTGTCATCGCGATCGCGGTTCCGCCGTCCATAGTAGCTCTCGTCTTCTTCGTGGTTCCACAGTGATTGCTCGTTAGTGTCGAGGTTGGATGCCGAGTTGTCTTGCGGACGGTCAGGGACTTGGTCTTCGGCGTACGCTTGGCCCTCTAGTGCCGACTGTGGGAGACGGTCATTGTACCGGGATGCCCATTGCGAGCGTTTCTTCCTCCGCCGGATTTCAGAGTCGTCTACAAGGCCGTAACGGACCGCCCATTTTGGTGTACGGCGATGACTCGCGTTATTCCGTATGTTCTGTGGGCTATGTTAGCTGTGGTCCGTAACATTTGACTTTAACTCGAGAAGAAAGAGCGACTCTGGGACGTGCTAATAGCGCGGCGATCAGGTTCGTCGTAGGCGCAGCAAGGTTATCGACTGTTTACACGCCAGCGAGGTTGTTTTCGGGCACTGATACGTCACATCTACCATTGTTCATGACTGACAGGCGCAGCCACTGGTGCGGAGGGATGACATGAGCCGCCGGCGCCAACTGGCGGTGCAGCGCATCCTCCGAGCGGCGAGAAGAGCTTCGTAGCTGGTATAAACACCGGTTAAGGCCTGATAGAGGCCATGGGGAATGGGCCAGGGACCGAGAATGGGTTCCATTTACCTGAATGTAGAAATTATGGCCATGTCCTGAACGGGGCAGCCCGCAACACCGTCAGCAAGGGGACAGGTGGTAATAAGGAAGTGTGGAAGAGCATTGGGTGAATACTCGCCTGGAATGTAGCCGCACACTGTCAAGAGGAGGTTGAGCCAGAAGTCGCCCCCGATACCAAAGCGGGCCGCGACGGCTACGAAAAGAGGATGGTAGAAGGATAGTAAGCGGTGTTAACTTCTAGTAGTGACAAGACTCGGCTACCTAGTGGTGGAAATAGTGTTCCAAAAATAAATAGGAGGACGTTGTAAAAGTGGAATCGTCGGGGCTTGAGATCGAGCTTGGTAAAGTCGTTTGGGCGAGAGAGTGAGAAAGACTGGGTGGTTGGCTCATCCCGCCGCCGCTGCGAGCTCATCTTGACTACGTCCGTATGTGTCGTGGTCAGCAACCATAGAACATATTTGGGTTCAAACACTTGCCCCCTCCGCCCCTCGTCTCAGAGGATAGCGGGCCCTTGCAGACGCTTTGCACATATAATGTCGTGCGTTCGAGTCTCAGGGACGCTCCCAAGCATGTCGGGAATCTTCACGCGTGATAGTAGCGTCGGCTGCCAAGCCCGCATGGATTTGCTTCACAGAATCGTGATTCACAACTGGTATTTACACTACTCTAGTACATACTAACAGCCCGTGCGGAATTTGTTCGTTGATTCGGGCCCCACGACTATCACCGAATACATACAGTAATGCCCGCGCGGCGAGTTGCTGGGAATTCTGCCACCATGTGGACTGCCATTGTTTCATGCAATTTCCCCTGTCCGGTCTTGATTCAGCTTTCGTCTGAGCGATATTGAGGTTCCCTATGTGTTGCACGACTGGACCCAGCACGAGTCCCTCAATAATCACTGCCTGGAGTGCAATATGCACCTTTAATTTTCACGACACAGCCCAGAACAATCAGCACTCAGCTTCGATGCTGTGCCTGGCTCCCTCTCACGTCTCGACTGGGCGCGTCTATCAATGCACCGTGAGGCCGACCCTATACAGTGATTAATACGCTCGCAGAGGACCAAACAACTCTCCCATCTCCTTTCCTTCCCACCTTGCTGCTCCTTCGCGCGTTGTCCATGGCTCCAGCCACTGGACATATCCATCGCGCATTCACTCTCTTCCATCAAGGGAACGCAAACCTTGGGAAACGGGATGTCGACGTTAGCCCACCGTCAGCCAATGTCCCCGTATTGGCCGCCACAATCGCGATCCTTGGTGCCATTATTGTCGGTAAGTCCCCTTTTTACCATATTGCAGGTCTAATGGCCTGAGACCTCTGTTTACCATTCTGTTCATTGACATGTTCCACTCCCTCGGCTTGTAGGCTACATTATCTACCGACTGGTGAAACGTCATTTGCGCCTTCGTGCAGCCAACGCTCCAAACTCACCTACAGAGTCCGCACGAGAGACTGCGCGAATCAGGAAGGGCGGTTTTCTGGGTCAGATTGGTATAGCTGATTCGACCTACGACCACTTCCCTGCCCTCACTAAACTCCGGCAAGGCAACAAACAGAAAGGGGGTGTTGTGATGCTACCGGCAGGCCCCCCCAGTCCTCAAGGCAACAACTGGAGACCGCCCACCCTAACTCCCTACCAACGTGACCGCAGCTCCAGCTCAGGGACCTCAGTCCTAGAGAAACTCCTTGCGTCCTCACCGTCCACGATACCCGCACCCCCTCTGCCCGCTATGCTCAAGCAGGGCAAGCAGACGATGAAATCTGGTCACTACGGTTACGGATCTGTGGACCTTCCTACTCCGCCACCTCAATATGGACCCTTCACGCAGTATGGTCACCAAGGGGAGACGCTAGATATCGGTCCACCGACCGTCGGAGAGAAGCACAGCGAAGTCGAGTTTGACGGAATCCCAACTTCCCGGAGTGGCCCGGAGAGGAGCCATTCCCGTCGGTCCATGGAGAGGAAGTCGATGGATAGGAAAGCGGCCGCCCGGGCGTCTATCGCGACTCAGGCGACTCACACCACTACTGCGGATGGGGATGTCCAGAAACCCAGACGCGCCAGCTCATTCATCCATCCGCCATGGAAAGGGCCACCACCGTCTCCGAACCTCCCTCCACCACCTGTACCGCCTCTTCCCTCTCTGCCACCGCTTCCCAGCTTGTCGTCCCCACTGCTCAAGCCCAAGTATGAACCACCACCCTCACCCTCACCGTCCTTATTTCCAAGTCCTCCAAGTCCCCCAATACCGCAACCTTCGTTCAAAGCAGGCGACCTAGCCGAACGCAAGGATAACGTTGGTCGTCTGCTTCCCCGCATTCTCATCGTCACATCCACCTTTACCCCGTCTCTGTCCGACGAGCTTCCTATTACGATTGGAGAACGTCTAAAGCTGCACGAAGAGTATGCTGATTCGTGGTGTTTCGTTCAGCGCGTCACGGACGAAGGGGTGGAAGTACCAGAATGTGGGGCCGTCCCACGGTTCTGTATCTCAGAGCTCGATACCGTCTTCCGGGTACCTTCGAGTCGCTCCACACGCCGCAAGAGCACCCGTAGTGTACGCAGCGTCAGAACTATGCCCGACGAAACGATCTTTACCGAGTCTGTGAGGGTGAGCGAAATTAGTAGGAATAGTGTCTACAAGACGCCCAATGCAAGCACAGACACCGTCAACCGCTTACCGTCGACGCCTAAGTCTGTGGGCAGCACGATCCGCGGTGGGAAGACGCCTGTTCAAGCATCATACTCAACTGTGTTTGCCACGAGTGGGTCAATGAGTCGCACGCCTCCTGCAGTTTCACGCGCACTTCCACGTGCTCCATCCACGGGCTCGGTCCCCGGGACGCCACCGCCGCTCTCAAGGCCGAACTCCCAGACGCAACCAAAGTCGAAGGGAACACCTAAACCCGTGATTCCTCCCCTCCCATTATCCACTGGACTGTTCGACTCTGATTCCGAAGCTGAACAAGTATTGAAGACCGAAGAAGAGCCCCAGAGCCGTGAATCGGAAGAGTCGAACCTCAATCCGTGGGGCCTCGGTCTTACTTCTGAGGCATACACCCCATCTGCAATGGCACCTATGTTCTCACCTGCGTTGGCCTCAAGTACATATGGACCACGTTCGACAATCCATACCATTATCCCGACCATGCCGAATACTCCGTGGTTCCCACCTTCACCTACCGCTGAGGAGAGCTTCGATGCCTTCTGGGATCGGCGTGATGGGCAGGCCTTACCGCCTGTGCCCCCGATGCCGCAGGTTGGGAGAGACGGACAAAGGGGAGACGGGCAAGTCAGTCTGTCTCAATCAGGAAGCGCAATACCCTATCGAACGTCACGGTTCCCGGATTCGGGCTCTCCCAAATTAGACTTGTCGATCACATCTGCACCTGTGCCAAGTGATCGGGTAACGACCACGCCTCGAGCGCTAAAGAAGTCCCAGAGTGTTCGGAGCAAGCGGTATAGTCGTGGCAGTGTCACTACTGCTACGGCCGTGGAGACAGCACTGGTTAGGAGTAACTCGAGTGTCGCTTCTTCGAGTGTGAAGAGGAGTGGAAGTGTCGGCGCTGTATTTTCTGTGGGGAGATAGTACTTTGGACTGTTTTGACGACCTGAGAGTCTTCTTGGAGCTTTCACTCGGGTTATATTTCCTACCACAATACCCTGGCTTCTGTCAAACACACTCATTTTCTCGTATCTTAAAGGGGCCCTATTCCACCTGATCTTTCTATTTCCTGTTGCAGGCTGACACGTAACCGAACACACCATACAACACCAAACACAGTAACGCACGAACCAATTAGCCGTACAGGGGCTCCGACCGGCGAATACAACATCTTTCTTTTGACTAGAGCGTCAGCTGGATCAATTTTCACTATGTTCAGTCCATCTCCTTGCACTCTATTTCCTCTCATGGGTTCTTCGCCATTTATCCCTCGTCATTTTAGCATCCGCTTAGCTGCGTATATAGCGTCGTGTTCGCGTTCTTCTCTATGTCCATACTTGAGGGTCATTTGCTTCAGTGTCCTTCTAACCATCACCTGCGGCTCGCTTGATTGCTTGAAGCCCGCGGTCGATTCACTTGCGTATTATTAGCGATGCGCTCTTCCTACCTCTCCTTGATCAGTGATGAATGGAATGGTAATATTCAGAGTAGCCGCGGAGTCCGTCCCTTTGTCACCGTCGCGAGAGCACCAACCAATTTGGAGAGTTGTCACCATTCCAAAAGGAATTGCAACCAGTTTGTCACTATAACCCTCATTGATACAAGGAGCAAGCGCGAGACCACTTCTGCCTTGTGGTTTTGGGCCCAACCACCTCAGCTCCGAGGCTTCGGTGATGACATCGTAGAGATGCAATCTCACCAACGGTCCGGACACACTCAATCGCTGTGGGGCTGTTCGTGGAACATTCTTGTGCCACTGATCGACCAGCCGGCATCGATCCCGTGCATCGGGGTTCTCGCATGTGGTGGCAATCAAAGGCGATCAGAATCGACGGGACATCAAACCAACCTCAAGCTATAGCTGGCCACAACCGAAGGGCCTGCTCTACCACTTGTTCTTCTGTGGAACGATCCAGGCTGGTCCCAATTTCGCTCCTTTCCACCTTCCATCATTAATTCTGCTTCAGTTCGTTTCAAGGGGAGCAGATTCATCGCAATGAGGATCAAACAGCTCTGGGATGTGGTTCCACTTCCCTCTAAGCTCAGGCTTGCCGTACGTACTCGTCTCGACGACCCGGCGAGCTTCTGACACCAACACCCTCTCCAGTACTCTCTTGTCACACTTGATCTCGCCACCACCGTCTTCTTCGTGTTGTCGTTGCTGCAATGCCTCCTTCAGAGTGGCCTCCATGGTTGGTCGATCTCGCACCACCTTTCATTCACTCTCCAGATCGAGGAAGTTGCTTTGAATACCCAAATTATTAGCGAGCCCCTCGTTGTGCTATCCGGAGACCAATTCTTTCTGTGCGACGCTATCCCGACGTTCGCCGGAGGACCAGGCAAATGCATCAGAGCTGTGTTCCATGAGCAGATTCGACCATCCAACGTTGGCACCACCTCGAATGGCAATAGTGTTCTGGTACAGACCCTTGCTAATAATACGAGTCCAAATACTCTCAGCACTGCTGCCCGCGAGTGCGCAGAGGTATCCCCTTGGGTATTTCAAGAGTGAGCTCTCTGGAACAATTTGCCTGGCGGGGGCTCATCATTGTGCAGGCTGCGAGCAGTCAATCGCGAAGACATGCTCTTCATCACCTTTCAGTTCTGGCTCTTCTGTATTTCTCTATCCGCAGTGAGTATTCCAGGGCTACACCCGGCGGCCCTGAGCTCAATTATTACACACAAGATATTATTCCAGTCCATTCCGCATCTGTGAGTCACAAGCCGTCCCGTCATCGCCGTATTCTCACCAGGGCCCAGCATGGCTGCTCTAGCCTCCCAAATCTTGGCTAGTATTGCCACAGGCTTTCGGGTCGTTGGAACCCCGCGTTTCGAAGCCAAGTTTGAGCGGCTGATTACCAACGGTGCTTGTCATGGAGTCGAGCTGCTCTCAGGGTACTTCCCACCGCGTCATGTTGCAGAGGTACATCATTCTAGTATCCATTGCGTCGTTGATAGCTGATGCCACTGTAGGTCATAATTTGCGCTCTCAACTGTACGATGTTGGTCGTTCTCGCAGGCTTATCATACCACCTCCTCCAAGAAAGTTTACCAATACATAAAGGATGGAAGATTACTGATACGGCGCACAGATTTACGGATGGAAATCGTTTGAGAAGGTGCAGGGGAGGCCTGATATGAGTCGACTTTACATTGTAAGTGTCATACGGCCCTTCCGACCACGCCTCATCAATCCTTATTTGGCAGGTTCTCCTAAGTTTATCTTCCTCGCTTCACTTGGCAGCTTTTTTTATCGTGGCCAGCCTTGGTGTTTTAACTGATCAGCTCGTCCTGGGACCGTTGCGAGAGTTAGCACTGGACAGGACGAGGTCGATCGCCATCCAAGCTGTCATCTATGTGGTATGTATCGGCTTGTAGTTCGATAGACGTGCTCATCACCGCTTCAGCTCGCTGCCCCGTGGATGTTCTTAGTGAGTTTGGAGCGTCACCTATACTCTTAAATCTTACTGACTTGTATATAGGGATGGACGTGCGGTCGTGTCGAGAGCAAACCAAGGACGGCAGCGTTCATTGCCATCACCTTCGCGTTTCTGGTTCTTTGGGCAGGATCGTTCACCTGCTCCACCAACCGTTTCGTGTTCCTGACCTGGGACTTCTTCGCTGTTCTCACCATCGTCCCGGGTTGTCTCATTGTATTTATCCTGTTACTGGCCATTTATGTTTGGCTCCATCTCGACTTGGGGCTTGAAACCTATCGTAAGTTGTTGCAATATTCCCCCCCCCACACATAGATTGAAGTAATTTTGTAGTCAAACGTGGGCAACCTCCACATCCCGCAGATCAAGTTCGTTGGTCACTCGCTACAATGCAGGAGGCGGAGAAAGGCGACTCTCCTTCATCTGTAAATGCACCCTCGAAACCTTCAGTCACCTGGTATCACCCTCCATCGCCAGTCGTCCCGCCAGCAGTTGGATCGTGCTCCTCAAACCGTTTCATTTCGGCGAAGAGCAACAAGCCAAGCGATGGCACAAGTCCAACCAATTTAGACTCCCCTTCTCCTCCCGATATTACGACGCCGAGAAGGGCGCTACCATCAATTCCGTTGCTCATGTCTGACAGAACAACGCCTGTGGACATCACTGACGCCTGGACGAGGCGTCACATCGCCACCAGCGTCATTCTGTCTGCACCTCCAACCCCAAATGATCCGCCGCGGGGCTCATCCCCTGCTCACCCAGCCCCTCCAGCATAAGCCGCCACCACTTAACTTCAAAGGGGCTGATTCTCCCATCATCTCTGCCCTCTCTCAATTCCCCTGCATCACATCTATTCTCATTTTGCAACAGGGTCATCAAGTTTTTTTGTGGACATTTTGGCAGCAATTCTACACGTCCCATGGTCCATTGTTGTAACTGTATCGTGTGTCTGTAAGCAATCGGGGAACTTGCCCGGTTGGATACTCAAAGCGGAGACTCGAAGCAACCATCCACACTCGGAGCAAGCTTCACCGGCTCGGGTGACTTTTCTCTGGCTGTGTGTCGCCCGGGTGCCGCGGCTCGCCGAACTCCTCGCCGGGCGTCATAGCACCAGATTGCAAATCCGCATGGCGCTCTTGATTTCCGATGGCGCTGTTTGTTACCATATGGTTCTTCTGAGGTGTTCATTCTTACGAACTTTTTTCGTCGCCTTTTTTAATGTATAACCGCGCTCCTCTTGCAAACATTCTTGTAGTTCGATTGGCATTAACCCCAATCATAGTTTCACGAATCCCCGTCTCTGTTTCATTCTGATGCAGCCTGGTCTCCTGAGTCCCGATGTGGTGGTTTAATCTTTGGATTCCCCCTCTGCTTTAATTTCTGCCCAAAGAGCCAACTCAGCGCTTTGTTAATAATACCTCGCTCATGTTATCCATTTCTGAAATCTTCTGTATATATTCAAGTTGCCTTCGGGACAAGACTATACAGCCCAATAGCAAAACGCATGAAAAAACCTGACCCCTGCGCGTTAGCAAATCAATGTTAGTGTATTAGTGGTAATATAGGTGACCCGAAGGTCCCAGCGAGTCACAGATCGACAGTAACTATTCATCTGCCCGAGGAAGAATGTCAACGAGGTTCATAACCACCCCGTAGGATCAATCCACCTGATGTGGGACCCGACCTTTGATGACAGGGACATACCAGGCTATTCCGGCGAGACCCTGTGGAGCCCGAGAAACCTGCGGAGTCCAGACTGTCTATTTCTCACGTCTCTCTACATGAGCGTGGGGGTGAAGCTCTTCCTGAAGTGACGTCCGTCAACGGGTCATTCACTCCCAGACTTCAATTGTGAACACTGCGGTCTCCCCCTGCCCGAACCCTCTGGTGGTGTTTCGGTTGGTATCTTTGCTATTATATCAGCCACGCATGACGTGGATCTGCTGCAAGTCGGACGAGCCTATGTCTTCCTACACTTATGCGCCGAACACATCCTTGCGTCGAGTCGTCCTCAACACTTGTCGAGCGGATGTTCTGCGACGACCTGATGACGATAAACAAGTCTAGTGGAGCGGAGTGGGAAAGGTTTCAAGTGAGGCCGAATTACGGGGGTTACCCCAAAAGTGGTGAAGTAACCGATCGCGGAGAAGGGTGTGGCGGGGAGGGAGGCGGGTATTGTGGAAACTAAGGGTGTTTTAAGCCGCGTAATATTCTTTGCAGTGCTGGTCGAGTAATTGCGGGACGTACCTACGTGCTGCGTCCCTTCCCGATCCGTGCAACGGTCCTCTCGATAGTTTAACCGTATGAATGTTACTCGTTGTCACCGATACCATTTCATTCCCTCTTTCCTGTGTTATGCCTGAAGGGGCTCCAAAACCTCGCTCACTGAGGTTACATCGCGAGCTTCCATGCAACAAAACGGGTAAGGTCGTGGGGAACCGGAAATAGAAGGCGAAGTACGTTGCTTGGGGACAGTGCGCACAGGGGATGAACCCATTCTGTGGGTCAGAGAGTACCGAGCCCTGAGCATGTCGATCAAGATAGCGGATGTTATCAGAGACTTATCAGATTGAATTGATTAAACAGGCGTTTCCGTTTGTTGCGACTGCAAATGGAAGTTTCTGGCATCGAGGGCTAAATACCACAGCACCTTGGACTTCGTCTTCGTCCTGTGATAGCACTTACTTGACCTCCTCGCTCTGATCTATCGCCATTTTTGCCAATCTTTCACGATGTCTATGTCCAGTTCTACTGCCAACTGGCACTGGAAAACGAAGCACGTCGCGACGTGGGCGAAGACTTGGTTCGAGCGCGAGCTTGTCACCCTCAATGTCAGCTCCGAAGGGTCGGAAAGTGTCGAAATACAGTCCGTCTTAGACATGGAAGGCGATGTGGAGATTGGGCGGCGAAAGTCGAAGTGCGTCGAAGGCAGACCTTGGCTTTGGATTCTGTTCGGGGGACACTATGTTAACAGACTAGATACCATCTTTCAGGTTAATCACCATCTTCGATGTCCGCCTTGAGCTGCGGTGGGAGGGAACCACTAGTGACAGCAGCGACGTTTCCGGTTCACTCATCATTCCAGAAGTGTCTCATGAGAACGTGCTGGATGGCGTTTCGGATTTGACTGTGAGTAAGATATTACCTGAATCCGTTTCACCTCCATCGTCGCTATTCCCCGTTCCCACCACTGACCCTTGCTCTCACAGTACCAATGGAAGCTTAGTACCTCTTCATCACCAGCTGTCGATGCCGTTTTCAAGCTCGCGAAATTGAAACTACCGGCACTGCTCGAGGCAAAGCTCCGAGAGTTCCCTCAGGCCATCCTTGACACCCATGGAAAGGACATTATTGTGACTGGTACTCCAGACGATTCGCGAACTGGTACTCCAGCACCTCCAGCCGTGGCAGCTTCAGAGGCACCAAAGACTTCTACTCCTGCTCCAGCGACTAAAGCCACTAATTCAGCCAAGAAAGTAATCAACACGGGGACTGTTCGAGTGGAAGGTCGTTTTATGGCTTCTGCAGATGATTTGTTCAGTCTTTTGACGAATGAGGCAAGGATCCCGGCTTGGTCGAGAGCTCCGGCGCAGGTACGCTGATGAAGAATATCGTACAACATGAGTGGTCTGATCTCCTGTGTCATGTAGTCGAAGGCCGAGGTTGGTTCATCCTTCACCCTCTTCGGTGGAGGTGTCAAAGGTAAATTCACAGCCGTCGAATCTCCCAAAAAATTCGAGCAATCATGGGCTCTGAATAGCCCCAGCTGGCCAGATGGTGAGCTCTTTACTCTTGTTCAATGCATCCATTTAGCAGGCATGTACGATCCAGATCACTACGCGACGTTCACCACCGAGTTGGATCAGCAAGAGGATTCAACCAAGCTCGTCTTCATACTGAAGGGGGTTCCAAAAGGAATGGAAGAAGAGATCGAGAGGAATATCGAAGGCTACTAGTAGGTGTCCTTTGGTTTCATATTCGGTGCATTGTTGACATCCCCACCTCCGCAGTGTACGAGGTCTGAAGTCAATAGGGTATGTACAAGTCGAGGATTACTCTCCTACTCTACCCCGAGAACCGAGGCATATCTCTTCTAAGGGCAAGCCTACATCCAGCAGCTCCATTCTGAACAGGAGCGCCCTTGTAGGGTTGTTTTTAGCGGGGCTTGTCTTGGCCTTTAGTTTCGTTGAGCCACTTCTTTCCAAATAAGCCACACGACGTCATTCCCCAAAGGCCGTCTGGGCATTTAATCTCCTCGTTACCTTCCCACCCTTAGATCATACCCATCGTATTTATACACTCCCATAATATTTTATTGGAAATCGTAGTAGGATAGGATATTTACCCCTCTTCCCCCAGGTTGGGTACGATGTTGTAGACAGCAACAGTCCTTCCACCGGCGTCTTCATATCCAAGGGCAATCACCAAGAGGGTGATTTATAGTCTGAACCGTAGAAGTAGAGAATACAGTACAAATTGATCGACCACCTTCCAAGTGCTCGTTGGCACGTTTCTTCGTCTGAAAGCTAAGGACAGTAATACCCAGAGGTGTGACGCAGGGCGTTGGCTGCTGTCAGGCGTAGGTACAGGACGGCCGTTCCTTTAGTTTTCCTCCTTTGACCATTATTGCCGAATTCGGCCCATACGGCCGTGTAATGCGATCCAGCCTGCCTGCTATCGCGTAACATCGAGTCACCAACGTATCTTTGAAAGTATTCGAGTAGTTGGCCCACGGCACGACCCCAGCTTGCCTTCGGCCCCAGGATACCCTCGCTAGAACGTGGCTCCAAGAGATACTAGACGTACTGCACGGAAAAAGGAGCCACAAGTGATACCCCCTATCTTATTAGCCATCCCGACGTCCCACGTCTTATCAAAATTTCACACATGTGGTTCGCGTCCCGTCAAGTCTTCCTTCCCGCGCCCGCGGCGGCGTGGGTTCGACCCAACCATCTCAGACTCCGACCACGGCACTCGTCGCCGCTCGCCCGGCTACATCACCCAATGGCTTCGCAAGCTAAGATCATCGACGGAACCGCGATCGCAAAGTAGGTCTTGCTTTTCGTTCCCAGGATGCGGATTATTGACTTTTTCTCGCGGCTTTCTTGTTCCTACCTCTGCCACCTGCCCCACGCATCCTTCATTCGGTTGTCCGATCCCTCGCGCGCGTTCCAAAATTATCCACCGGTCTCAGAGAGATTCGCGATCGCGTCGCATCGCGCGTCAAGGAATTGAGAGCTTCTCATCCGTCCTTTCGTCCGCATCTCGTCATCATCCAAGCTGGAGTTCGACCAGACAGCTCGACATACGTCCGGATGAAGGCGAAGGCCTGCGCAGAAGTGGATATAAAGTTCACACATATCCAGCTCAACGCATCCGCGTCAGCGGATGAGGTAATAGCGGAGGTCACGAAGCTCAACGTAGACGAAACTGTCAGCGGGATCCTCGTCCAACTTCCATTGGGCGAGCATGTCGGTCCCGAGGACGAGAGGAGTGTGACAGAAGCGGTGGATCCGAAGAAAGATGTTGATGGGTATGTTCCCCTCTCTGGTTGTCCCTCTGATTTGTCTGATCAGCAAACTGAAGCTTGACCTCATTACAGGTTCCACGCCTACAATATCGGCCATTTACAGTCAAAGGCCTCTGAACCACTCTTCAAGCCTTGTACTCCTGCCGGGGTCATCCAACTTCTTGAAAGCACAGGAGTAGCAATCGCTGGGTCCAAAGCCGTAGTGCTAGGGCGGAGTGATATAGTTGGATCGCCAGTCGTGGCTATGTTACGAAAGCTCGACGCCACTGTGACTCAGTGTCATAGTCGGACTAGGGATTTGCCCTTTATCGTGAGCCCGCGTTTTCATTCTCTAGATGCCCGTCTCATACGTTCTGCGCTCACCAGCTCCAACATGCGGATATAGTGGTGTCAGCGATCGGAAGGCCGGAGTTTGTCAAGGGAGAGTGGATTAAACCCGGCGCTGTTGTAATCGACGTCGGGACGAACTACATTCCGGGTATGTACGCCTTGCTAAAGTAAATGGATCGTACTTACTCTCCATCCAGATGCTACTAAGAAGTCGGGTCAACGCCTTGTTGGTGACGTTGACTTTGCCTCGGCATCGACCACTGCATCTTGGATCACACCGGTCCCTGGCGGTGTAGGCCCGATGACTGTAGCGATGCTCATCTCGAACACTCTAAGGAGTGCAGAGCGGTTGTGGCAGGAGACACGTTCGAGGAAGGTCCGACCACTACCGCTCAATATTCTAGAGAAAGTGCCAAGGTACTGTCCAACCGTTCACTGTTTCTCTCGCTGGCCCTCACAAGGTGTTCACAGTGATATCGAAATTGCTGTGGCGCAAACACCGAAACCCATCACCCACCTGGCCTCAGAGATCGGAATTCTCCCCGACGAACTCGAGTCGTACGGAAGGTACAAGGCCAAAGTCGAGCTATCAATCCTCAAGCGACTCGCCCACCGCAAGGATGGAAAGTACATCGTTATCTCTGGGTACGATCACCGAGATGTAGAAAGATTTGTTACTAACACCCCACGTAGAATAACACCGACACCACTGGGGGAGGGCAAGTCGACCACTACTATTGGCCTAGCACAGGCGATTGGAGCCCATCTCGGGCGACCTTCATTCGCTTGTGTTCGACAACCAAGTCAAGGTCCAACGTTTGGTATCAAGGGTGGTGCTGCTGGAGGCGGTTACAGCCAAGTCATCCCTATGGATGAGGTACACGAGTCACCTTCGTGTGTGATTCTATTCTGACCGTTATTTAGTTCAACCTTCACTTAACGGGCGATATTCACGCGGTGACTGCCGCAAACAATCTCTTAGGTACGTTTGTTGCCATCGATCGTCACGGGTACCCACCTAACCGTAAGTTCAGCTGCTGCTCTAGACGCAAGAATGTTCCATGAAGCCACTCAGCCCGACAAAGCTCTCTACAGCCGTCTCGTCCCAACGGTCAAAGGAAAGCGGGAGTTTGCACCGCTCATGCTCAAGCGTCTCAAGAAGCTTGGAATTGACAAGACCGATCCTAACGAGCTCACACCCGAAGAGGTCAATCGGTTCGCACGACTCGACGTCGACTCGAGCACCATCACCTGGAATCGTGTCATCGACACTAATGATCGATTCCTAAGGAAGATAACGATTGGAAAGGGTGAGGCGGAGAAAGGCTATGAGAGGGATACCGGGTTTGATATCGCCGTCGCGAGCGAATGCATGGCCGTACTTGCATTGAGCAACGACCTTGCTGATATGCGGGAGAGGTCAGTGCGCTTGCAACTACTGTAACTCACCATTGATCACTTCTCTCTAGGCTAGGCGCAATGGTGGTCGCAAGCAGCAAGAATGGCGACGCTATCACGGCAGACGACATCGGAGTGGGAGGTGCCCTTGCTGTACTGATGAAGGACGCAATCAAGCCTAATCTTATGCAAACGCTCGAGGTCTGTGGTCTCAGAAACTCTCCCGTTGTGATCTGACCTGCATATTAGGGTACCCCAGTCTTCGTACATGCAGGACCTTTCGCAAATATTGCCCATGGAAACTCTTCCATTCTTGCGGATCGAGTGGCACTCAAGCTTGCGGGTAGTGAAGAAGGCGGCGATTCCTCTCGCCAGGGCTATGTGTTGACTGAAGGCGGCTTTGGTGCCGACATGGGGATGGAGAAATTCTGCAACATTAAATGCAGAGTCAGCGGTCTTGTCCCCGATGCAGTCGTAATCGTCGCGACCACTCGAGCCCTGAAAATGCACGGCGGCGGACCAGAGGTGACCCCCGGGAAGCCTCTGCATGACACTTATCTCAAAGAGAATCTGGTCATCCTCGAGGAAGGCATCAAGAACCTTGCTAAGCACATTCAGAACGCCAGAAAGTTTGGATTGAAGGTCATCGTGGGCGTCAATCAATTCACGTACGTCTACCCGAGTGAGATTCGCAGCTCGGTGCTAAACCTTAGCAGGTCGGATACATCTGCAGAACTAGAGCTCATCAGAAGCAAGGCCTTGGCTGCCGGTGCAGATGCCGCGGTCGTCAGCAAACACTGGGCTTTGGGTGGCCAGGGAGCAAAGGCTCTAGCCGAAGCGGTAGTCGCTGCTTGTGAAAGCCCTTCGACCTTCAAGTTCCTCTACGACGTGAACCTACCGATCGAAGAGAAGATTGGCGTCATAGCAAAGGAGATCTATGGCGCGGACGGTATTCAGCTGAGTGAACTGGCACAGAAGCAAGTTGAAACCTACACGAAGCAGGGTTATGGGAATCTCCCAAGTGCGTGGCTGTCACGTCCCAACTCACTCAGGAACTCATAGCATGGGCTAGTTTGTATGGCAAAGACCCAGTACTCGTTCTCTCACGATCCCAAGTTGAAATGCGTTCCAACTGGTAGGGATCTCACCGCTTT
>Ga0307513_10005524_pt1 | contig 16678 bp, 13 predicted proteins | sample 15_EM_MG_FD_202174 | JGI IMG/M metagenome (GOLD analysis project Ga0307513, IMG submission 202174) | Populus trichocarpa ectomycorrhiza microbial communities from riparian zone in the Pacific Northwest, United States - 15_EM | ecosystem: Host-associated > Plants > Roots > Unclassified | place... | reverse complement strand
TGAAAAGGTTACACTAATGGTGTAAAAATAAGTATAATATAAACTCAATATGGACTTCAATGCTTATATCCTAAACAACTTGCTATTAACATGTCTTATCATTTTTATCTTATTAACTCTTAATACCTTGCTTGTTAAATGGTTAATCTAGATTTGCGTTGTATAATACTTGGTATAACAAATGCTTGGCACTTTTATAGCCAACCGTATGGTATAACCTACACCTGTGCTATGAAAGGAACTTGATTTGTTGTTAACATAAGTTAGCATCATGAATTCCTGACAATATTTAAAAGTTTGGTGTTACTTAAATAAGATAATTAATATGATCTTGTTAACAATTTATAATGAGCTATTAATGACAAATCATCCGATTGGAACCTCCTTTGTGTGTGGTTTCCAGTTGATTAATAAAAAGAGTTTATACTATACTTGTTTGAAATACTATTAGTGGATCCTCTAACCTTGATATTTGTTTTTATCAGTGTTTAATGCTCACATTAATCTTACATCTCAAAGTCCTCTTTAACTTATTATTATTGTTGTTGTTGTTGTTGTTGTTGTTGTTATTGTTGTTGTTGTTGTTGTTGACTTCTCTGTGGTTCAACCCCGGTCTTGCCGGGTTATTTATTACTTCGATACTCCTACACTTGAGAGAAGACATCAATCTTTTGGTCGTGTCAAGTGGCACCCGGGTCAAACAACATATGCATATTAAGGTTATTCATTAGTAGCGTACTTGCCACTATATCCGATGCAGCCCTGACCTCCTCTTGTTTCAGATGAATTAAGAAGGAATTTAACAAGTTTTTCTCCCTCCTCTGCTCATGTTTTTCTGCTTCTTCTTCCTCTCTGGTTTCGGTTTTCCTTCCCTCATTCTCTAGCTGTACCAGCTGGCCTGTTACACACCCTTTTTTTGTCATGGTTTCATCCATTTTCGGCACTCTTTAACTCTCTTTTCCTCTCTAGGGTTCAAGAGGGATGCATGCAGCTGGATTGAGGGTCTTTCCTTTGGGAAAGAGGGAGAGGGTCTGCTGCATGCAACTGGTCAGATTTTGGGGAAGAGCATGGGTCACCCTCTCTCTCTCTCCTTGCATTTATACCCCCCTTTAATTATGTAACAACCCGACTTTTCAAGCCAAAACAACAGTAAATTTATACACACACACACAAACACACACACACACACACACACTTAACACAACATCGTATCGAAAATCGATGAACCTGTTTCCTCTCATTATCAAGATACAATCCATACATCAACATTTCATTTAAAAGTAAATCTTACATATACACGTAGTATTATGTTTTCATGATTATAAGTTCACATTAAAAATATACATACATAGACATGAGTTTGAATTTCTATCCTACTAGTAATCATCACGAATTTAAACAAAAGGATCTAATAACAGCTATACATTCAGTACATTTTTTCATACAAAATACATCGTGATTTAAAATGCAACAACATGATTCCTTGTAAAAGTAGGTTCCCGCGTATTAGGTTCCCTAGGCACCTCGTTGGTGTGACGTTCCTGTTATAGTACAAAATATTTATAAGAATATAGTTTAATAATTAAGCGGACAATTAGATAAATGAAGCATTAACATTATTCTCTATTTGAGGCATAACATTCGTAGTTCCTTCATATACCAATTATGCACATCTCGTAGTACACAGAAAGCATCAATTCTTGCAATTACTCATAATTTCAAATCAGGCTATCCTCTTAGGGCATCATTAGCCAAGGATAATTGTTCATTCATCCCGACCATCCTTTCAGGATGCCATTAGTCGAAGCTAATCATTTATTCATCCCGGCCATCCTTTCAGGATGCCATTAGCGGAAGCTAATAATTTATTCATCCCGACCATCCACTCAGGATGCAATTAGCCGAAACTAATCATTTATTCATTCATCCCGCCCATCCTTTCAGGATTCCATTAGCTGAAGCTAATCATTTATTCATCCTGGCCATCCATTTAGGATGCCATTAGCCAAAGCTAATCATTCATTCATCCCGCCCATCCTTTCATGATGCCATCAGCTAAAGCTAATCATTTATTCATCTCGGCCATTCACTCAGGATGCCATTAACCGAAGTTAATCATATATTCATCCTGGTCATCCACTCAGGATTCCATTAGCTGAAGCTAATCATTTATTCATCCTGGCCATCCATTTAGGATGTCATTAGCCAAAGCTAATCATTCATTCATCTCGGCCATCCTTTTATGATGCCATCAGCTAAAGCTAATCATTTATTCATCTCGGCCATCCAATCAGGATGCCATTAACCGAAGTTAATCATATATTCATCCTAGTCATCCACTCATGATGCCATTAGCCGGAGTTAATAATTTATTCATCCCGGCCATCCACTCATGATGCCATTAGCTGGAGCTAATCATATATTCATCCCAATCATCCACTCAAGATGCCATTAGCCGAAGCTAATCATTTATTCATCCCGGCCATCCACTTAGGATGCCATTAGCCAAAGCTAATCATATATTCATCCCGACCATCCATTTGGGATGCCATTAAACGAAGCTAATAATTTATTCAACAACATTTACTTCTTTAACTGTTTGATATTTATACTAACACATTATGGAGATTTTCATGATAGAAGCATTTCACAAATTAATAATATGAAAGAGGAAGGTGGAAACCACCTACCTGCTCCACCTGCGGGTTGTCCTTGTCATGATGATGGTCCGATCCCGAGCACACCACCTAAGACATCAATGGCCACAAATCAGTACATTTGCATCCTTAAACCACATTCATCACTATACTTATTTCAAGAGTCCATATGTTCACATTCAAGTGTTCCACATTTTACACCATCATACAATGAAATTGTTACAAACATTTAAGTCATTTATGCCCAAGGGGTCTATTGTAGAAAATCGGAAGGGAAACTAATTCGCTGCGGGCCGCACAATTCGACAGCGAATACTGTTTCCCTGTAGGCTGCACAATTCGGTAGTGAAAACTGTTTCACTGCAAGCGCCTCAATTTTGGCAACGAATGCCACTTTGTTGCAGCTAACGCGCTTTTGGCAGTGAATGCTAATTCGCTACAAGCAACTCAATTTCGGCAGCGAATCACACTTTTGCTGCAGACAACACAACTTCGATAGCGAATGCTGATTCGCTGCAGACAACACAACTTCACCAGCGAATGCTGATTCGCTGCAGAACACACACCTTCGGTAGCGAACACTGATTCGCTGCAGACAACTCAGTTTCGATAGTGAATCACAAATTCGCTACAGACAACACACTTTTCCCAGCGAAAGTTAATTCGCTGCATACAACACAATTTCGATAGTGAATGCTAATTCACCGCAGGCAACTCAATTTCAGCAGCGAATCACAAATTTGTTGTAGACAACATACTTTTGGCAGCGAACACTGATTCGCTACGGACAACTCAATTCGGCAACAAACACTTGATTCGCTGCGGTTAGCACAATTCCAGCAGTGAATGCTACTTTGATGCAGCCAAAGCACTTTCGACAGGGAATGTTAATTCGCTGCAGGTAACTTAATTTCGGTAGCGAATCACACTTTCACTGGAGACAACGCAACTTCGGCAACGAACACTAATTTGCCACAGACAACACAACTTTGATAGTGAATGCTAATTTGCTGCAGCCAACACACTTTCAGCAGCGAATGCTAATTCACCGCAGACAACTCAATTTCGGCAGCGAATCACAAATTCGTTGCAGAACACACCTTCGACAACGAACACTAATTCACTATAGACAACTCAGTTTCGGTAGCGAATCACAAATTTATTGCAGACAACACACTTTCATCAGCGAACGCTGATTCGCTGCAGACAACACAATTTCGGCAACGAATGCTAATTCACTGTAGCCAACACATTTTCAACAATGAATGTTAATTCGCTGCAGACAATTCAATTTCTACAGCAAATCACAAATTCACTAGAGATAACACACTTTTTGCAGCGAACGCTATTCACTTCGGACAACTCAATTCGGTAGCGAACACCTAATTTGCTGTGGACAACACAATTTGGCAATGAACACCTGATTCACTGTGGACAACATAAATTCGGCAGCAAAAACCTGATTCGCTGCGGATAATGCAAATTCAGCAGCGAACACCTGATTTACTGCCACCACCCACATGCGTTTCGGTTCCAACATACAATTTGTCATAAAAATCCAGCTGAATCACATATTTTCAAGCATGAACAACTACATGCAATTCAGTTCCAGCACATAGTTTGTCATAAAAATCTAGCATAATCATATATTTTCAAGCATGAACAACTACATGCAATTTAGTTCCAGCACACAGTTTGATATAAAAATCCAGCAAAATCAAATATTTTCAAGCATGAACAACTACATGCAATTTATCACACAATGTACTCTGGCCATCCTTCAGCTATGGTCGACCCTCTTTCATGCTTTGTTCATTCCATTTATTCATTTTTCTTTGTTAAGTGTTCTAGAATTTTGTTGCATTTCATCCCTATTTTCTTGTTCTCCTAGTTGATTTTGGTTTCCTTCACAGCTGGCCTATAAATACTAGGTCAATGTTCTTAGGGTCTTTTTCTTCATTTTCGGTTCTTAGGTCTCAAGAACATGAGGAAAGAAGTCATATGACCCATACCTTTCAAATCCAAGTAGGTTTGGGGAAAGTTTGACAGTATTCCTTCTTTTCTTCTCCCTTTCTTGGTTTTAGCCCTTTTCTCCTTCCCTCGAGGCAGCTGCCCGATCTCTTTCTCAAGTTCTCAACTCTCTCTGTCTCTCTCTCACACACACACACTCACACACGTTCAAAGAGGCACTCTCTGCTGGTTTGGTTTATATTTCCGTTGGGAAGGAGGAAGAGAAGAGAAGCATGCAACTGAACATGCAGCTGCTGAGTGGGGTTTTTGAGGTTGGTTTAAATGTGTTTTTATCCCTATTTTGGTCTCTCCAAAACCAGTTTTTCCCCTCCCTCCTAGCTCCTTAAGACAATCTGATTTGTTTTCCTAAATTTTTAATTAGACTGAGTTGTTGCCTATTCAGAAATCGGCAGTGAAAGCTGAGTCGCTGCCGATTTAAAAATTGGCCGCAAAAACTGAGTTAGAAATTGGCAGCGACGGTGGGGGCGTTTTTTACTTTCATTTTTTTAGGGTGTTTACATTCTCCCTCCCTTAACATGAATTTCATCCTCGAAGTTGAAAAGGTTTCATAATCCATACCTCATTTCGGACTCCCTTTCCCAAATTTCCTCTTTTATTTGATCATTTCGCCATAAGATTCTGATGATGGGGATCTTTTTGTTCCATAGCTCCTTCATTTCCCAATCTTGTATCCTTATGGGCCTCAATTCGAGCGTTAAGTCTTCCTTGATGATGCAACCATATTATTCAATAGTTTTACCTATATTTACCTAGTGTTTTATATATAAAATGCCTTGATATTATTTATTTTATATTTTGAAGGTACTTTTGGATGAAAGATTCAAAAAGAAGTAAATTGGAGATAATTGGCAGATTTGACATTTAGTCGATGTTTTGTGCAGAGCTTGAGCTCTTGAGGTCAGAACAAAGTAATTTTAGTGGCATAAGAAAGCTAACATCCATACCTTTCTATACATATAAGGCAAGAAAAATAAAAAGAGAAAGAGCATGGAAATCATAGCCTTTAAAGACAAATCTCGCATTCTGCTAGTGTTGACTTCGTCCATTCCGACTTGAATATCTTGAGCTCAAAAATCCATTTGATGCAAACTCAATTCTAGTACATATGCCCGTAATAGGTCCTCCAAAACTTGGATGACTCTTTCTAACTAGCCATCAGTTTAGGGGTGAATCGTAGTGCTCATATCCAATCTTGTCCCAGGGCATGTTGTATGCTCGACCAAAGTCGAGAGGTGAACTTGGGATCTCGATCCGAGACAATGGACACCGAAATCCCATGGAGTCGTACCACATCGTTTATGTAGACCTTGGCAAGCTTGTCTACCAAATCAATCATCTTTATAGGAAAGAATAATGCGGATTTCGTCAAGCGATCTACAATGAACCATATTGCATCATTTCCCTTCCTCCCTTTGGGAAATCCCGACACAAAATCAATGGTGATCATCTTCCACTTCCATTCTAGAATTTGTAATGGCTGCAATGGTCCCGCGAGTCTCTAATGTTCAACCTTAACTTTACATATTCCGTATTTAGACACATACTTAGCTATTTCCCTTTTCATATTAGGCCACTAGTAGTGGTGCTTTAGGTCCCGATACATTTTAGTGCTGCCAGGATGTATGGAGAACTTGGACTCATGTGCCTCTTGTAGAATCATCAGTTTGACCATCTCGTCATTAGGCATGTACAACCGTCAACCCATCATCAATGATCTATCATCCGCTACTCGGAACTGTGTTTTTACTCCAGCCTCTATTTTCTTCTTAATCTTAGACCCCTCATTATCACAGAATTGGGCTTGTAGTATCTATTCCTAATACATTGGTCGCACCAATAATTGGGCTACTAATTCACCTCTTGCATTAATGCCCATTTCTGCATCCATCTCTTTCAATTTCACCAATTGCTGATCCTTTTCCACTGTTGGCTTACTCAGGGCGACTTTATTTTAACAATTGAGGGCATTTACCACCATGTTTGCCTTCCCCGGGTGGTATTCTATGGTGCAGTCATAATCTTTAATGAGCTCTATCCACCTTGTTTGTCGTATATTTAACTCTTTTTGCGACATCAGATACTTCAGGCTCTTATGATCCGTAAAGAATTAGGTTTGAGACCCATACAAATAATGTCTTCATATCCTCAGGGCAAATACTATAGCGGCCAACTCCAGATCGTGCACCGGGTAGTTCACCTTATGAGTCTTTAACTATCTCGATGCATAGGCGATCACCTTCCCATGTTGCATCAAAACACACCCAAATTCCTTCACCAAGGCATCACTATAGACTACAAAACCTTTGGTCCTTGAGGGAAGTGTTAACACTAGAGTGGTGGTGAGCGTCCTTTTTAATTCTTGGAAGCTTTCCTCACATTCTTCTGACCACACCCATTTCTTATTTTTCCTAGTTACCTAGGTTAAAGGGGTTACAATCAGGGAAAACCCATCAATAAATTTCCAGTAGTATTTTGCGAGTCCTAGGAAACTACGAATTTTAGTGACCGAAGTTGGTCTTTCCCATTTTAAGACTGCTTCGACTTTGTAGAGGTCTATGAAAACACCTTTGGCTGAAATGACGTGTCCTAGAAATGTCACTCTTTCTAGCCAAAATTAACATTTACTCAATTTTGCATACAACTGGTGACTTCTCAAGGTTCGTAAGGCCTGCCTCAAGTGTCCCTCATGCTCCTTGAAGGAATTCAAGTACACCAATATATCATCGATGAATACCACCACAAACTTATCAAGGTATGGTTGGAAAACCCAATTCATCAAGTCCATGAAGAGGGTTGGGGCATTCGTCAACCCGAATGGTAGCGCAAAAAACTTATAGTGTCCATAACGGGTTCTGAATGTGGTGTTTGCTACATCTGCTTCTTTAATCTTCATTGATAGTACCCTGACCTCAGATCTATCTTCGAAAATGCCCTCGCTCCCTTTAATTGATCAAATAAATCATCTATCCGTGGTAACAGGTACTTATTTTTCATCGTTATTTTGTTCAACTGTCAGTAGTCAATACAAAGTCTATGGGTTCCATCTTTCTTTCTTACGAATAGAACCGACGATCCCTAAGAAGAAGTATTAGGTCGTATAAACCCCTTATTAAACAATTCTTGCAATTCAGTCTTTAACTCATTCAATTCTGCCGGAGCCATCTGGTACGACTGTTGGGCTATGGGTGGGACTCCAGGGAAAGTATTTATAGACATTTTTACCTCTCGCTTTGGGGGTAGTCCCGATAGGAATATCCTTCAGTCGAGGGCTTCTGTCATTAGAGTTCAAGATGTATGCAAGGTATCCCAGACATCCCTTCCTCAAAAGTTTCTGAGCTGTTATAACAGATATTAAGGTGGTTGGTTTGGGAATTCTCTCTCCTTAAAAAATCACCCTCCTACCCTCAGGTATTTGAAACGTAACAATTTTAGCATAACAATCTATCAGGACCTTGTATTTACTCAGCCAATCCATGCCCATAATTATGTCAAAATCATGTAATTCCAAGGGAATCAAGTCTACTTTGGTTCCATACCCAGCTAAACTAACCCCCACTCCTACATACAATTTATGTGTTTCAACCATGTTCCCCATCGGAGTTCCAATTACGAACCCTCTTTCTACTACTTCTACTCCCTTTCTCAATTTAGTGACAATTCTCCTAGCAATAAACGAGTGGGTGGCACCCGGATCAAACAACAGATGCATATTAAGGTTGTTCATTAGTAGCGTACCTGCCACCACATCTGATGCAGCCCTGACCTCCTCTTGTGTCAGGTGGAAGACCCTCCATAGGGTCTGATTATTTTATGTCCTCGGTCTCCCTTAACTAGAGTTTGCTCATTATTGAGAAGATCTCACCGATCTATTCACAGTGACCGACTGCTGATGGCTCTGACTCGGCTACCTATAGCTCTGTATCTGTCTAGTGTTCCTGTTGGGGCACTCCTTATAATGGCCTCTTTCGCCATAGTAGGGACACCCTTGCCACTGGCAATTTCTCCATCTATGACCCTCCCCCTTGCACATAAAGCATCGCCCTGGGAAATTGAGCAGTCCCCAGGATGTTTTTGTCCATATTTTACACAAGAAGGGTAGTCAACACCCTTGCGGTCACCAGTCCCTGCTGATGAGTTTGCCCTCGAGTGCGACTACCCAACCATCATTCGTCCACTTGACTGTTGGTAGGGCGGTATCATTGAGGTCCCCTTTTTCATGTACAGCTCAAACACCCCGCTCCTTCCTTTCTTCAAAGCGATGGTTTGTTGCTGAAATAATCCCCATCCATTTCTTTGCTAGTACCCTGATGCCCCTATTGACTTTCTCCAATACAGGCCTCTAGAGCTTGTGCAGCCTCAATCAACTCCCTCACAGATTTTAACTTTAAGGCGATAAATCCTTGTCTTGAATCCTGGCATAAACCATCCCTCAACTTCTCAATCATGTGTTCTTATGTCGGCACATAATGTGGGGTGAACAATGAGAGATCATGAAACCTCCTTTTGTACTCTAATACTGATATATCACCTTGTCTCAAAGCCAAAAACTCTTGTTCCTTCACCTTGCGATGGTATCTAGAATAAAATTGATTCTCAAACTCTGTCTTGAAGTCATTCCAAGTTTGTGTCTCGGTTGCAAGCCTCAGTTGAACTGTTTCCCACCATGTCATGGCCCTATCAGACATTAACTAGGTTGCACAATTTACCCCCAAACCCTCGGGTATGTTTATCTGGATCATGGTCTTCTCTACCTTCCTGATCCATCTGTCGACTATCTCTGCATCCTATTCCCTATAAACAGTTTGCAACCCATTTCCCTCATACTCTTGACTAGTCGCACCAGTAGCATCATGATATCTGTGGTTGTGACATTCACAGGGTTTGATTGTGGAATCTACATGGCGGGGGTTGCTTGTGTAGTCGAGTCGGCCATGCCCTCCATCACTACTTTAACTATCTGAACAAGAAGTCCCGAGTCTACTCTTCTTGCATTGTTGGGCACATATCCGAAGCATGTCATTGTAAAGAGCATATGCTACAAAATTTCACCTGCTGTACATTTCCACAAGCCAAAGAACGCACAAGAGAAGTAAGCTAATTAACTTTATTCTTAAGTGTACCAATACTTACCTCATTCACTCGTTTGCTTTGGAAGTCTCCACTAGTGCTAAATTGTGTCGAGTTGGATGCCATATTTGAGATCAATTGGCGTCCAACCTTAGGTGTCTTATCTACCAATGCCCCTCCACTTGTTGCATCAATGATACTACGGTCAATAGGCATCAGTCCTTCATAGAAATATTGAATGAACAGCTGATCGGGTATCTGATGATGAGGGCATTGAATGCATAATTGCTCAAATCTTTCTCAATACTCTAAGAGTGTCTCCCAATGAGATTATCAAATCCCACATATTTCTTTCCTTATGTTGGCAACTCGAGAGGCTAGGAAATACTTTTTGAGGAAATCTTCTTCATGTCATTCCATGTTCCAATGGAACTTGGAAGAATAGAGAAAAACCATGCCTTTGTTGCCCCTTTTAGAGAGAAAGGGAAAGCTTTCAACTTAACCTGTTCTTTGTCAACTCCATTTGGTTTCATGCCTACGCAAACCATGTGGAACTCTTTGAGATGAGTATGAGGATCTTCTCCGGCAAGTCCATTAAATATTGGCAGTAAGTGTATAAAACCAGACTTGAGCTCGAAGTTGGCATTGTTGTTGATGTTTATGCATAATTATTGATTCTCTACGTTGAGAGAAGTGAGCTCCTTGAGTGTCTATTGTCATGCAACAACCATGGTGTTGACGCGAGCTTCCTTTCGTAACCTACGTAAAGTGTTTTTTTATTTTGAGATCTACCTGCACTTAACTCTGGTTAGTAGAACGGGTTACATGCATAAATCGTTAAGAAAACTCAAAAGAAATCGACCACATGAGAGATTGAAAGTAGTGCAAATTACCATTAACAACAATAGAAAAAGAAGTGGTTTCCACACACTGCATTATAAGATGCACAAACCGATTTGGAAAGCCATAAGATAGTAGAAGCTGCTACAGAAAAGGCCACTGGACAGAGTCAAAGGCTTTTTTCAAATCAACTTTTATCAAACAACGAGGCGACACACGCTTTTGCTCGTATAGCCGAAGGAGCTCTTGAATAATATGAATGTTATCAACCATCATTCTACCTCCCAGGAAAGCATTTTGGAGAGGGCTAATAATATTCGTAAGGGCAACAACAAGTCTCGCAGAGAGAATCTTAGAAATCATTTTGTACACCACATTGCAACAAGAAATAGGTCTGAAGTCAGCAGTCGAAGTGACATTGGCAGATTTGGGAATGAGAGCAATGATGAAGTGATTAATCTACTTAAGAAGTTTTCTAGAGACAAATAAGTCACGGACTGCATGACAAAAATCACTACCAACAATATCCCAATATTTTTTAAAGAAGAGGGAGGTGTATCCATCCGGCCTAGAAGCCTTGTTATCATCAATGCTGAATAAAGCTTGCTTAATAACATCATAAGTGACTGGAGCTAAGAGAGATGCATGAGAGGCAGGATCAATACAAGGGCCAGATCGAGAAACTGCAACATCCAAAGGAAGTGTGCCCTTAGAAGAGCCAAACAAGTCCCTGAAATAGCAAACAAAAGCATCCCCTACTCCATCAATAGAGGTGGTAAGGGAACCGTTACTAAGCTGAATAGCAGGGATGAAATTCTTTCGATGTCGCTGACTCATGAGGGAATGGAAGAAAGAGGAGCTCTTGTCACAATCTTTGAAGAAGTTACATTTAAGCTTTTGAGCGAAAAATAATCTTTCAGCAGATTTGAGATAGAAAAGCTTCTGTCGAAGCTGCTTATCCAGAGCAAGATGTTGAAGATTATCCTTATCATAGTGAAAGGCTGTTTGATGAGTTTCAAGTTCCATCTCTGCTCTTGAAACCCTTTATGATATATGACTGAAATGAGGCTTATTAAGTTCCTTCAAGTAGCCCTTCAAGTGCTGGAGCTTCTTGCAGAGAATAAACATGGGAGAACCTTAAACAAAGAGAGTCCATTTATCTGCCACTAACTCTAGAAAATTGTCATGCTGAGCCCACATATTAAAGAATTTAAAATATCTCTTACCTGTTGCATGCTGGTAGTCTAAGCGAATGATGGCAGGAAAGTGGTTTGAGAAGGCTCTAGAGTTGCCAAAATGAACATACACCTGGGATAACGACCAAATAGGATTGGCTAGGACTCTGTAAATTTTACTCCATACTGAGATAAAGTGAATGATGGCAACATTTATGGTTTCTTTCAAGGAAAGAATGAGGTGCGTCAGGGTGATCCTTTGTCTTCTTATCTCTTTATATCTTGCATGGAATACCTTTCTAGGATGCTTAAGATGGCTTCTATGAACTCTTATTTCAATTTCATCCTAAGTGTGGTCCTCTGGGTATTAGTCATCTTGCTTTTGCAGATGACACCATCTTACTTTCTCGGGGAGATAAGCAATATATTGCTTGTTTGTATCAGTAGCTCATATCATTTGGGCATATCTCTGGCTTGGCAATTAACAGAGAAAAGTCTTCTATTTATTTTGGCAGAGTTGGAGAGCAGATGAAGCAGGTTATTCTTCAGGACACGGGTTTTGTTAAAGGTCTCTTCCCTTTTTGTTATCTTGGTGTTCCCCTCAGTCCCCATAGGTTGCTGGCTAGCCAATACTCTCCCTTATTGCAGAAGCTGGAATCTGCAGTCCAGTGCTGGCAGGGAAAGCATCTCAGCTATGCGGGGCGAGTTGAATTGATTAAATCAGTCCTCTTTGGCATGGTGCACTTTTGGCTGAGCATTTTTCCATTGCCTGACATAGTCATTAAGCAGATTATTTGCATTTATATAAATTTTTATGTGGACTAAAAATGTCTTGAAGAGTAATTCTGCCCTGGTTGCTTGGAAAATGGTCTACTTGCCCAAGAAAGAAAGGGGTCTCGGTTTGTTTGATATCAAAGCTCGTAACAAAAGTTTCCTTGCTAAACAGCTATGAAACATCCACCTCAAATCTGATTCTGTCTGGATTCAATGGATTCATCACTATTATCTTCCTAATGTATCTATTTGGGATGTTGTTTCTCAGCGTACTTCTTCACCATTATGGAAGGTTATTATCTCCCTCAAGGATCAGATAGTTGCAGCCTGTGGTAGCCAGCATCAGGCAATTGCTTTAATGTCTACTTGGGGCAGTGGTGAACTTTCTTTCACTGCTCAATCCTATGATTTCCTGCGTTTCAAATGTGATTTGGCTCCTTGGGCTAAGGTGGTCTGGGAATCTTGGTCTATGCCCAGATATAACTTCATTTTGTGGCTGGCGGTTGTGGGCAAGCTACGAACTTGTGACAGGCTTCGCTTTCTGCAACTCGACCCTTTGTGTGTTTTCTGTCGGGTTGATGAAGAGTCCCACAATCATCTATTTTTCACCTGTCCATAGACTCTCTTCTTTGGAGGATGATAAAATCTTGGCTTCATCTGCATAAAAGAATGTCAACCATTAATAGTGCAATTCGCGGTCTTCCTTCTGGTAGAAGCTTTTAACACTACTAACAGAATGCGAAGAGTCTCCCTTGGTATTCTTATCTACTTGATTTGGGAAGAGAGAAACAAGAGAGTCTTTGATAACTCTTGCAATCCAGTCTCTTTTGTTTTTCATAGATTCCAGGTTTTGTTCTACATGATTTTGCATTTTCATGAATAGTTTCTTATCATTCAGGATGGTTGCTGGCGTCTATTTGGTGGGTTTTTTCCCTGGGTGCTCCTTCCAGTTTTGTTTAGCTTTGATTTATTTGGTGTGCTGGATGCTTATCCTGTTATGGTTTTATATGAGATATTTTTCTTTATTTGCTTTGAGAGCTGCCATCGTCTCTTTGCTGCTGGGGATGGCCTTCTCAGATTGGGGAAGCTTGATTGTTTGGTTGTTGTCCATTCTTTGGTAGTCTGGTTGTGTTACTTTTCATCTCCTTTAAAGTCCCTTCATTGATGGGTGTCTCGCTGGAGAGTTTTTGTTCCAGTTTGTTGTAGCTGCTTCTCTTGCTCAGTCGGTTGAGGCTGTTGGTATTGCTTTTCAGTTTGCTGAGGCTGTTGATACTTGTCTTGCTTTGGTGTTGTGGCTAAGAGCTCTTTTTTTTGTTCTTGTTCTTGCTTTAGTCATTCTCACTGTTTATATTTTTTTGTGCCATGTGTTAGGTTCGACACCTTGTCTTTGATTAGGTTCCTCATTTAACCATTGTCAGCTAATTCTTTTAGCTTGATAGTGCTTTCTTTTTTTGGTTTTGGTGTTTTGTTAAGGGAGTATGTTCCCTCTTTTGTAAATCTTGTATATGAACTTGCTGGTTCTCCAGCCTTGTATATTTTTTGATCTGATATATTTACCTACCTTTCATTTAAAAAAAAAGTAGTGCAAATTGAATGAAAATCCTATGCTATAACACAAAAACTGCCTAAAAAACCTAGAAAACGGTGGAATTTGGCCTTGATAGGGTGGGGCTAGTGGCCAAAGGGGACTAGTCCTGTTCAAAACGATGTTTCCCTTCAGGAAACAAAAGGCTGGGACCTAATTCCACCAAAAAATCAGTTTTGAATAGTATTGGTACCGTACTGCTCAATACCGCCGCAAGCAAAAAAAATTTGTTTCTCTCTCTTTTTCTTACACAAAATAAATAACAGTCATAGAAAATAAACAATCACAACACAAGAATCAACTAAAATTACCTCCCTAGCAACGACACCAAAATTTGTTGCGATGTCACGGTCGCACAAATTAATTACCCTTGCTTAAATAAACAAGATAGTATAGAGCAAACAAAGGATCGATCCCACGAGGAAGGTTTAGTTCAGTTCAGATTTTTATGTTATAGGATACGTAACTGGGCAGTGGGTTGTGAAGTTATCTATGTTGTTTACTATAGAAAGAAATAATCAATGCTAAATCAAAGAAAACCAAAATTTATCAAGAAAAACAAACCTTGGTCGCTAATTTACATCCACCTATAGAAATCAGAACTGATCATAGAAACAAAACGTCAATTTATACTCTAAATATTTGTCTTTTCTTATGTTGAGTAGTTAACAGATTCGTTGTATAACTAATCTTAACCATCAAACAACCACAGTGTTCGCACTAGTAATTTAATTCAATGGCAGCCTTAAGAACTAGATGAGTTGATTAATCAAAACAACATAATTGTCCGCAGTCCATGTTTGATTTAATCGATCGAATGTTCTCCCTAAGATTACTAATCTGGATCCACCACAATTATTAATCTCAGTTGCTTCACAAGTTTATATACCACAACTCCGGTTTTGATAACAAATTTAGCAATAGATTGTTCACAATAATAACTTAGAGTCTGCTCTAGCAATAAAATAAATAATCATAGGAAATAAGCAGGAGAACAAGCATATTCATTCATCATATAAACTGAAAAGAAAAGGTAAAATAAATCTCAAAATTCTTGAAATCTGAAGGTTTCTGTGTCATTGCAACCAAGAAAAAGAGTTTAGCCTTGCATGTCTATTGAACAACTAATCAAAAAGAAAGAAGAATGCATGATTTTGGGTTCTATTGGTGGAAGGTGCATTTTTTCTCTCTTGGCTGGCCATCCTCTTGTTTCCTTTCTCTCTTTCTCTTTATATCCTTGGAAACCCTAATCCCTTTTCTACAAAATAGTCCTTTTCTAAACAGACAATTTACATTTAAGTATTTCAATAACTATTTTTCTAAAGGAGAAATAACCTTGTATAAAATCTTCAAGCTTTGACTTTTGACTTATAGGAGCTAAATTGCCGAAATAAAGACTTGGATGTCGGTTTGGATGCTTTGAGAAGTACTTTGGACTTGTTTCTTCACAAAACCTGTTTGGTGGCAGAATTCATGTGTCTTCTTAGAAAAATCATATCTCTCTCATATGATATATTTTTCTTCTGAAATTTGGTAGGCTGATAGATCATTGAGTCATGAATCCAATAAAATTGAGTTTGCATCAAATGGACTTTTGTAGCTCAAGATATTCAAGTCAAAATGGTCAAAAGTCAACACTGGCAGAATGCAAGATTTGTCTTTGAGGCTGCGATTTCCATGCTCTTTCTCTTTTTATTTTTCTTGCCTTATATGTATAGAAAGGTATGGATGTTAGCTTTCCAATTCCACTAGAATCACTTCATTTTGACCTTTAGAGCTCAAGCTCTGCACAGAACATCGACTGGAGGTCAAATCTGCCAATTATCTCCAATGTACTTCTTTTTGAATCTTTCATCCAAAAGTGCCTTCAAAACATAAAACAAAGAATATCAAGGTATTTTATGTATAAAACATACGCAAAACACTAGGCAAATATGGGTAAAACTATTGAATAATATGGTTGTATCAACTGCCTACTCTTGGTCGGAAACTATTAGATAGAGGAGTTGGGGTGAGAGAGATTTTCGAGAGGAATTTGAGGAGAGGTTTTATTTCTAGAAGCATAGGAAGGAAATTGTAAACACCCAAAAGAAAAAAAATATATATAGATAGATAGAATTGATGACTCAGTTTTCGCTGCCGATTTCTGCATCGGCAGCGAAGTAATTTTCGCTGCTGATTTCTACATCGGCAGCGACGCAGTTTTCGCTGCCGATTTCTGCATCTGCAGCGAAGCAGTTTTCGCTGCCAATTTCTGGATCGGCAGCGACGCAGTTTTCGTTGCCGATTTCTGCATCGGCAGCGACGCAGTTTTTGTTTTTTTTTTAAAAAATAATTAACTTAAGAAGCTGGGAGGGAGGGGTAAAACCGGTTTTAGATAGACCAAAACAAGGATAAGAACACATCTAAACCAACCCCCAATCAACCCACCTCATTTGATGGGGAGTATAAATACAAGGAGGAGAGAGAGGATGATCCATCCTCTTCCCAAACAGCAGCTGCATGTCGTTCTTCCCTTCCTCTTTCACAACAGAAACCTAAACCAAACC
>Ga0307513_10005523_pt1 | contig 16678 bp, 14 predicted proteins | sample 15_EM_MG_FD_202174 | JGI IMG/M metagenome (GOLD analysis project Ga0307513, IMG submission 202174) | Populus trichocarpa ectomycorrhiza microbial communities from riparian zone in the Pacific Northwest, United States - 15_EM | ecosystem: Host-associated > Plants > Roots > Unclassified | place... | reverse complement strand
CAAACTCAGCTCCCAGTTGAGACAAAATAAAAGGAATATAGAACACGCCTTACTAGGAGAGGTAACTCCAACGTCCTAGCACATGTGTCTTCTATTCGAGTTTTTACGGTATCTTGGCTAACTTCAGCGGTCATAATGTGTCACTCGCAAAACTGGAAACTCCTGTTATCAGTGAATGTTATGGGCTCCACTGCTTATAGTTCGGCTCCGCGGCACGTAAAAAAGTCTAACAAGCACGGATATTATATCTAAGCCCCACCTGACCATTGCTTTACGGGTATTTCAGACTTTGAAGAGGTATTTCGAGATGGTGTTCAACAACTTTGATTTCTTCCACTCCCGAACTTTCCCGCACTAACCCGAACAAAGCTCATTAGCAAGCACAGTGCAACCTCAAATTCGCCCGGGGTTCGTGCATGCGCGTGCGGAGGCAGAGGGGATTCTTACGGCCTAGAATTCATTCAGGCAGTTAGTCAACACGTTATGCTTTTCAATTAAGCATCACCTAGCCGCGGGGTGAGTGTAGTGTGCAGTCAAAAAGTATGGATACCCGAGCAAAGTTAATTTGTTGTTGTTTCTCAGTCACGCAGGTTCCTTGTTGACCGTTGAAGTCGTTGGGGGGCAGAGGAATCTCCTGCTATAAAATTCTCCCGACACTTGCTTAGCCGGCATGGTCTACCACTTCTTCTATTGTGCTACACAGAGCGTTAAATATATTGGATCTCAGTTGGCACTATGAGGGGGACCCATGCAGATGGCACAGCGAGCTTGACGAATCACGGTGCTCGTCGCCTACCACGGGTTCGGTTGAATCTTTAAACCTCGACCATGGGCAGTCATGATATGAAATCAATTCTTGTCATTCCAACGGCACCAAACACCTAACGGGGTGAGCGCAGGAGCTCTTACACCTCACTTTGGTGGATGTCATAACGTCTTCCCCAGATTTTGCTCAAGTTTTCGAACGATCACAACCATTGATTTTGATACATTCAAGGAAGGACGACGAGTGCTCACTCTACCTCAGACCATAGGCGAGACATGGCCATCCTGGTTCGGTTAAAGGGTAAACTGCCGGTGCCGGCATTCCTCCAGCCAGAGCCGCAACGGCCGTGCGCATCTTGAACTTTTTTTAAAAAAAGCAAAGAGAATTCGAGCCCCTCCAGGATATTCCCCACGGTTGCTGTTACCAAATCATGGGTACCTGTGTCGGGGCTTCGGCGAATTCGGTTGGATTAGTTGATTATCACCCATTGCGTCGGTTCCCCGCAACCCCCCTCCGACCAGCTTTTGAAGAGCAGAAGAAATAATAATCCAAAGCCAAACGGGAGTGTGGTGAGTTGTGAGTGGTGGGTTGTAGGGGCTTATCTGGTTTTTGTTCACACACAACGAAGCATATAATAAGATTGAGGCATGAGACGGGATAAAAAGAAGGGAAAAAGAAAAGTTTCCGAGGAGGAGCTCTAAGTGCCTCTAACTACCGTTTGTTTGGAAATTTATAGAGGGTGTTCTCCAAATTGAGCGCTATACAGTGCTTGTAAGGGGGGGGGGGGGGACTGCCATTGGGGCGCAAGTTGATACCGGAAGAAAGGAGAAGAGTGTTGAGTTATCATTGGCGGTTTTTTTATTTTTTCCTCTTTTCTTTGGGGAGTACTGTAGGTTAAAGAGGATAGACAACATTGAAATGGAGTTTAATCTTATGCTATCAATTCATACAGATTTTTTATATACTCACAATTCGTAGAGCGCAAGGCAGAGGAAGGAGCCCGCAGAGGCAGAAGTGGGTTTTACCTCTGTGTGTGCAGCAGCACCACTGAGGCACCCTAGCCCCATTCAACCTCCACAAATATTTCCAGGTATCACTCTATCCCCACCTTTCTTATCACTCTTTTCTCGACTTTTTTTTTCTCTTTTCAATCTTCAAGCTCCCCGTGCCGCATGGCACGTTAGTGACGTGCACATTTGACCCGGTCCACTAAACTCGGAGCTGGTTTCGTGCTTCGTTGTCCCACTTTTATAATTATTAACTGTTATTTGAAATGTAGGGCACATCATTGTCTGTCAAACTTGAACTCTCCCCCCGCCGCAGATTACCCCGGACACCCACTTACCTGTCAAACGTTACCTGCCTGCTTGAGGGTAAAAGTAACGCAATGTATGCTACGGCGTTACCACTGCACCGTGTCCCTATTACAATCGGACTCTTTTTCCTTCTACGCCAGCCTGCGCTCATCTCTCACACACACACTCAGGCGCATACATACGTACGTACGGCTTGGGAAGGCTTTTTTCTCTATCCCTCTCCCCTTTAGGCCTACGATTGATATCGTATAAATATTTGGATACCGGCTCCTCACTACTCATCCTCGAAAGGAAGAGCTTTCTTTAGGAATAAACTGCCAGCAGCACAACAACAAAATGGAAAGCAACACCAGGAGAAAGGTGGTGCCAATCATCATCCCACCCACATACCCCTACTCCCTCCCACCGCAGCAGGAGTTCACGCCGCCGATAACTCCATATTCACTGACCTCCCCCTTGGGCACATCTCAAGACTTGACGACATTACTAAACGCAATCGCACCGCTACCACCACCAAGTATCGACGTGCCAACGGCCCCATCGATAATCCAGCAACGACAATTCCTCCTCGGCGAGGGTGCGTGGTCGAAAGTGTATGCTATCCGTTCTCACAATATAGCGGTGAAGACGCCCTCCACGCCCACGAGTCGAGAAGTGATTGAGAAGGAGGCGAAGATATTGCACTACTTGGCTACGGCCCTTCCGGACCTGAAGATTGCGCAGTTCCGCGGGTTTGATGTTGCCTCGTCGTCATTGTTTATGGAGTTGGTGAGCATGGGGACGTTGGAGAGCTTTGTTGAGCGGAAGGCTCGGGAGTTGGCTGTGGAGAAGGAGGGAGGGGGGGATGCCATGGCCAATATGAGGAGGCCAGTTGTTGGGATGGGGCAGTGGTTGTTCCTGGCCGAGCGGTTGGCCCGCGTGTTCTCCCAGCTTAAGGAGGTGGGGGTTGTTCATGGGGATGTCAAGTGGAGTAATATCCTCCTGCGGGAATTTCGTCCAACTGATGGCAATCTCGAGGATGCGGCGTGGGCCTCTTGCAGGATGAAACTGTACGAGCCTGTTGTGGTGGACTTCTCGTCTAGCCATTTTCACCTCGACGGTGGGGAGTTGCCCGAGCCAGTAAATGCGGTTACTACCTCCTTCTGCGCACCTGAGCTTCTCGAGTCGTTCATTTCTAGGCCCTCCACTTCTGGCTCACAGGTTACGCCGCCGGTTACTCCAACTTCTAGTTCTAGAGCCTCGACGGCAGCTGTGACAGCTCCGCACCCGCTGCCGACGTTCCAGTCGGATCTGTACTCTGTTGCATTGTGTCTCCTCGCCGCAGCTATCGGGAGTGAGGTGTATAGGAATGCGGGCAAATTTGTAGGCATATATGTGCGCCAGGGAAATCCGGTTGGGTGGGTAAGGGGTGATGAACGGGGGCTGAGGATTGGTAGGGGGTGTGTAGTGTTGGATGTGCTGAAGGATTGCTTCGGAAAGCTTGCGGAGGAGAGGGTTGATGTTGGGGTTGTTGGTAGAAAGGCTGCTGGGTGGAGGGAAGGATGGCTGAGTGGGGGGCAGGATAATCCGAGGTGGGGGTGTTAAAGGGGGGGGGTGTGAGGTCGAAGTTGTATTATTAGTACTTTCTTTTCTTTTGTTGTATTTTTCACTTGCATGGATTGCTATATACTATTAGACTGCATACGGTTGGGTTAGGATAGGGTTTTCCTCCGCCGCGTTCTGATCTCTAGATCCGTTCTCTCGTTGGGTGGGTGGTTTTTTTTTTGGAAGTCAATATACAGCCCTGGGAATAGAACTTGGGTTTCACTAGGCCTCGCAGCATATTATTTTTATCTGTATTTAACTATTGTAGTTGTATGCTCTGCCTAGACGGTAGATGTCAGTATAGATGTTCAAGCGGGAGGTACTATATCATGAGAGTAAGCAGGGAGCGATACCGGTAAACGGGCAGTGCCGGACTCCCCCAACCCATCCCACGGGCCACGATGTAGTGCAAGGGGGGAGCGCCCCAGGAAAATCAAGGCGAAGCGGCAGCAAACGAGAAGAACAAAAGGGCAACCTACAGATTCGTTTACCCATGACGGGTATCCGGCCAACGTGATACTACAGAGAAAAGCCTATGCCTACAGCGGATTGAAGGATGGCAAAATAGCCTCTCTTCAATCAACTCAGGGCATCGACCTCCAACCTCCCCTTCACCCCCTTCTCATATTTCCCTAGATTAATTCCACCAGCCGACCAGAGTGTTATAGCCCTAACCAACACCTCTTCCCCTTCCTGGGTATCCCCAATGACATTGACCCACTCCCCATCCCTCAAAGCTCCCATGGAGAGCGAACTTGTCAGTAGCGAGACGTCGGTCTTTATCAGGACTGGCGAAGGAGGATGAGATAGGCTTAGTTGGGCGTTTGTCGTATCATAGGAAGCTATGCTGTTAAGTATGGTTGTCAATTTGAGCTGTTTTCCCGCAAGGATGAGAGGGAAGGACGGAAGGGGAGAAGGAGGTACCAGCCGAGGAAACGGACTCGTGTGTTAGGCTGGCATGAGGGGATTTGATTGAGCGGGAGGAGTTTGGAACCGGATTGTTTGTAAGGTGGTGAGGAGGAGAAGGAGGAAGAGGATGGCTCCATGGGTGGACTATTGAGGATTCATATATTAATTTTGATGGTGGTTATTGGGTTATTGTGGTGGGTTGGGTTTTTGTTGGTTCATTGTTTGGTTCAGATTGATTGCGGGGGTCCATGATACTGGCGAGAGGGGTGAGGATAATCTGATTAAAGATACGATAAGTGAACTCAGGAGATAAGGAATCACAATCTACAGGGTTAGTCAGATTTCTGAGGTTTCTTTTTTTCCTTTTCTTTCCTTCCTGTTCCCTGTAAATCCTTGTAATATATGTCCTTCAAACAGAATTCTAATACCAGAAGGGTAACCATTTTTCCCTTCATTCTGAATAGTTTTGCAGTCTTGGCCGTTTGCCAAGCCACATGTACCTCGAAGTGGGCGAATCGGGAGCCCCATCAATCATCTGTCCTTTCTTTCCTTCCTTTCGAGTGAATGAGCGAGAGACTGAGTGCGTGCGAAAGGGAGATCTCCAAGTTAAATCCTTAATAACCGTTTGACCACATCAGACACTTTTTACATACGTCCACACCTGTACGAACCGCCCCCTCTCCTCCCTCTTTCACCCCCCTCGAATCGATCAACAACCACTCCGCCAATTTCTGCCGTGACGAACCTGACCTGATTAGGATCCAGCTGTTTTTATTATCGACCCCTTTGCACGTCGGAGGGGAAGAGACAAAGGCAATCATGGAGAGTCGGTCGTTCAGTCCTACGGGCTTGGACGCGCAACCTCGATTAGATGCAAATATGGATGCGAAAGGCGACACCTGTGCACCTAGCGCTCCTCTGGAGGAAAACAAAGATGCAATGGAACTTGATGATGACAAGACAATTCAGCGAGTGGGTTCTGTTGCGGAGGGGGACGTCGGTGGAGCTTTGGAAATGAAGGATAATGACGACATTACCACAGAACAATTAAAGGAAGAAAAGGAAAAGAAGGAAGAAAGGGAAAAGGTGGAGAAAGATGTTACTAGTAGGATCGAGGAAGAGGTGCCACTAATCTCCGCCGCCGCCGCCGCCGGGACTTCAGCCATTACCAGCATTGTCACTACAGATGCCGTCACTACCACCGCCGCCGGTGACATCGCCGCGCCCGCTGCCCCATCTGCTCTTATGACTACACCCCCGCCGCTCCAACTTGGCTCCCCGGATATGTCAGAGAGGTTACCGGTGCCTCAGCCCCAGCTCTCCACACCCCAGCAGCAAGTAGAGAACATGCGTCGGGCCGCCGAGGCCTGTCGACCGCTCGTCTTCGGCGGCATCCCTCCACCATCGCCGATCGTGGAACCTGGAGCCCTACATGAGCTAGGAGACCCGACTTCACCCAATCGCCGACGGTCATCAGCTAACGCGGGGATCGCCGGGTTGGAAGAGCTACGCCGTGATAGGATGGACCAGCTCATCCACGCAACCGGGTTCGATGGCGCCGGTGGGAATAGCCAGGAACTAGAATACGAGCATACCATCGACGCGTTTATAAAGCTGAATTTTGATGACGGAAATGTTTACTACGTCAAGAATTCTTCAGTCATATTCGGCCGCATGGAGGGCGCTACCAGTAACACTTTTCAACAGGTTGGCCCGGATGGGAGTACAGTTATCGGCGGGGGCAACGGGTTCGGATTCGAACACCCGACGACACCTGGCGTCATGGGCATGAAGAGAGAGAAGAAGAAGCGGAGAAAGAAGAAGGATGATGCGAGCAGCAAGAAGAGCAAGTCCACCACTAGTGGCGGGAGCAGCGTTGCTCCCGCCACATCCCATAGGGGCTCGGGGTTTCCAGGGCAGCCGCAGTTCCCGCTTTTTAGAGATCCGTTCGGGTTCCAGTATGGGAATCGTGGTAATCGCTTTACTCAGGAGGATGAGACGCCTATGATTTATCTCCCCCCTCCGAATCCCTCTGGGGAGCAGGAAGTTGCTAGCGCTGCCCCCCCTAAAAAGAATATATCTCGTAAACACGCGAAATTGGCTTACAATGCTGTCCGGGGGTGGTTTGAACTAGATATCATGGGCAAGAATGGCGCGTTTGTCAATGAAGAGTTTGTGCAGGTGGGGACGAAGCTTATTATCGACCCAAAAGAAGGGACCAAGGTTCAGATTGGAGGTGTTAGCTTTGTGGTTTACGTCCCGGAGCACTTGGAGGGAGGTCCGGAAGTTATTGAACCCCTTGCTACGAGTGGAGGAATGGGCGAAGGAAAGGGTGGAAAGGGGAAGGGTGGAAAGGGCAAGATTACCAAAGGGAAAATGCCCTTTTCCTTTAGTGATGATGACGACATGGAGAGCGATTTGAGTGATCCAGATGTGGACATGGGTGATAATGATGAGGATAGTGTAAATGGAAGTGATGACGATAGGGAAAATGAGAGCGGGGAGGAGAGCGATCAGGATATCAATGATGGGGATGGAGAGGGTGAGGGCGAAGAGGGCGATATGGAGAATCCTGAGGCGGAAGACTCGGAGGAGAAAGAGGACTCTCCAAGCCCTGAGCCCATTAAGTTTGAGAGGCGCGGCCGGGGGAGGCCTCGAAAGAATCAGACCAAAGCCCAGCAAAAGGAACTGGAGAAAGAGAAAGCTGCGGCAGAGCGAGCAAAAGCAAAGGAGAAGGAAAGGCGACAAAGAGAAAAGCGCGAGAAAAAGCGATTGGAAGTTCAACGACAGAAGGAGGAGCGTCGACGTCAAAAAGAGCGATTGCAGAAGGAGAAGGAGAAGGAGAAGGAGAGAAAAAAGTCACATCTCCCAGTGTCGGCGAAGGGTGGGGGGGAGGATGTCAAGAAGGAAAGGAAGTTATACCTTCCCCCTCCACCTTCGGCCAAATCTGAAAAGCCCTCTGCCCCGACCCAAGAACGAAAGGGTCCAGGGCGACCCCCCAAGGAGAAGAAAGTTGAGGTACAAACTCAAACTCCGCTACAACCACCTCTCCCACAACAACCTTCGTCTTCTACCCAGCAGCCACAACAAGAAAACCCTGCAAATCCTCAACGCGATACCGAAATGTATCACCCCTCTTATGATGACGACCTGCAAAACCTTGCGCCCTTAGCGGCTGCCAATTTAGCTATGTCTATGCCGATTGATCCCGCTCTTTCCTATGATTTGCCCCAGGCCCAGCCTGCGCCAGTTGTTTACCAGCCAGCCCCGAAGGAGCAAAAGAAGGGAAAACCAAGGAAGGAAAAAAAGCCACCACCAAAGAGGAAGCGCACTCCCTCTCCTGAGATCAATGAAGCTGATTATCCTCCTGAAGCTTTGTTGAAGCCTTCGGCATCTTATGTCGTTCTTATCCATGAGGCAATTTCGTCTTCTGAGAGAGGTGCCCTAACTCTACCAGAAATCTACAAGGCCATTGAGCGGAAGTATCCTTACTACAAATTAAGGGTCACTACCAATGGGTGGCAGAGCAGCGTCAGGCACAATCTTGGCCAACACAAAGCTTTCTACAAAGTCGAGCGCAGTGGAAAAGGCTGGTTATGGAGTTGTACAAAAGGTGTCAGCATTGAGAAGGAGAAGAAAGGTAGCGCGGCTACTCGCTCTATAAACTCTACAGGTTACGCATCCGGTATTTCAAATGGCCATCGCAATGTTCAGAACGGGCAGGCGCCATCACTTCAATACTACAATGGCGCTCCACCTCAGTCCATTCCACAACCCCCTCAATACCTACCATACCCCCAATCCCAGCAGCCGCAATACCAACAAGCTCCGCCAGCGCCAAGCACTGTTCCGGCCCCTCGCCCACCCCCCGCATACCACGCGCCAATCCCTAGTGCCGCTAGTTTGAAGCAGCAGCAGCCTATACCTCCTTCACAGCAGCAGCCTCCAGCCAATGCGCAGGGTGGTGGACATAATTCAGACTTTAACGAGGCAATCATTGGACTCCAAGCGTTGATCCGGCAACACAAGGATGCGCCCGGGCCACGCTCCCCTGAGTTGATAAAGATGGCAACTGAGGTGGTGCGCAGCTTAGTGGATAAAGACCCTGGTGCAATGGAGGCTATTAGGAAGTTGACTGCTATTATTAAGCAGATCGATCAGACGAGGGTTGCTACCCAATCACCGGTGCCACAACAATACCAGCAACAGCATGAACAGACCCAGTCCGGGAAGGGGAAGGAGGTTGCTGCTTCGGCTGTTGGTGTCACTGCTACTACTTCAACCCCTGCCGCGCTTGCTCAACCGGCTGGCCAGAGTAATAATGTTGGTGGTGCTCCTTTTGCTACTAGCAGCCGTGCATCAGTGCCGACTCCTCAGGCTAATAAACCACCCGTTCCCATTGATGTCAAAGCTCTTTCGCCAGAGGAGAGGGCTGCCCTAATCAAGAGACTGTTGCTGGCTAAGAAGAAAAAGGAGCTAGCCGCCGCGGCAGCCGCTGCTAGTAGTTCTTCTGCTAGTCCTTCAGTAACGGTATATACGCCCGCTCCTGTTTCACCTGCACCCGCGCAAGCACCTCCTCTCCGCGCTTCACCCCCAGCCGTTAAACCGGTCTCGGTACCCATATCCTCCCCCGCCCTGACTACTATTACCACCGCCACCCCCATAGACTCGACACAACTTCCAACAACCCCCACCTCCACCAAACGACCCCGCGAACTCGAACCGGAACCTCAAGACTTGGAAGCAAAACGCCAGAACACCGGCTAGGCAGCAAAAACCTGAGGGAATGTTCCTAGCCCTTTTCGATCACTATTAGTCCTCTTATTTACTATTCACTTTTCATGAACTAGAATGTCTCCTGGACCTGCTTTGTATTTTTTCTTATTCTCAATTCTCTTATCTCCTATACCAATTATCTTCTTATTTTATACCTCTCCCATTACATCGGCTCATATGATCTTGTGCGCTGTATGTTCGTTTTGCTTAAGGCATAATAGTATTGTGGCGTGTTTTGGCGTTGTCTATTTCCTTTACTTACACTCTCCTCCCGCCCCGGGAGGGCTTGTGCAGATGGGGCGGGGAGGCAGACGTTGGGGCTGTGATGCCCATAGCAGAAGGGGAGGCGGGTGAAGAAAGGAAGGTCGTGGATAATTTGGATTAAACCCCGGGGCGAAACGTTTATCATAAGGAAGTATTGGTGCCGGCTGGAAGGACCTTTCCTCTTCCTCTTCCTTTTCCTTTACCTATCGCCACACTCACTTTGATTCTTGTATCTTTCTTCCGAGGTGTTGTGAATTTTCTTTTCCCACTTTATTTATTTATTCACTGTCATTCGTGTGGTTTTATGATGGGGAATGTAAGTAGGTTAGTTGGCTTTTTGGCTTCTTAGATTCTGTTTTGCATTGGGTGATTTGGTGTGATAATTATGATGCAATTGTGTTCATAAAGTGTCACTCGGTCGGGTGTAGGGTTTGAGGTTCATTGGAATGCGGATTTTAGTGTTGGGTGGATTTGTATTGTGCTCACGTAACTTTACTTGTATGGTTTGTTATATAATCAGGGTCTTCTTCAACTGTGGTGCAGTGGTTGCGTTGCTCAACTGTGTGCGGATTCGTATGATAGTCCGTGTTTACTTCCTTTGGAAAAACTTTGGTTTCTCGAGATTATCGCTTTTTATTTTTCTTCGAATTGGTCGGTGAATTACGGTATCATACCTTCCCTACGTGTCGTGTCCTTGCGACGTAGATAGTAGGAGTGTTATGCGGTATCATAAGTTGCTAGTGGATGGGGGCACCAGATTGGGGAGGTCGAAAAGTCGCCTCCTGCGCGGGGTACGGGTGGGGTCATATGCTGCGAAACCTCAATGGGGGAAGAGAATTTCCCGAAAGCGTAATATAGCTAAAATTTCAAGTCTCCTATTGAACGAGCATCTATTGACAGTGGCTATCTAAAAAGAACTACTGTACCACCACAATTCTTAGAAATAGCGACTCTAGTAATGGTCATGACTCCGCCGCACCTCCCCCACCAGCGTAAATATAGTGTGCAACCCCGTCCCCGACCCTCTCCAACATCCCCACGAGCCTACTCCCCACCGGCCCGGCCCTTCTCGCAACCTCCAACGCCGTCCCCCCCCGCACTCCCATCTCCAATTTCCAAATCCACGCCGCCATGCCTCAACAGCATCTCCACAACCCTCCCCTGACCCCCTCTGCACGGCTATATGCAGCGCCGTCCAACCAGCCACATCCCGAGCATTAACCTCGATCCTCCGATCGGCCAACAACAACTCCACGATCTCGCACATGGGCTTACTCAAGAACACACACCCCACCCCCTCCTCCTCCTCCGTTCTCCCCATCCCCACAAAGTCCTCTTCGCGCGCTTCACCGCGGAGAACAGCTTCCCTGGCCATCTTCGCCTGTAGCGGGAGCCCGTTCGGCGACAGGGCGCCTTCCTGAATCGCGAACATCAGCGGGGTGGTCCCCGTCAGCGGCGCCGGCGCATTAACTTCCGTCCTGTAATTCGCCAGGAGCATGCGGAGAGCGGTTTTGTATGGCGTAGTGTAGGAGGCTGCGACCCGTGGTCCATTCGGAGACGCTTGTGTTTGTGCGGCGGTCCTTGACGAGCGCTTCTAGCACACCGCTTGGTTCCGCTTCTGTGGCGTCGAGTCGGATGGCGGCGCGGATTGCGGCGCCGGGTCGTGCGTCTGAATTGATTTCTAGGTCGTCTCTGGAGAGGAGTACCTTCACGATGGCTAAGTTCCCACGTCGGATTGTTAGTGTCAGGGGAGTGTCCATGTGAATGCCGATGGGGTCCACGGCATTTGGGGATACGCCTGAGGATATCAGCGTTGCTATTATGTCGGCTGCGTGAGTGGGGTCCGTGAAGGAGAGGTCCCTGACGGCCTCGCAGAGGAGCGGCACTGGGCCGATTTTTTCAAGAATGCTCTGGAAATAGAGGCGCGCTAGCAGTGGTTTGTCCCCCCCGTCGGGCAGCGACTATATCCCCTCCCGGCGGAGGTCTGCAGAGGTGCTATGCTGGAGACTGTCGAAAAGGGCGAGTTCTAGGGATTTGGCCAGGCGCGGGTGAGTGTTTCTCAGCACTGCTATGTCTCGCGTCGACAGGCTCGAGGCTATGAGGAGGATAATTTCGGCGGGGAGGGTTGTTAGAGACATTGTTGGTTTCCGGGTGGGAAGGAGGGAGTGGTGAATGGGGAATTTTGCTACTGTAAAAGGGAGGATGGGGCGTCTTGTTATGTGGATATGGACATTGTAGGTTACCCCAAGTCTAGTAGTGTCTGATTGGGAGTCTGGCTATGAGGTGCTGGGTAAATATATCCCACCATCACCGCCTGGGGGGCGGGAAGAAGTAGTTGTTGTCGTTTGTATACCGGTAAATTGATCCCGAGCCTCATATAAAACGCAGCATCATCCGAACATGGTATTTTCTTTATCCCCAATGTCTTTGTTCAGAGTTAGGGTTTCGGTTATTTACTTTTTGTTATATTGCTCGTACGTAACTTGATCTTGCTTGCAAAGTAGTTAGACTCGGAGCAAGTATTTAGACACTCTCTTGCCTGACTGGACTGGCACCATCAGCTCGCGCGATTACACTATCATAAGGTAATCTAGCACACCGGGCTAGAGCAGGTGTTAAGATACCGCATGGTCAATGACCACTGGCCAACCCACTTAATGTACTTGTTTTACAACAGGTATGAGCTCGGGTTTACTCCCACATAGTAATATAGCGAAGATAACGCAGGCCTGGAGCCCACATTTGATAGGAGGAAAGTGAATAAATAAAGTCACGGTGGTGCCCATACCGTATGGTATGTACTCGAGTAGTAGTAAGGTTGTCTGCGTTATCGCTGGAATGAATGAAGTCTTCATCTCTGGAGATGCAAACGCATTAATCACGAGACAACCAAGCCAAACCAGGCCAACACTCACTAAGGAAACACATCAACAAAGCACACTCACAGAATCGTAACAAACAAATCACCCCCGGTATGAACAAATCGCAATTGGCCATCCCGCCAGTCGGTTAGTGCACTTCCTACGCTCTACCAGCCCACGAGTTACCCCTCCTTCATCTTTCAGCCGAGCGCCACTACAGTTCAACAGCACGTCAGCGGCATGGTCAAGACAAGATATTTACCTATCATTGACAAGAAGAAAAGGGGGAAAAGAAAAAAGCCTTCGCCCATCGTACACCCCCAGGGAAAATCCCGGTAACGTTCCGCGAACCGGGGAAGGTGCCGGGATAGCCTCCATGTCCTAACAGGATAACAAGTATTCGGTTATCTTATCGGAGGAGTACCAATGGCCGGGGCGTTCGACCCGAGTGACGGCCCCTGAAGGAAAGGGCTAGTTATAAGTAAATAGTCAACCTGTACGGAAGTCTGAAGCTGGAAGAAGTTGGGAGTTTACGAGGGCGGCCGGGTTGAGGTTGGGCACTTTGTGTAGGAATTGGCCTGCCACCTTAAGTGCCCGACATCAACTCGGCCACGCGAGTTACGGTACAGATCTCCAGGAGTGAGTTGGTCGGGTAGGAGTACCGCTATCGGTCGGCATCCTTACTTCCAAATGCTGGGTGTGATACACTTATTGCTCGCTCCTGATTATGAATTTACTGACGGAAATGATGCGATTTCGCTTCAATAGATCAGTTATAGGTTTAGACGAGGGTCGAGTTGGGGGGGGGGGGGTTGTCACAACCCGGGTTTTGGCCTGGGTCTGATAACCCACTGTGATGCGGTATCGTTTGTTGACGGCGGGGATATGAGCCCAAGTTACAGTACACTTCTTGTGTGCGATGAGAGAATCAAGGTAATTATCCCAGGTAATCCCATGCTTATCCATACAGAGAGGGGCTGCGCGGAGGTTGGTACCGAGTGTTGAGAGTATGAGGTCTCGTTTTTGGAATTGAGATAATGATATGAATGTCGCGCACCCGTGCGCTTTGTGGAGTGGTATTCGAAAGACTGGTTCTATCTTTTGAGTCCATCTCCCCCCGATATTAGCACTGTGCCGTTTTGTGGGTAGATAAATACCTTGAGGCCGTATTCACAAGAATTGTTCATGCTATAGAGGTACCCCCTCACCCCCCGAATACAAGCGGCCGGGGTTCTCTACTAGTATTCTGATAGCTTGTATACCGAGCTTCATGCTAGTACAAGTAATGCACACTGACCGCTAGGAAGTAGTGAATGCAGGTAGTGTGGTTATCGTAAGACACAAGCAGCTTCGTATATCATCCAGAATGCATACTGTAATGGATAGTACTGTGCCATCCTTCCCGGGACAGATTGCCAACACTGAATGCTCTAAGAAACGCCATACATCCTCCCCTACCCTAGCGGTCAAGAAACCAATCATATGGCCTTCCCCACTAAGGGCTGGTAGGAGGAATTGATATCATGGCTTTAGAAAATAGATTGTGAATACTATACTGCGAGCTAATTTCAACCCTTGCAGCATAAGAGCTAGGATAATTAAACCTCGAGTTAGGTTCCCGGAGCTTCCTCCTCCAGTAAGCATTATTTTATATTTCCATCTTATCTACCACTCTGCAGATTAAAAGTCGGTTTTTTTCCTGGGTGGATTCTGGATGTTTAAGCATGAGGTTCAACCATTCCAACTCTTACGGTAGGGTCTCCCAGAGATATTTCTATATCCCAACATGCTCAAGCTAAGTAATTCAAGTAGCCTTTGCCGTTCGCCCGTATTGCATGACCCCTCCGAGATCTGATCCTGAACACTATCAAATCTACATCTTTTATTTTATTTTTGTTGCTGATATGCTTGGTATGTACTGTAGCAACTAAGTTACCCACTATTAAACTAGAGTTATAACTATAAAAAACTTTTCCTATCATATATCTAAGTGTACTATCATTTGCTCATAACTTGCTCTGTATTCTGTATTGATACTTACTATTATCACTTCCTGTATATTTATTTATAGTAATCATTACCATAAATTCAAGTCAATATTTCATTCTTTTTAAAAATAGGTATTTTATAAATATTCAAAATGTGATAGTTGTGATATTTTAATATTAGAAAGGCTTAGAAATTTAATTCAATAAGTTTCTTATATAAGGCTTTAACCTGTACTTTTAAATTTGATAGTTCAGGTTTTCAGTATATAAATCAGTATATTTAACTATATGGGATTGAGAATAGATACAAATATTCCAATATGATTAAAAGGTGAAATCAATAAAATAAGCATATTTGAAGTACTTAATGTATTTACTGAATAATATTTTAAAAGAACTTGTACAATTATGAAAATTGTTCTTTCTTAAATACCAGGAGCTATTTACTTTTTTTCAAGATAAATTAAATAGTAAACCATTAAGAAATATTATGAGATTTCAATCATGTAATTCTAAAATTCTAGATATTACAAATAGTTGATACAGTCACTAGACATAAGTCTTGGTGATTGCGGAATAGTGAGACACGCCCGTGTATCCAAGGGGTATTTAGCAAAAGGCTGATAATGGCATTTCGATGGTAGAACAAAGCGAAGAATTAAACATAAAATATTAGTTTAGTGGTAAAGCTGTAAGAATGCATGTAGTATGATATCCCATACGTGATTTTCGACTGTGGTGGGGCTGGGGGGTGTCGGACTTGGATTATCTCGCTTAGTCCTCGCTGACTAAGCGATCACCAAGACTTTTGTCTAGTGACTGTATAATTTTACGGTCAGCAAAAATCAGAATACCAGGTATGTTTCTTTTGTCAATTTGATATTCTACTTATGTTAGGTGGTACCAGATCTCTAAGAACAAGCGAGATGGGTAAGACCAGGGTACTTTATCGTAGATGAAGACGTGTCTAGGAAGGTTCAATATAAACGTGCGTAAAAATAGTGATAAAAATTTTCTTGTAATAACTTATTATATTGATAAGGTCTCTTCTTGGTAGTGTGATGATTTCAGTAAAGCTCGGGATTTTTTTTTTGTTTAATTTATATATTCCCTGTTAAGGTACAGGAACTTGCGTGCAGCGCTAGCTATGGTATAAATGAAACCTTAATCCCAAACACCGGCCCGCTTCACCTCTTTATGGGACAAACTAATACCCCCCACCCCTAGGAACGCAATCAAACATGAAGGAACTCGCGGTACCCCTAGGACCCTATGGTATGGGTCTAACCGCACAACAGCCATCAACACAAGTCAATTGAGAGGAAAGCAGGGGAAATCAAACACTAAAAAGCAAACGTAAAGGTGTACAGGAGCAAAGAAACCCTTCAGCAGGCCCCCAATAACACTAGGAAATATTCGCTAAGGCCCACTGGGCCTGACAGAAAGTATAGAAAACCACAAAGCCACATAAAAGACAACTGCTATGACTGATAGTTTATTAAAGCAGGACCAGCTATCACCTAAAACTGTAACGGGGGCACTCTGTAGGAAGACGGATCCTAAGATTGCGACCGCACCGAAGACTCAAAGTAGAAGTAAGGATCAAAATAAAGATAAAAATAATTCAAAGTAGAATCAAGCGGTAAAACTTAATATCGTTAAGCCTGAAAGCTTCACTCAATAAGTTCTCTCGAGGATCGTTGGTTATCAGAATAGGGTGTCTCTCGCTTTAGTTAAGTAGAATAATGTAAAGCCAGAGGACACCCGTCAACCATTCTGACCTTTCGTGAGCACCCTGCTCAGCTCAGGGCTGTCCAACTCACCTGCCTAGAGTGAGCTAACACTCGGAGGCAGTCGGACCGCTCGGATATTAACTATCTCCACAAATAGGAAGTGCTTCCGGTGATGTCTCTCCAACTACATCTGCATGAGCGAAAACTCTTTCCTATCGGTAGCATATCAGTGGCCGACCGACATGCCCACCGTAGAGATAATATCCATTGGGACTCACTGGCCCAGCGGTGGTTTCGTCTATACAAGCTATGCAGTCCATCGGCAAATCTACTTGGCTATACTAAGCTTCTAATCCTGACTGCATGCTCCCTCGATAAGAAATCTCCTGCTGCTTGACTGCATGGGCGCTACCCACAGTCAACCATGCGGGACCTTCTTAAATCGTGACAAGACTCACACCTCTAGAGTCCACTAATAACC
>Ga0307513_10005521_pt1 | contig 16682 bp, 19 predicted proteins | sample 15_EM_MG_FD_202174 | JGI IMG/M metagenome (GOLD analysis project Ga0307513, IMG submission 202174) | Populus trichocarpa ectomycorrhiza microbial communities from riparian zone in the Pacific Northwest, United States - 15_EM | ecosystem: Host-associated > Plants > Roots > Unclassified | place... | reverse complement strand
TATTCATTATTACCAGAAGAACTGGAAGGAGTGATTACGCAAATCCCGCCTTTCCGCCTTCGCTTGGTGTCGAGATGCACAAAAAGGAGGCGAGGTGATGAACGAGGTGATGTTAGATCTTTCGGATTTAAAAGTATTGTATTGGTTTCACTGTAAGGATATAGGATGGAAATGACAATACACCATTGTAGGATTCACCTTAATTTTGGGGAGAAACCGTGTCATGTCGACGCGTCCTTATCTGAATTAGCATCACGTGAATTTCATTACTTACAACGGCATTCAAGTTCTATTTATTACACCCCTGATTCTTTCATCCTCCACCAGTCGTACCACCTTCCACCAAACACGTTTTCAAATGCCCCCAAATTCAAACGAGTGACATTCCTCCGGCTGTAGAGGCGCCTCAAACGATATCGTGGTGAGGGATGCCAGAAGAGGGTGAGTTTTGAAATCCATACGCGACATAGCTCATTCCTTGTGGGGTTTATGTTGATTTGATAGGATTGGAAGTTGCATAGAAAAATATTATGGAAGGTGCGTACATTGAACAGCCTTTATATAACCTAAGTCGCCTAACCCTATTTTTTTTTTCTGAAAGGGATACTTACACATTCGACCTCACCCTCATCGGTACCTGCAGCCCCGTCATGAAACGCGCATTCGACGTCCCAGCCTAGTATACCTTCCACCAACTGTATTACACGCTTCAATATGCCATGGGACCTTGGGGACTGTAGCATGTACGCATCTGCACAAGTTCTCCTTTAACACTCCACCACCACCACCACCACCATCATCATCATTTACCATCTACGCCTGGGCCGTCACGGCATCAGGATGCGTTTACGAAAAGGAATGGAAAGGAGGTGTTACGGATCGGACCGAGGAGGTTATGCGAAGTTACGCGGATGCCGATGCCTGGATATGCCAGATTGGAAATGGAGGATAGTGTCCTTCCTGCTCCAGGACGTGTTTGATCCATCTGCGAAGCTGTATGAGCTCGTTGCTCCGTTTTGGGAGGTGTATCCCTTGCTGTACGTGTACTGACTTTGGCGTACCATAATCCGCTTCTTTATTCGTTCTGAGATGAATGCGACAGGACTTTTGGGAACACCAACTGTTATTTGAAGGAAAGACACTCGCGCGTGAGGAACGCCCATATCCAGCTCGTAATGGAAACTGAGTTCATGCGATGGATCATTGGTAGAAGGAAACTCTGGTCTCGATGCGAAATTCGATCCATTCAAAACCCAATGTAATACAGATGAATTATGAGAGGCATTGGCAAAACCATTTGGAACATTATATGCAGATGGAGGGCGAGGCTGAGGATTGGTTGTGCGAAGAGTGCGTGGATCGATTTTTTTTGAAGCATTGAGATTGAATCGGGTGCATCGCAGCTATTCCATGAGCGATGCCATGAGGCTCTCTGGAAGGATGGACAAGATACAGTATTTATTCTCGAACAAGAAGCATATGAAAATATTCAATGGCAATGGTGAAAATCAGGGCGCAAGTGTACTACCCCTGAAAAACGTATCATGGCATTATTGCGCGAGTATCATATCTTAGGTATCTTTCATCCTCAAGATTACAAGGCCACACCAAAAAGTAACTGATAGTTGTTCAGATCACACCGAGACAGCGAAGATCAGGTGAAGACCCCATCGCACGAAGAAGTCCCCATTTTGAGACCTGGACCTAGTCGCCAACGGTACTACAATTATGCCGATTCCATCCACGTAAATCCCATTCAGTGCACACAGTGCTCAAAAAGAAATGGCTGGTCACCCCACATCAGAAAATAGGTAAAATAGCGCCTAGTCGGGTCATATAAAGCCCACTCAAAGTAAGCCAACAGGTACTACAGCATCTCCCACAAAAATCCCGACTCAGAACTTGACCCTAAGCCAACTCCTTCTAATCAAGATGCGATTCATAATGATCACCACAGTCGCCGCCAGTTTGGCACTTGCCATCGCCGTGCCTACCTTGGATAACAGTCAAGCACACCTATGCAATTCGGACACTGCTTCCAACCCCCTGTGCTGTGCTACCGACATCGTCGGCGTTGTTAACCTGGACTGCTCTCCTCGTGAGTTTTCGCTTCGACTTGGAATCAAAGGCAATTGCTTATCAAATTTACTTTACTTACAGCCCCTACACTACCTAATGATATCCCCGACTTCAACAGGATTTGTGCCACCTCCGGCCAGCGAGCTAGGTGCTGCCTCCTTTCACTCGTACGTAAATTTTATTTTATACCGCTGTCCGAGTCTTCAAACCTGATGCCACATGAATAGCTTGGCATCGGTGTCCTTTGCTCTCCTCCCATCTAAATGTTGGAGACTCCGACTCAAGGATACTAGGAAGGTATAGGAGTCATAGAATTATTTCAAAAAGTGACGGAGAATAGGGGATAAAAAAATTGGTTGGATTTTGTGATGTGTGCAGTTATAAGAAAGTGATACCGCGTGTTTAGAGGATGAAGTGGCAAGGGCCAGAAACGCTAACCCGACCATGCGCACGAATATACCACCCCGCCGATCGAACGATATTGCAACAATTGTGCGATTTTCTTTTGCGGCTTCATATTAAATCACGATGACTCCTCGATGAAAAATTGATCGTGACCTTGTGAGTGGTCAGAATACCTACGATCTGAACAACACCGTGACGGGACAGTCCATCGCATAGTGGGGTTTAAGTGGAGCGTATGGTCCCTTGGCTTTCTACCCTAGATGATCATGCGTGGACTCCGTACCCCGAGTCGTTCCATGCTCTTCTGGAAGTGATCGCCGGTATGACACTCGTCAGATTGTCTCCTGAGTATCCCTCGGTCAATATTATTTCTGTTTGGTGCCGTCGGTGTTCCTGCATAGGAGTCCTCGAATGGTTATTTTGCATATGACTTTCCTTCCCTTTCTATATTCCATTCCCTTTGCTTACTTTCCTACTTCTCCTTTCCGTACTTGCTGGAAATACCACCGCATGGGCCGCACTGCCACAATAGGTGCTTGTTATCAAACGCTACCCTCTTTTCAACCTCCTTTCCACATCCTTTGCGACACCCAAGTTCACACCACCGCACCTGGAAGAAAATCTCACAAGAAAACAAAAGTATAGCCGCTCAATGCAACCCACACATCTCGAACTCTCCGCGAGACAAAATTATTGGGCAGCGCCTGACTGTACAGCTTTTGTCGAGCAATTCCGTGTCTTTTCCGATGTTATGTAATGTGCCAATGCACACCATGTCACTTACAGTTAACCTGCACCGCCCTTGTTAAGTGCTGATTACACTTTAAAGGCCTCTTATCGATGGTCATTCGCTCTACTCAGGTCCTCCTTGAACCACCACTTACTTCCCATCACCACTATGACCAGGCGGCGGCGAAAAAGGGCCCGCACACCTTCTCAGGTACGCACAACAACTCTGGCTCTCACATTGCGACGTTGGCCTGAACTCACCGATTTTTCAGCGGCACCCAGCTCAAACCATACCAGCTGGTGAAAACAACGACTTTGACTGGTCGTCTCTTCCCGGCCCTCAATTTACCAGTCGGTAGTTTTCCATTGCTATTCAACCCAATGGGCGCTTACACTCCTTACGAAGATTCAATGTTCGCGGGTGCTAATAATATATCCAACACCAACTGTACCTTCACCAACAACAACTTCGCAGATCAAACAGAGGCTATTCAAGCGATTGCTGTGAGTCATGAACATTGCTGCTGCTTACCATCCATCACTCACCTTATCTTTCTAATTGGTAGAAATTGTGCCTGCGTATTTGGTAAACACAGCTCGTGCTCGTCGTTTTATTTTGATCAGCAGGTCACACTAATGATCCCCATATCTCGAATTCAATGACGGCGAGAACCTAAAATGCAAGAACCCCCCTTTACTTGCCTCTTTTTTGTGTTCTCCCTCCTTGAATCGGTATGGGAGGATTTATCCGTGTTCCTGCCTATTCGGAAAAACGACTTGAAGCCCAGTCACATACTCGAAAAAGAATGCAGAAAAACAAAAAAAAAAGTCAACAGCATTTGGGGGGTGCTTCCATGAAATATGGAAACTTGACCAGTAAAACTACTGGTTTTCCAGGGAGTTGACAAGGGAAAAGCCTGGGTTTTCTCTCTGTCTTCTACCCAGGAAACTTTATCCCCATTCGCCGGGGATATATCTGTGCAGTCACGGATATTTTGCTGTTACCAATCAGAAAAAATTTCCCCGTCTTGTAGTAATTAGTGATGTTTATATAAAAATGACAAAAAAAATTTGGTTTGCTGCACAATTGCTGCACCTAACCTCTGATTTTCTCACATTCTTATCTAAAGGCTGAAATTTTTTTTGTTCTGTACTGGAAAAAAAAAAAAAGAGAAAAAAACGCGTTTTGTGGTTGTTTTGGACTTTAAAGAGGTCTGCCTTTCCATCAGTCTGTTGTCTTACGATGTTCATACTTAGATTTCAAAGCTAGCCTCGCGAATCGCTTTATCTTATCTAATCTAGTTGATTAGATGATTTAGATCCTGAGCAGTTCCCCTTTCCGTCAACACCAACCACTACCGTCGTCACATCTAAATGAATCAAGGCAGGGAACAATAAATTAATGGATGTTTAAAAAGCATTACAAAAAAGAAAGAAATCCAAAAAAAATAAAATCCAAAAGCGGTACATACAACTACACCTACACTAACTCATCAAAAACCACCACACTCAACCCCTCAACTTCAAATTCCTCAAATGCGGTATAACATCCCTCACCCCCGTCTCCCGCTCGCGCTCCCAAAGATCCGCACCGTCATCATCGACACCGCGGATAATGCGCGTCGTCGTCGTCCTCACCATGGGCCCACCCCCCTCACTCGGTTCGTACACCACCGGTTCGTACACCACGACGTTCTCGTCGCTGATGTTGGGATTGAGGTTAGCATCCCGTTCGTGGGTATCCAGCCACCCAAAGACACTGGTGGCGGTGGGATCGAATTCCGCGTCCTTTGTGTTCATGTTGCTGTGCTCCATGTGGACCGCATACGGGTCATCAGAGACACCGACGCTCGTCGTCCGCTTCCTCTTCCCCTTGTCCTTCGAATCCCTCTCCTTGTCCTTCTTCGACTCCTTGTCCTTCTCTTTCTCCTTGTCCTTCCCCTTCTTCGAAGAAGACGAACCCGACGCTTTCCCCCGCCCAAACGCAAATGGCATCGACACCGACGCAGGCATAACAGCCGGTTTAGTCGCCGAAACCCACATAAATGGCGTTTCTATCCCACCAGACCCGCCCACTCTTATCGACGACGACCGTGCGGACGCCGACGCCGAAGAAGGTGGAAGCGAGGAGGTTGAAACATAGATATCTGAAGTAGAGGAGCTTCCGGTAGAGGTCGATGTGGTACGCGTTGTATCTCTTCGTCTTAAAGACGGCAAGGAAGAGGAGGAGGATAATTCGGGAGGTGGTGGCGGCGGTAAACGGATATCCAACACCTGTGTGTAATCCGGTATATCTCGAATATCGAGGACCTCCATCTTGGTATCGCGTGTATTCCCATTCCCATTCCCATTCGCGTTCGTGTTCGCGACAAGCACCCCTGAACCGGGTACTGGCAGCGGCGGCGGCGGTTCTAATGGTGCTGCCAATTTCCCCTTCCCCCTCGGCGAGGGACTTCCCGTCCGCCCCGCACCACCACCACGACCCCTTACGACCTCCTCCAACGCCGCCGACACCGCCTCTGCTAATCTACGCGGCTGCCTCGAGCGCGATTTTCGTTCGCGCTCCGGGGAAGACGCACGTGTTCCCGGTGTCGAACCGGACCCAGCACCGCTCCCGTCGCCGCCGAAATAGGACGAGGCGCCTTTTCTCCGTGGCTCGCTTTTATTGTTGTTGTTCTTTTTGGATTTTTGAGGTTTAAGTTTATCTTTATCCTTCTCCTTCTGACTCGGTATCGCAGCAGGCGAAGGGCTGATCGACCGATACGGAATCCGCGGCGGCGACCCATCCACAACCCCCCTCGGTCGATAACTGTTCCGATACGACCTCAACTGCTCCGTCCTCTTCCGCCTCTTCCGCCTCACCATCCCGCCCACACCACTACCACCTGCACCACCTGCACCAGCACCAGCACCAGCACCGGGGCCAGGACACGACGACACGCTCCCCTCCGAACCCGACGTCCCATCCTCATCCTCCCCCGCACTCCCCCTCCCAAACTCCAACTCCTCAAGCTCACACTCATCAAAACCCAAATCCAAATCAAGATCCAGATCATCATCATCATCATCATCGAAATCCGCGAAATGCCCATGCGAATCCGGGCGGGCGTACCGGATGGGAGAGGGGCTCCGGGAAAAGGCGGAGCGGTGTTGGTCGTCGATGAACACTTCGAGCGGGGATTCGGGGGTCGGGGTTGGGTTGGTGAGGGAGGGCAGTGCGGGGTGGAGGAGGGAGTCGGCGTCTGCGAAGGCGTCGACTGGGTGTGAGTGGAGTGGGGATTCGAGGGAGTAGGTTTCTTCTGGCGCTTTGTGTTTGGCTGTTGCTGCTGGTGGTACTGCTGGTGGTACTTCTGCTGCTGCCGGTGGTGCTACTGGTGGTGGCAGCGGTTTCGCCTTCTCAGGAGACGCAGGCCGCGTAGGCGGCGCCGAAACCGAGATATACAGCTGAGGCAGCGAACGTGGGGAGTATTGGTCGGAGACGTCACAGGCGTCGATAGTTTCGTCGTTCTTGGCTTGATAGGGCCTGTAGGATGCGAAGCCGGTAAGGTCCGTTTCCCAGCTGGACTAGTCACCCGGGTATGCGTGTGGGTGTTACTCCTAGTCAACGCGGGTGTAGTTTGGATTTTCAAACCCTTGCTCGTAGAACCGGAAGACGAAGAAACATTCGCGCCAAGCAAGTCCACATCCATCGTCGCTGCCCTCTTCGGCGGTCTAGCTCCAAGAATAGTCGGAGAGGGTAAAGACCTCGGTGCCCGCGCACCAGTGGTAACAAGAGGGGTCGACACCACTGCCGCCGCGGACCGATTCTTCGTATAATACGAATCCAACGATCTATCCCTGCGCAGCCTTTGCTGCTGCTGCTGCTGTGTGGGCACCAGCGGCTGCGGACGCGAAACCGACCTCGAGCGGGGCGGGGGCGGTTTCAGCGCAGAGCTAATAGGAAGCGGCGGGCTGCTGGGACACCGCCGGTGCACCTGGTGTTGGAGATCAACAACGGGTTTGGATGCCCATGGACTTGTGACGTTATTGCTGTTGGTGTTATCCACGAGCCCAAATGGCGATGGTTGGGTGGTGGTGCTAGCGGTGCCCACAGAAGGCATAAATCCAGTGACGATAGCGCTCGGACTGGTATTTGGTCTCTTGGATTTAGTAGGTGGGGGTATGGCCCGCGAGGTGGAGGAGCAGGCGGTGGTATCCGGGGTAAAAGACGAACGGAGCTAGAGGGACAAGTGGTATCTTTCGAAGCTGGTTCAGCTGATGTACCCGCGACGAGCGGTTGATAGCGCATCGACACTGAAGTCGTTTTGGGTTTATGCGCTGGGGTCTGCGTGAGCAGAACCTTGGAGGTGGGCGATAATAGCACTAAATGGTGAGGGTGTTTTGACGGCCCAGCGACGGCGTTGACGTGCTTTGGAGGTGGAGGTTTAGCAGGTGTTGTAGTTGGTTCAGCAACGGTGTTTGATGAGGGAGGTTTTGCGGGATCCTTGCCGGGGACGGATGGTAATGGCCGAGGTGGTTGCACTGTCATCGCCGTCGTATCTCCCATTTTCGCCATGCCGCCCCATTCTTCCACCACCACAGAAGGGAGCTGCGGTGATGGTTTAGGATGCGACGACGAAGAGTGAAGTAGGGTCGTTGGAGACCTCGACCATGCTCCGATGTCGAACCGTGTCAGGTTGGGTCCCAACTGAACAGGAGAAGGGGACATCCTGCGTGGTATCGATGGAAGGCGAGGACGTTTTGAAGAGGAGAGTTGGAACTCGAGTTCATATTCCTGCTGGGAAAGTGGTTCGAATGAGAAGCTGGGGAAGGATAACCCTGGTGTTGGGTGGTGCTAATTCGTCGGGTTTACTCGTCGTCGTTAAATAGGACTTTTTGTTGTTGGCACTAAAGAAACCATGCCCGGTGCTCATGAGTGTCGATTTGGCGTCTATGTGGCGTGACACGATCACGTGACTTTCTTCAAGTTGAACATCAACGACGATGACGCCGAATCAATGATCATCCTCATTTACAACTACATCCACCAGCCTCTCGAACATTGCTTGTCCAGTCCAAACGAGTTTATCCATGGGGCAAGGAATTTCCGAGTTTTCGGCATTTCTGGGAGGTGGCTTCATTGGGATAGAGGTGAGCAAACCCGGCAAAAATGCGGCCTGCATATCCAGCTGACTGAATTCCAAGTTTTCTATCGCAACTCAAACGGACGCCAATCGCGGCACGGCACCTACTAAAATGTCAATAGCTGCCAATCGCGCTTGGTAGCCCTTGATAACGCCCAAAGTATCGCCTTTATCATGAATATCCCGAGGCAATCCTCCAAGCTCGACCTCTCCAGGTGCGTTGCCGCAATCCCCAAGTCCCAGTTGCTTCCAAAATAACGAATTCGGCCTTGATAGTATATAGCCCCTCGGGCCAACTTCTCCAGGTTTCAAGACCCTGCGATCATGTAGCTTGGACGTCACAGCCTCCGCATCGATGAAATTCGCCATTATCGCGCAGTCCGGGGCTTTCTCTCCTGAAGATCTGCTGTCTATGCGACGACGACGTTTGCTGCAACTGCGTTACCAGACTTGGGGCATTCACCGATGGGAATTCCTCCTACGCAGTCCTCTGGCCTTGTCGAATCCCGGTGCGACTATCCTTCAAGGCCTTGACATACTGCGCCAGCTCGTGCGCTCCAGGCTCAATCTCGGACTCGCACAAAGGTATTTTGGGATCGTTGAGTGGGTCATGGCGCATTTTGGCGACAGGTGGGGCTGAGGTTAATGTAGGCATGCCATTTGGTGGGAATAGTAATGGTGTGTTATTGGGGAATAAGAGTATAACAGGTTGGTCCTTTCCTTTCCTGATCTGCCCCTCGAAAATAGCTGACGAAAATCCCTTGTCGCAGTCGGTGTTCCCTTCAGCGATGGTCTTCAAAATATCTGGCCAGTCGGTTTGGACGCCATTCGAACCTTCCTCGACTCCACCTTCCATCAATCATCCCTCGCAAATGCCGCCTTCCAGTTCCTTCAAGCCCTCCCCATCCTCGTTGTCCTCCCCTACCTTCCTGCCCATTTGTACACGTCCTTCTAGCCCAGATCCGCCTCCAAAGGCACCACCACCGAAGAAATACAACCCGCCCAGAGTTTGTCGACAGGGTAATCATGCAGCGCCGAATACAACCGCGCCTCTGCTTCCGATCCCTTCGCGACTTCTGGAACACTTTGACGTGCAATTTGCGTCATCTGGCGGTCCAAGGGATGTCGTTTTTCCTCCGCATCTGCCTTTCCTGTCTTGTGCCCAATTCTATCCTCCCCATTCGCATTCCACGGAACTTCGCCAACCATCTGACCATCTGGTCCTCGGATCACGCACCCGAAATACTACAACATGGCCGTAACACTGCATGCAATGAGTTTGTCGAAGGAAATGGGGATATAATCGACATTCACAAGGCCGAGAGTCTCTGCGCTTCGCATGTAGTGGCGTTGGAATCGCATAGAATGGTGCAAGGTGCGGCTGAGCCGAAGGTGGTGATGATGTAGGCATCGTCGCCTGAGGTATAATTTGAGGTAAGTTCATGTTCGTCCTTGGTGTCTTCCAGTTCTGACGGACCCATGAGTTGCGGCATTGGCACATCTTTTTCCTCACCCACACTTTCATCGTCACTCTCCTCTTCGCTCTCGCATCCACTCTCCTTGTCACAGGCTTCCTCCGTTCTCGGCGTCACGTAGCCTCAGTTGAGTCCTTGGACATCATATCACAGAAGGAGTCGGAAAAGAGCGATGGGGGAAATAATGCCTGCGGAGACTTCGTCAAAGTCTTCCGGATTGCGTTCGGACGCCATCATCGTGATCCAGGCCCCCCCTCATCCCTCGTCCTCTGCCATGGCTTTGGCTACTGCCGCAGCCTCCTTCGCCTTTCCCTGCTTTTGGGTTTCTTTGGACGAAATAGTAACAGGCGTCATGGAGCATATACCACCGCCCCCCTTTTTTTTTTAGTCTTCTGTGTGTATTACGATCCTCTGAGTGACGTTCTTCTCGCCTGGACGAATCGATAGACTCTGAGCCATACATGATCGTTACATGTCACGGTTGCAAACAAGGACGACCTACCCAAACGAAATATAAAGGGCAATGGTCGTGATTGAAGAGCACATATTAGGCACGTAAAACAGAAGCGCGATGTGTGGTCTGATTTTCAGCGCAGTTCTGGGGGTTGGTGGTATTGAGAAATCTGCCGGCTTTACATACAAGGTTGTGACTCGAACAAACCTCGAGACGATGCGTGTCTGATCCTCTTTTTGCGCCTGTTACCCAAAATGGATACGGCGGCGTCTTCTAGAGGAGTGAGTATCTGCTGGTCGGGAAATAGAAAGGGTGCTGCCGAATTCGGAACGTCCAAAGTAAAGCAACCAGCGCAGAGTTGCCATTCGAAGCGAACACGTAGGGATAACTTGACCACGACAAGAAGTTGGAAATAGGGTGAATCTGCTCCGTGCTCTTTCTTTGCGAGAAGGGTTGATCATTACTGTAGAAAGGAGCTTTCCAAACCTTCAACCTTGAATGGTGTCTACAATCTGGGTCCCCTTAGACTCTTTCGTTCTCAGTTCCGGAAAACTGTGGCATCAAAGAACTAAGCTCAAGACCCACCCCATTATGATCATCACCTTTTCCGTTCCCGCCCGCGTCGTGTCGAAGTATGTGAGGTATAATGTTTTTTCGTTAGGTTAATGTGATGGCAATCGATCAAATTGAAAACCTCCATTTCTGGCCAACCTTTTGGAACGCGGTTCGAATTTGCTAGTATAAGAGAAAGCCGTCGACCTTTTTTTTTTTCCATGCAGTTCGATTTCTTTCTTCCCTTCCCAGATAAAATAATTCCTCACTACTCTACGTTGACGCTCGTTTCTCAGGCGGTCTTTGCTGCCATCCTCCTTTCTCCCTCCTTAATTACCCTCATCTGCTGTCGCCGACGGTTGCGAATATGCTGCCGGCCCAGAATACCTTACCTTCTCCCAATGTAAACCTGGCTACACGTACGCGCCAGACATCTTCAGCATCCATGTGGACGAGTTGGTATATGGCTGTTCATATCCAAGGCGCCTCAGATTATTGACTATTGAAAGAAGGCGTCAGTTCGGATCTGAAGTTGTAAGGGTAACTAGGATACTGACTCAGCCCTGACAGTTGACGCATTGGCCAGTTTCGGTGACGATTTTACCGTTGGATTCCATACCTCCCTGGAAATATAAATGAATCGTTAGTCACTAGCTGTTGACGACGTGTTTGGATGGACTGGCAACTGCGTTGAGGTGGTTTGGAGGTGAAGTGTTGTCACTGTCGTTGGGTTCAGCAATGGTGTTTGATGAGGGAGGTTTTACGGGGATCCTTGATGAATCCGAGGACAGAAGGTAATGGCCGAGGCGGTTGTACCGTCGTCGCCGTCGCATCTTCCTTTTTCACCACGCCGCCCCATTCTTCCACTACCACAGAAGAGATCTGCGGCGGTGGTTTAGGATGCAACGACGATGACGAGTGTAGTAGCGTCGTTGGAGACATCGACCAAGCCCCGATATTAAACCCTGTAAGGCTGGGTCCTAAACGGATAAGATAATGGGAAGTTCTGCGTGTTAACGAAGGGATTCGAGGACGTTTTGAAGAGAGGTGGAATTCGAGTTCGTATTCCCGCTAGGAAAGTGGTTCAAATGAGGAGCTGGGGGAGGATAACCCTGGTATTGGAGGCGGTGTGGTGGTGCTAGGAAAATGGTTCTGACAAATCCTTTTCGGGTAGGATAATCTCTGGGCCCGACGGCGTCCATGTGACATGCAAAGTGGGTCAAAGTAAGGTGGGAGGCCTACGCTACTATGTAGTAGTTGACCGCTGAACGTTGAATGTACAATGGACGAGCCGAAACCCTTGTGGATGGGCGAGCCGTAGACATCGAATCGGATGTTGCGTTCAAAGAAGAAGGCCCCCTCAGCGATGAGACAAAGATATTCGAGGAATGTGGGACAGGAAAGATACCGAACACCAATGGGCTGGGTTCAAGGTATGAGTGCTGTCTTCCTACACAGGGCTGAGGGCGATTCCCGGAAGGTGTCCGCGAGCCTTAAATTATTGCGCGGCTGTTTCGACGCGAAAAGGATGAAAGTTGATCTGGAGAGGAACGTTTGATGCCATGTCCGTACCAAGGGTTTACCTGCGAACCTTCCGAATCCGGGCCACACAACGGAATGCTCACGATTGGGTATTGCTACCCCAACCAGAGCATGATCGCGAGCTACAACTCCCCTGGATCTCAGTTTCGTGCTGCAAATTGTTCGTGACGCTTACCCCTCCTGAAACATCCGTTCTGGATAGCGAAAGAAGAAACACCTCGCGGCACGACGACGGACGGTAGAGGTTATCAGACACCCATTGCATATAGCGACCAATCTTGGAGGGCATACGAGTCTGCTATCGTCTGGGCAGCATTGATACCTTATCAGGCAAAACGTCAAAAAGTGTGGGAAATGGACACATTTAAGTCTTCGGGTATAGCGCACCGGTAAGTGGGCATCTCGAGGATTCAGCGAGGATCATACGCTGGTGTTGACTGATAGCAGAGGCATGGAAGTGCGGTTCGCCGTTGTCGCGCCCACGCATTCACCGTTTACGGCCCAAGTCAACGACGGGATGGCACACCTGGAATATTCATCGAAGAGTATACCGAAGGGGGCATGGGAGGGAGATTGGGTATAAATGTCCTCGCAGGTGCAACGCTAATTCGCAGAGAGAAAGAAAGCGGAGAATCGAGAGGAAAGGCGACTTGTCGCCTGTCAGTTCGGTGACGGATGCGTTGTGATTATCGTGAGGGCCAAATTTGTTGCGACATTTATGAGCCGATGGAGAGCCCTGATTAGAGGTCCTCCTCTTCTTGACGGGCCGGGTGGGTCCGGAAGAGTACTCGTCGGATGAAAGCTCAACAATATCTGGCTTCGGTGCCCCAATAGCGTCCAAAGGAGAGGTCGAGGGTCGGAAGAAAGATGGTGCGAAAGTTTGTTTGCGGGATTGGCGTTGTGAAGGAGGCGGCTTTTCATTATTGTCACTACTGTCCCTTGATGGCGATGCACTCGACAAACTTTCCCTTCCTCGAGGCCTTCGCTTTGCTCCGATACCTCTCACGAAGCTCACGACGTTCTTCTGCGAGCTTATATCGGAGGAGTGTGGATTCCGGGTTTAAAAGCTCGTTGAAGGCTGGGTAATTGATAATATAGCTGGCTTTTAAAAAAACTTGAGCGCCTTCATGGCCGACGTTAACGTTAACCCGGTACCGAGAGCCCGGCGGTAGAGCTGAGCACCGTGACGTGTCGCAGAGCCAGGGAGAGATAACGCGCTCAAGACAGAGGTAGAAAGGGGGAATTAGAGCCAGATAAATGCAAGTGGTCCCCTTGGAATTCCTCCATGGTAGCGAGCTTCGAACACTCTGCCCATGAGTACACAATAACAGTGTGCTTGACCTGTGCGGCACAACGCTTCTGCTCAGACTCCATTCTCCTCTGCTCCCCTGCCAATTCCTGCTCATTTTCCCATTGACTCGTAAAAATGGGCGGCATATGGGACCGGAATCAAGGGTTTGATAGGGCGTCAAGGACATCTGCGTCAGGAGATATCCGGACGGGGATGGCGTTCGTGACGGGAGGAAGGGGCAAATTGGAGTATTTGTCCATCGTAGGCACTAGCTGTCGTTGAAAGAGGTAGTGGGAGTGGCGGAGTAGGAACGTGAACACGACCTGGTTGAACAACGGCAGCAGGCGGAGATGCTGAACGGGGACATGTGTGCGTCTTGGAAGTGCAGCCACCGTTACTGATGCAGTGCTTCCGGCAGAAACGACGCTGGCTGTCGGGCGCAAGAGCGTGTCTGTCCACATCCACGTATTGGGCATTGTGGAGTTCGTGGAGGGGCAGTGGTGGCGAATACGCTTCCTCCCATGTTTTATGATGCTGCAGGGAAGGATCCAATGGGCTTAAAGGCTTGTGATGGAGGAAACGAAGGCGGTGGCGAGCTCGGCGGCCGCGAGGAAGAAGGGGACGTGGAAGATCCTTTTTTCCATCGAATTGGTCTGCAGCTCTCGCCTTGAGCATTACACTAGGAATCGATCAAAAATACTGCATATAAAGATATCAGATTATTAGGCTTATCACGGCGACGAGACGGCCCTTGTTCCCATTGACATCACTGAGGCACGGTTTGAGGCGATCCCCGCAAATTCCATGTCCAAAGAAAAGGAGAGGAGACGGGCAGGTGAAAAGGGCTTACTTTTGGGTCGAGACGCTGCATGTGGTTGAGAGAACAGCCTGTAGTAGAGATGATCATATTGCGTGTGTGTGTGAGTTCGAGCTTTTGAAAATTTGTTAATGGAAATATTACAAGGAATAGAGGCAATGGGAGTTACCTCGAATAACGGTAGAACGCACCCTTAGGCGACATTGTTGGAGACGGTCAATGGAGACGTGGTGATAAAAGCAGAGGTGGTTGGGACTAAATATTCATGATCTAGGGCATTCTGGAGCGCCTTGACACATCCAATACTCTCCGTGTTCTGCATGACATGACTCAGAGTTAGCATCGATCAAAACAGATAAGCCCAAGCCAGATACCTGGAACCCGAACAGTTCTCCAGCAGTAGTCGATTCAAACCCAAACGTCGTCAGCCGGCCAAGTGAAATAACAAAACTACCACCAAGCAGGTGAAGATGCCGCCCAATGCGTGCTCTAGCGAAAATGCCCCAAAGCCAAATGTATGGTACACGGCACCAGAAAACAGACTCTTTGCGTCGCCGTATCACCCATATCTCACCCAAACCTATTGCAGAAGGCAGACCTCCGCCCGCGTTCCCATAGGCATCCGAACTGGAATGTTAGCCACAGGAATATTCTGCCCGTGGAAGTAGTCCTGCCACGTGATGACATGCCGATCCCGAATACTCAAGTCAATCCCGTGATGCGTGCATGCAACTGGGTCCTAGGAACGAGTAGCGACGAGAATGGCTTCCGCTTCATGGAGACCGCACATCCACTCGTTACTTGCTTCGATGCTGGCGAGGCCTAGAAATAATTGATTAAGGATGTTGAGGAGCGAAAAAAAAAAAAAGGGATGGGAGAAAAAAATGAACCTCTCGACCCTTTTTTCGATCGTCCCATCTCCCTCCAAAGTGATCTTCACGCTTGTATCAGCCTTCACCCCATGCACTTTCTCGAACTACAGCAGGGCCCGTTCGGCCATATTTACGAATTTGGTGCCTACAAGCAATTAGAATAGGCCACAGAGAAAATAGGCAAGAATATGGACAGATTCTTGCGAATCTGTGTTTAATGTCGTGGTCGTAGTGGTGGTCAAAAAATAATACCACGACCGCTGCGATATTGAGAAGAAAGAGGAAGCGAAGATATAAAGACGAATTCTTCACGCCTCGAGCAAGCAAGGTAGGCAACTGCAACGAACAAATTTATGGGGAATTTGAGAATAAACGACAGAACGTACTCTCAGTACTCGAGGCTCATTACTGCTCGATAAAACCTTCGAATTGAGGGCCTGACATGAAAAACGGTAATCAGCACGATGAAATAGTGAAAGGAATTGTATATGTAAGAGGAAGACCAACGAGAACCATCCCAGATAGATGACGGATAGTAGGCAAACACAGTAAATGAACAACGAACCTTGGGTTCTTGAACCCTCTCTCGTAACCATCGCACTCCGGGGCGGAACCTTGGCTCGTCCTAGTTGCGGTATCCTCAACGCAAAAACGACTTGACGGATTGAGAGCTGTTGTATGGCCCGATGGTGTACTGGTTGAGCTTGGTGATCTGCTGGTGGCGTTGGCGGTAGTGATGGCATTTTGGCGTCAATAAAAGACGGTAGGGACGTCGTACGGTTTTGTCTATGCGTTGAGGGGGCTGCGGATGTTGACTGATGCCGCTCGTAGGTGGCACGCCGTAACAGCTTGAAGGGTGTACAATGGCGATTCCTGCAAAAGGGTACCAAAGATCATCGCCAATGATTCCTCCATCTTCAAAAACGGCTACTTTGGCGAAAATGTAGAGGTATAAGTCTTGGAGGAAACGGATCTGGAGGTGGAGTAGCCACGGAAAAGAACCACGACGGCTTGTTTGGGGAGTGCCGCTGTGGGGTGCCTGGTATGCTGGGTGGAAGGGAACTAGGGGCGACAATCGACGGTGGTTTAGGTAGGCAAGGAACAGAAGGCGATAGTTTGATGTGCAAAGACCTGAAAAGAAATAACATCGTGGAAACGCCAACGTTTACTAATTTGTCATTGTTTGCATACACCGCCCAAGGAAGCGCAAGATACAATCCACCTACGCTTTCAGGCGTTACTCTGAAATATTTACTCTGTAACGTTCCCTCCTCCTCCTCTGTCCAAAACCCGACGGCTAAACCCCTATCGATAATTATAGCGCCGCACTTGACATGCTGTTT